>Ga0208134_1000038_pt1 | contig 64877 bp, 68 predicted proteins | sample VirMetDEL_Mar_31_FD_184515 | JGI IMG/M metagenome (GOLD analysis project Ga0208134, IMG submission 184515) | Aqueous microbial communities from the Delaware River and Bay under freshwater to marine salinity gradient to study organic matter... | ecosystem: Environmental > Aquatic > Marine >...
GCATGGCCATGCGGGCCGTCGTTGTCTCAGGGTCGTGTGCGCTGAAGCTGACCACCAAGTGGTTCCAATTTATTTTGCTCATATCGAATGTCTTCTACCCCCAAGACCCCGCACCGGAGAGGTGCGAGGCGAGGGGCCGCTCGTCAACGAGCAGTTCAGAACGTGATGGAGTGCATCAACTCCGTGTCCGATATCACGCCCGCCTCCTGTAGGAAGGCCATGGTGTTGTTCAACGGGATGCCCACTCCCAACCCGTCCGTGATGAACTTGTTGGCGAGCATCAGTCGCTCGGACTCAGACAAGCCCTCGAACTTACTGCGGCAAGCATCCAACGCCCGCTGATGTGCGTCCTCAGGACGGGGCATCATCGGAGCATCCGACTTTGCCTTTTGCTCAAGGTAGGCGGCCCGCTTGCCCTTGAAGTATGCAAGGCTCTCCCTGCAACGCTCGAGGGAGTAGCGTGAGTGGTCCACAAGGGCGAACTCCTTCGCCTGTTTTGCGAGGGCCAATTGGTCCTCCCAGAACTCTACCTTCCCTTGGTAGCCGTCATTGTTTCTCTTGTTGCGCTTCATAGCATTGTGTTTGTTAATGGGTTGCACCACCAAAACCCCGCAACCCGAAGGTTGCGAGGCAGGGGCCGCTCGTTGACGAGCAGTTACGCAGGCTCGGTGGTCATCCATGAAGTGACATGGGCCATCAGCTCCTCGTCCTTGACAGGGCGGATGGCCGCCGCCGCCTTGGTCATGCCGGACGCAAGGAGAGCCTCACGCAGGATGGCGAGACCGACGATGATGTCCTCCTCCTCAGCCTCAGTCTCGATGACTCGTCCGGGAGTGATGCGAACAGCCTGTGGGCAAGCTCCGCTCACTTGGAATTGACCAACGTACTTGCCGCTCGTTGACGAGCGCGTATCGCCCGCTTCCACCTTCTCGCCATCAGCCGAATCAGCGCAAGCCTTGCAGTAGTCGATGAACCGCTCGACACTTGGGTCTTGCTTCTTCTCCTGCTCAGCCAACTTGTACGCCTCGACCAACTCAGGGGTGGCACTCTTCGCCGCCTGAATCAGCTTGTTCATCCATGACCGGCTCATGCCATTGGTGAGGTGGGGAACAGCTTGGTCCCATCCATTGGGCAAGTCAGGGTTAGCCTTGAACTGCTCCTTCAGCGTCTCCTTCCAAGCCTCTGAGACCTGCGGCAATTTCTCGCCGAGGGCAAGTGACCTGTCGAAAGCCTCAGCCTTTAGCTTGCCAATCTTGTCGACAGCAGTGGTGATGGTGTTGGTGGTGAAACCTCCGCCGAACTTGTAGTTGGTAGCGGTCGGCGCGTCCGCTTGGGGGGTGTTTGTATTTTGCATAGCACAAGTGTACGACAACATTTCTAATCTCACAAGACAGAAGTGATATTTAATAGCCAACGGGTGTGAACCGACCACGGAGCGCGTCAACAGGGCGAGACACACAAGGTGCTCGTCAACGAGCAGTGCAGGACTACAGGCGAGACGTTACAGGTGAGCGGGACAAGGGGTGGGGTAAAGCGGACCCTCCCCATGTCTCTTCGGGGGATGCGTGGATGGGGTGGGGGGGATGCATTCGTTACAGGCAGGGGACGGGAGGTGGTCGTTCGACGAGCGCGGGTGGTGGTGCTCGTCAACGAGCGGAGGTGGCGGTGGTGGTACGCCCACAGAAAACGCCAAACAATCCGGATGCGGAATCCAAAACATGACCCCCCCCTATCGAAAAAAGTTGACTTCAGATTTGGGCTGGCCTACGTCAAACGCTATAGAACCCAAACACTACGTACACCTACTTAAAAAACTCTACCTTTTTATTGCAAGCAGACAAGTGCGAGCAATTTGGTTAAGGTGGAGCACCTCGGAAAAGTCCGGGGTGTTCTTGTTTGTGTCGGAAATCGACACACCCGGTGTCATCTTTTAAATGTTTGTGTCGGTCTAAGTAACTGGTTTTCAGTTTGAGTGTCGGAAATGTCGGTTATTTTTCTTCTGCAAGGGAAAGTAACTCTCTCTCTCTCTCTCTCTCTCTCTCTCTATAGGGGGACTTGAAATCGACATTCCGACATAGTACCTTCGTTGGACTATGAATGAAATACCTAAAGACCTTCACTTCGAAGGCGACAAGCTCATCCGTGGCATTGAGCAGTTATCCAAGGCGGTAAAGTCCACGCTTGGCCCGAGCGGCCAGACGGTACTTATCGAGAGTCCTCACCACACCCATGGCATTACAGTTACCAAGGACGGTGTTACTGTGGCTAAGGCTGTGGACTTGCTTGACCCTGTCGAGAACTTAGCTGTCCGCATGATGAAGGAGGCTGCTGACCGGACGGCCAGTGAGGCGGGTGATGGTACTACTACGAGCATTGTTTTGGCTGAGGCTTTGGTCAAGGGTGGTATTGCTAAGCTGGACGACGCCAACAAGACGGATGTATTGCGCGAGTTGGTCGAGCTTACTCGCGGTGTTGTTGCGGACATTGACAGTCGCAGTCGTCGTTTAACTAAGAAGCACGTTCGCAACGTAGCTACTATCAGCGCCAACAACGACAGGGCTATTGGGAAGTTGATTGCTGACGTATATGGCAAGGTGGGCAAAGACGGTGTTGTCACTGTCGAGAAGAGCATGACCAGCGACACCGGCTTCAACGTCACCCACGGGCTCAAGCTCGACCGTGGTTATTCGAGCGAGTTGTTTGTCAACGACCAGAGTCGTGACGAGTGCGTCTTAGAGGACTGCCACGTTATGGTTTGCGACAGTGAGATAAACAACGTCTTGGCTATCGAGAACGTCTTGGGTCCTATCATCCGTGAGGGCAAGCGTCTTCTCATCGTTGCTCCGTGCAGCACTCACGTCATCAACACCCTTGCTGCCAATGTGGTCAAGAAGGGATTAAAGGTCTGCGTTGTTCCTCCTCCCAATTTCGGGTATAAGCAGCACGAGCTTATGCAAGACTTGGCGGTTATTGTTGGTGCCACGTACTACAGTGAGAAGACGGGCGACGACTTAAGCCTTATGGACCTTGGCGACTTGGGTTTTGCGGACCGCATTGTTGTGGGTCGTGGCGAGACAATCATCGTCAAGGAGGCTCGCGAGGACGGCGTCGACGAGCGCATTGCTGAGCTTCACGAGGCTCATAAGCTTGCCCAGCGCAAGGGAGACAAAGACTTCATCCATCAACGCATCGCGGGCCTCACCGGCGGCATTGGCGTCATTGAGGTCGGTGGCCATACTGACTTGGAGCAGAAGGAGCTATACGACCGTGTCGACGATGCTGTGTGCGCTGTCCGCGCTGCTATGCAGGACGGCGTCGTTCCCGGCGCTGGCGTCACGCTGTACAACATCAGCTCTACCCTTTCTGGCGGCATTGCTTCCGACATCCTTTGCGCGGCTCTTCGCGCCCCCATGGACCAAATCATGACCAACGCTGGTGTCGACTACGACTACAGTATGACTGACGACGGCTTTGGTTTCGATGTTAAGAGCGGCGAGTACGGCGACCTTATGGAGATGGGCATCATCGACCCGGCTCGCGTGACCAAGACGGCATTGCAAAACGCTGTCAGCGTTGCCGTCACCATCCTCAGCACTCGGGCCATCATTACTCTCGCACGGGCATGAGGGAATATATAGAGAGGTGGCTGGAGCCTTTAGGCGCTAATACCCTTTTCGCCGACGGTTTTGACGAAGCCATCATCGGCATCACGGAGGTTGACGAGGGTTGGCGGACGTGTTACGATACGGGCCGCATCATGGAGCTGCTCGTCAACGAGCACGGTATGAGTGAGGTTGAGGCGATGGAGTATTTCGATTTTAATATTGCGGGCGCCTATGTGGGTCCGCTGACACCAATTTTTATTCAATGCGTCCTATAGGAAAATACATTATCCTCGACGAGGTCAAGGAGGAGGTGACCACCGAGAGTGGCCTTTTGCTCAGCGCCGAAGACAAGAACCAGCTCCGCTACGGTCGTGGCATTGTTGTGGCTTCGGGCACCGACGTAGGCACCATCGTCTCTGGCGACGACCTGTACTACGACAAGCGTGCCAGCTACACCATGCTCATCGACGGCACTGCGCGCACCATTATTTCTGAGCGCGACGTCGTCGTTGTCTTGTGAACTCATTTATCTCCATCATGGCATTTCGGTAGACCTTATCGGTATACTTCACGTTGCGCTTAAAGGATGGGTTCTTTTGGTCATCGGTAGGGAACTCCTTGCCGTCTATCAGTGCGTACATATATCCTATCACGCGCTTGGCTTTGTATGTCAGGTTGTATACGCCGAGTCTTGACTTTGACTCTACGGATACTTTCTCTACCCAACCATTCCTTCTCAATCGTTCAAAGCGGTCTTTATCCCATGAGAAGACCTTGTCAAATTCCGAGAATTTGGCTTTAGTAAAGTATGGCTCATCGTATAGGAAGATGAGCATCTCTAGGTCGGCGTTGGTTATCCCATACTTACCCCTTATGAAGTATCGTATGACGCGCCAGTACTTTAAATAGTTCATTGTAATTTGCTGTCACAAGATATTTGATATGCCACGAATCACAACCACTAAGTCTCAAGAGGACGGTGTCAAGAGGAAGACTAGGACCATGACCACTAAGTCTGGGGCTACAGTAACCCGCACCAAAACGAAGAGCAAGCTTGGCAAGACTAAGTCTCAGTCTAAGTCCACTACTTCTTCGAGCGCAAAAAACGGTCGCGTCTCTTCTAGGACCACTACCAACTATCGGACAAAGTCCAAGAAGGGTAAGGGTTCTGCTGCGAAGAGCAAGGGCACTAAGGTTGTTGTCAAGAAGAGCGGTATGGGAGACGGGTTTACTGGAAATACTGATTCTGGCAAGAGGAAGTCTAGAGCGAGTATTACGAGCAAAAAGGCCAGAAGCCGGTACTGATGACCCGCGAAGAGTTTTCATATAAGATGGTGTGCTTCGGAATTGCCGGGGCCATCATCTGTATGATTATCCATAAGTTTACTCATGGCTAAGAACAAGATTTGCCCAGCGGGCAAGGCCGCCGCAATGAGGAAGTACAAGAAGTGGAGTGCTTATGCCGCTATGTATGCGAGCCGGTATTGCAAGGACAAAAATTTTGACAGGAAATAATGGCAAGTAAAGGATATGGCAAGCCGTGTACGGCTAAGGTGAAGGCTAAGGTTATGAAGCCCCGCAAGCCTAAGAAAAAGTAATGGGCGAGCTCAAGAAGTGGCGCGACGAGAAGTGGGTGCGCATCGGTTTGGATGGCAGCATCAAGGGCGAGTGCGGCACGAGCAAGAACAAGAAGAGCCCAGATAGGTGCCTGCCCCTGTCTAAGGCCAAGAGTTTAAGCAAGGCTCAGCGTGCTGCTACGGCGCGTAAGAAGAAGGCTGGGAAGAAGCAGTTCGTTTCTAATACTCCTGCGGCAAGAGTTAGTCGCAAATAATTATCTTTGGATATGACAGTTCAAGAAAAGAAAGAGTATCGTCGGTCTTTGCGCGATTGGCGCAAGGCAGTCATCCAAGCTAAAGAAGACGGTGTTGAGGCTCCGTCTCGCCCTCGTCGTGCTTCCAAGTAAGCTCATTCGGTTCCTTAGCCGAAAGAGCGTCAAGCGCCTTGCCCGCTGGGTGATTCCGTATCTTGTAAAAAGAATAAAGCGTAATGCCTATTCCCGCAGGCACAAAATTTCACGGCGTCGCCGCGAGCGTTGACACCACCGATAGGGGTAGTGCTACCGTGCAGCCTTTGCGCGACGCGTATACCATTGAGGAGATTGCTTCTTCGGGCACTTCTGACGTGTATACGCTCAACTCTAGCACCGACGGCGACAACGTAGACTTGAACTTGGATGCTGTCAGCGGCCTCAACTCTACTGTCCAGCTCACGGCTGGTTCTGGTATCGGTCTCTCTCAGTCTGGCGGTAACAACGTCACCATTGACAATACGCTCAACAACGTTGGCGGCGTAGCTGTTTTGGAGCCTGAGTTTATGACTGTTGGTCCCGGCGGTTCATCTACTATTACTACGAGCAAAAATATTGTCGACTTGACTTGGGTCGGAGCTGCTGGCACCCACAATCTTACGTTGCCTTCTGCTGCTGCCATCCCGTATCGTTTTCTGCGTATCGTCAACGACGGCACTGTCACGGCACAGGACAAGGTCGATGTCTATGCTCCGGGTTCTGAGACCATTGACGGGCAGGCATCGTATAGGATTAACAAGGTGTATAATGGTATTGCTGTCTGGTCTGACGGCAACAACTGGATTGTCATCCAAGCAAAGAGTACGTAATGGGTAGGATTCCACGCAGGTTTATTGTGAAAAAGGCACGCGGTCGCCAGTACAAGGAGCGACAAAGTGCTCGTGTCGACCGTCGTCTTGGCGGCGACGGCACTGGTCATGGCGCCACTGTCAATCCTTTTACCAATAAATTCTTGAAGTCCCGCAGTCACCCTACGGTACAGAAGGAGGTGGATTGGTACAACTCTCCTCAGGGAGCTGACTTCAAGAGGGAGTATGAGTTGAAGAAGACTAACGCATTGGGTCGTCCCCGCAAGTATTTCAAATACAAGAAGCGCCGTGGCGAGTAAGAAAGACATGCCTTGCAACAAGCCTCGCCGGTCTACGAGCAAGGGCAAGAAGATGATGGTCAAGGCTTGTTCTGGTGGCAAGGAGAAGATTATCCATTTCGGAGCCAAGGGCTACGGTCATAACTACAGTCCTGCTGCGCGTAAGAGTTTCAAGGCACGACACAAATGTGATACGGCCAACGACAAGCTCACGGCTCGTTACTGGGCGTGCAAGAAGTTATGGGCTGGCAAGGGCGGAAGCAAGAAGGCGAGCCCTAGCGGTCGGAAAGGAAAGTATTAACTTAGTAGCTATGAAACAGGGATATAACTCTCGCCTCGATGAATCTCTCGGGGCCCGTCACGGAAAAAAGTCTCAGTCCATGAAGTCTCGTCGTAACGAGTCTAAGGGCGCAAGCAAGGCTTCCGGAAAGAACGCTTACGGTGGTGACCATTCTATGGAAGAGACTCGCCGCGTAAACAACGTTAAGTCTCACCTTTCAAGCTGCATTCGCAAGTGAAAGGTTTAGGCGACAGCATCGAGAAGGTCACCAAAGCCACCGGCATTAAGAAGGTGGTTGATACTGTGGCCAAGGCAACGGGTAAGGATTGCGGGTGCAACAAGCGTCGTGACACATTAAACCGAATGTTCCCATACGAATAATGGCATATCAGAAGTTACAAGTCGAGCGGGCCCTTGAGGTCATCGCCAGCGACACCATCAACATCCCTAACGTTGCGGGCGCCACACTTAGTGGCACTACTGATGGAACGGGCACTAACCAGCTTGTCGACTCAGCCCAAGACTTTACGGCGGGAAACATCAATGGTCTTGCTGGAAGTATCATTTACACGCCTACTACAGCTCATAAGGTAATCGGCGTAGTTGACGCCAATACCCTTTCTATTACTGGCACTATTGCTTCCAGTCAGGCTTACGTCATTTACTCTGACGCCAATACGGGGTGCGTCTTGTACAGCGGTGCTGGCGGAGACATCAAGGTTTTGACGGCGGGCAACGACGAGGTGACATTTACTGGTGTTGCTGCTGGCGCTTTCATTCCCGTTCAGGTTTTGCGCGTCTTTGCTACCCCTGCTCCTCCTGCCGGAATCATAGCCCTTTGGTAATATGTTTATTGCCATTGGTGATTCAGTAAACGGCGGCACTGGCACTGGCACTGGCACTGGTGGCGGTGGCGGCACTTCTCGCACGGCCCCTATTTTTCAGTATAAGCTTCGCCCTGAGGACCGTATTCCTAAGACTACAAGGTTTGTATTTACTTCACTGAGCACTTTCCCCTTTGAGGTTTATATCGGCGACGACACTTACGTGATTAACAGCTCCGCTGATACGATTGCTGTAAACGTTACCGACCCGAACCCTACTGATGTCAGCTTATCTGTTGGCGCTAAGGTCGAAATAGATTGGTCTAGAGGTGGCTCATTTGGGATAAACAAGGTCTTACGTATCGATAATCTTATAGTAGGGGGTTCTGAGTTCATCAATTACGAAGACCGAGACTTCTCTGATATCTCTACCCTTCCTGCTGAAATCTCATCGAGTTTAATCGGATGTTTTAGTGGCGCTACAGGATTGCCTTCTAACATCGGCTTATGGAAAGTTGACGGGGTAACCTTGTTCAACGACATGTTTGCGGGGGTACCGGAATCTGTTATGAGCGACACTTTCGGTCAGTGGAAGTTTGGTGACGGCGCTGATTTTGGCGCTAGTTCTTTCCCAAATCTTAGCGACGCGGACCTTGCGTCTTGCTTGGTTCAATGGGAAGCGAATGCAAACCAAGGGATTAATGTTGATGCTGCCGGACGACCTTTTGGTAGCGACCCTCGTGGCGGGGGTGCTATACGAGACTTAGACGAGACGGTATACCCTGCTGCTAAGACGGCCTACGACAATCTCATTGCTAACTCCAACTGGGACTTTGGAGACAGTATCAATTGGGTCTCATGAGCAAAGTATATCTCCCAGTTGAGCCTGTGGTCGACCTTACTGAGTTCCTTGCTATTTTGCCGAACGTCACTGACGAAGCGAATAAAGGAGGATACGTACCTTTCGAAAACCTCATCCCCCCCAGCTCTATTCAGCTTACTGAAGCTGAGGACGTAGCTGAAGGGTGGCCCGACCCTAACGCACCAGAAGAATAAGACATGCCTATACCTCCCGGAACAAAATTTCACGGCGTCGCTCCCGACGTCGAAACAGAGAACAAGGGGTCCGCGAGCCGCAATGCCAACCGTGACGTCTACACCATTGAGGAGTTTGGCGGCGGCGGCGGCGGCGGAATTTTTGAGACCGATATCCTGTACAACCTTACTAACGGACATACGTTCGGTCGCCTTTCTGGCAACGGAACCTACCCTGTTGGTGATAGTGGTGTAACGGTTGTCGATTTCATCCGCGACGTTCTCATTATGCAGAGCGCGACTTTCAGTGCCACTCCTATCCCTGCTTGGCAATACAACCTCACTAACATCGACATCAATGTTCAGTGGCAGTATACCGGTGGAGACAACGCGACTTTGGTTCGCCGCGTCAACGGTGGGGCTATCGAAGAGTTGCAGACGGGCATTGCTCCCGGCAGCGGAACTTTCTTGGATGAGACGCTGCCTACGTTCCCGGAGTTTGTCATCAACTACGTTTACTACTATCTGAACATCTTTGATGCTGAGGGCAATCAGCTCCTTCAGGACGTAGCTATTGCTACCCAGCAAGCGTATATGGTTCCTGCTGTCACGACAAGTGTTGAAGCCGACAACGACGGTCGCTCTCCCGACGAGACTGGACTTATCCGAGAGTGGGGTAATGACGCTAGTAGTATCGAAGGTGTAGCCACGAAGATGTCTACCTACGTTCCTATGACGGAGGTTCGCGTGTATCGCGGTGCTACTGAGCTTGCTTCAGCCACTGTTATTGGTGACCCTGCCAGCGAGACTTTAGCTGTTCCCGGAGATGCCCCTGCTAGTCCTACTACTGACTTTACGTATACGACGCAGGTTTCGGATACGCAGAGCGACAACGATGGTGACATCTATGCCAACATCAGTGCTGACCAGACGGTTTCTATGCGTCCTCCCATGATGTTTATCGCAAGCTCTTTGGATGGTTCTGGCGCTACTCCCGGTCAGGCTTTGTACAATTCTTACGCCTCGGCTACGGACGGCTACTTCCGTCTTTTCGCTGGCGAGTTTGCTGAGACGTTCTCTACTGTAGCTACCATGGCTGACGTAAGCAACTACGCTTGGATTCTCTATGACGATTCCCTTGGTGCTCCTGAGCTTCGTCAGGGCGGCCCTACAGGTCCTATCGTCAACTTTGACGACTTCGGCACTGAGACCATCACTAACGACTTTGGTGTGAGTGTAACCGTTCGCTTGCTCCGTTCACCCTTTACTGGTCCTTTCTCTACAGGCACCAACTTCTACATTTCATCTAATGGCTGAATTTCCCGACCTACTCATCAACCCGAACCCTAACGCTCCTACTCTGGACGCTTCGGGGAATCAAGTTCGTGGAATCAATATCTTTGAGACTACGGCAGAGCGTGATGCGCTAAACATTACGGTTCGTATCCCCGGTGCCTTGGCTGTCATTAAGGGCAGTGACGAGCTGTATCAGTATACGGCCTCTACTGTTGACGACACGGCTTGGCAAAACGCCTCTAACTGGTTGGGCGTTGGTTCTGCCGGCGGTTCTGGTGTACAGAACCTGAACAACCTAGACGGCAACCTTACTCTTGTCGGTGCCGGCGGTATTACGATTACTGACGATGGCAGCAGCACTATTACTGTTACTGGCGCCTCCGGCGGCGTTACAGACATTGACGGTGAGACCGGCTCTATTAATCTCACTGCCGGTGACGGCATTGAGGTTGATGTCGTTACTGGCACTGGAGAAATTCAGATTAGTTCCACTGGCGGAAGCACTGAGGGCATTGACCTTTCTTTTGTCGTTCGTGACACCGCATACGCGAGTGACCAAGACCACGAAGGAACCGTATTCACCTTTGGTCTTACTGGCTCATTAGCGGTTGGTGTTTATCAGTATAATGGCACTACATGGAGCGCAGCTAGTAATGCGGCACCTTCCTCCGCTAAGGGGCTATTGGGAATTGGACTGGGTAGCGCGGGCCTCTTACAGAGCGGGATATTTTGTTTGACTGTCGCCGCTCCTTTTACTGCTGGCGATGTACTGTATCTCGGTGCCGGTGGCAGTATTATTAATGACATCAGCGGCCTCACCCAAGGTGAAGTCGTGCGTGTTATTGGCACCTACCTAGGGCAGGATGGCAGTGTATACAAGACTTATTTTAATCCGAGTCCAGACTGGATTGAGATTGCGTAATGCCGGGGCTCAAGAAGTTTTCTAATGTAGATGTCACTGACATTGAAGGTGTGTCTTCGGTATCGAGTATCGCGGGGATTAGTGGTGTTCAACTTTTAGGTTCACCATTAATTCTTCGGTTGACAATTGCCAATGATGGAGACGAGTGGGACCCTACAGTTAGAATGAATTCCGGCACTGGAGTTATTGATTGGGGAGATGGGAGCCCTACTGAATCGGTTAGCACAGCCGGCGTTCCTCCTCATACGTACGCTACTGCCGGGACATACGATGTAACGCTGACCCCTTTCACAGGTTCTCAAACCCGTACGGTTGGTTTGTCTAACTTTGACACTCCGGACACACAAATCACAGAGGTCCTTGCTTTTGGAGACTGTGGACGTGTAGGATTTAGGAGGTGGACTTCTCTTGTTACAATCCCTCTCAATGGTTATTTAGACCTAACGGGGATTGAATTTTTTCAGAACGATACTTTTAGGGATTGTTCCTCTTTTGTTGGGCCAACAAGCATGTCGGGCTACGCGTCTTTGGATGCGTTTTCTTCTCTTGGGGGAGTCTTTCAAGCGGCGCCTTTATTTAATAGGCCCGGTCTTAATGATTTAGACACCTCCTCGGTCACGATTCTTTCTCTAGCGTTTAACGGAGCTTCTGCGTTTAACCAGCCCCTTAACAGCTGGGTTGTCAGTGGTGTGACGACTATGTTTGGGATGTTTGACGGAGCTTCTGCGTTTGACCAAGACATCAGCGGTTGGGACGTTGGTCTTGTGGAGAATATGAACGTTATGTTTCGCGGCACCAGCGTGTTCAATCAGGACATCAGTGGTTGGGATGTCAGTAGTGTGACGACTATGGGCAGCATGTTTTCTAATGCTTCTGCGTTTGACCAAAATCTAGGAGCGTGGCAGTTTAAGAATAACGCGGATGCTAATAACTTCTTTAAAGGTTCCGGCATTAGCGATGCGAATTTAGCGTTGTGTCTAGAGGGCTGGGATAGCGTTGGTCAAGGCACGGGGGTCAATATGTTTAATATGGTAACAAGGACTTTAAGTGAGTCTACCTATCCGAACGCGAAGACTGCGTACGACAATCTCATTGCTACCTATAGCTGGGACCTTACCAACTCAATCACTTGGGTAGCATGAGTTGTATAAAAAAAATATCTGGAAAGACACTAGCTAACGCCGACTCTATTAACGCGCGATTGGCCGCAGACGTAGAGAATGTAGACGGAGTTCCCTTTTGTTCTGAGTTCTCGTTCAGGCTAGACACTACTCTTGGCGACGCTTCAAATGATTTTTCTATTCCTCTTCCTTCTACCGTCACTCCTGATTTTGTTGTTCAATGGGGAGATGGAGTTGTAGAAACTATTACCGATTCTTCTGTCGCTTCTTTAACTCATACGTACTCTTCTTCTGGTCAGTACGACGTTATCATTACAGGTAGTTTGGCGGGCGAATTTGGGCGAGGTAATACTACTCATATAGAAAAAGTCACTTCAATACTGAGTTGGGGAAGTCCATTTACTCTCCTTTCTAGGCTTCAAAACTTCAGTAACCTGTCGTCTATTCAGGCAACGGATTATCCGTTAAATATTGTAGGCGCGTTTTTGTTTGCTGGTTGTGACAGCTTAAACGCCGACCTTTCTTTTTGGAACGACAACTTCGCTGCTGGTTTTGGCGGATTTGAGTCATGCTTTAGCGGCTGTACATCTTTTAATGGAGACGTATCTGGGTGGTCGATAACTGACAATGCGCAGAATATGTTTAGGCTTTGCACGTCGTTTAATCAGGACCTTACGATGTGGGACGTCAGTACGGTAACCTCGACGCAGTTTATGTTTTATGATGCTGATGCCTTTGACTTCAACAACATTAATGGATGGCAGTTTGCTGACGGGTGTGATGCGTCAGATATGTTTAACAATAGGTATGGAATTGGAACCTATACACAGGCTGAGATAGCTAAGTTCGCTGACTTATGGGAAAGCTTTGATTTTCCCACTCAAGGGGAAAATGTAAATACAGCCGTGTTTATGACTGACACTAATCAGTTTGAACAAATGATTCTTCCCAAGGGGTCTTTTCCTGATGCAGATGTTGCAATCGACAACCTCGTTGCAAAGGGTTGGACTTCAGCAGGTAACATTACTCAACCTACGTTAAAACTTCTTCTTGACACCTCTTTAGGCGGGAATACTGTCACCTTCCCAAGTACCAGTGGCAACAACCGAATTATCGATTGGGGCGATGGAACTTGGGAAAGAATAGTTAATACTGCTGACCCGTCACACACATATAGCTCTACTGGTCAGTACACATGTACTATAGCTGTTAGTGGTGGGTCGTTTGTCTTTCAAGCACAGTTTGCTCCTTACACCGGTGTCTCACAGTTAATTGAGGTGACAGATACTGAGGCCCTAACTAGTAGTGGTTTAGGTTCATCATTTGGGTCGTGTACAAACCTCACTTTTATTTCTGATGAGTTTTTGTCCGTCACAACAAGTTTTAGGGACCTTCTGCGCGGCTGCACTTCCTTCAACCAAGACATTAGCGGATGGGACGTAAGTGGCGCTACAAATATGAATAGTATGTTTTATGATGCTACTTCCTTCAACCAAGACATTAGCGGATGGCAGGTGGGTGGCGTTACAGATATGTCTTCTATGTTTTTCGGCGCCAGCGCGTTCAACCAAGACATCAGTGGCTGGGATGTGAGTGCTGCTAATACTCTTGGAGCTATGTTTTTTACCGCCACCTCTTTTGACCAAAGCCTTGGGCCATGGCAGTTTAAAAACAGCGCCAATGCAACCATACTTTTTTTTGCTACATCAATTAGCAATGCAAATGTCGCGAACAGCATTATTGGTTGGAATTCTAATCCAAACCAAGGAGTGGGGGTTAATTGGCAGAATCTGACTGACGGAAAAACACTTAGTGAAAGCGCCACCGTTGCTGTAGATGGTTATGACGGAGCGGCAGGAAAAGCTGCGTATGACAATATAATTTTAGCGACAGGTAGCGGTGGTTTGGGCTGGACTGGAAACCCGAATATTACTTGGGTAGCGTAAAATGGAGCTGAAGTATATTTACAAGGAGAACGAACACGACCAGTATTGGATTTACTGGGAGAGTCCAGTATACGAGGCGAGATGTCCAGCACCATTACCCTATTCGAAATCCTCACTGTCGCAGCGGCACTTGTCGGGATTTACTTCAAGATGCAAACCGAGGTCGGAAAGCTGAAGGGCCGTATCGCTATGTTGGAGAAGCAAGAGTTGCAGATTATGGGTATGCTGGAAAAGCTCGTCGATGCTGTCGATGAACTCAAAATTCTTGTAGCCCGTCAAAGATGAAGTACTTCACCTACTCCGAGTTCGACAGTCCCGACCTTACCGGCTCGGGTCATGAGATGGAGCCCATCTTCTTGGAGAAGCTGGATTTGGCTCGTGAGTACAGCGGCGTACCCTATGTTATCAACTCTGGGTTCCGGACGCCAGAAGCAAATGAAGCGGCGGGGGGAGTACCGGGAAGCAGCCACCTTACGGGCTGGGCGGCGGACATCCGCACCGACAGTTCCAACCGTAGGTTCCTTGTCTTGAAGGGACTCTTAGCCGTCGGATTCAATCGCATTGGCATAGGGCATAATTTCATCCATGTGGATTGTGACCCGAGCAAGGCGGGCAGCGTCACTTGGTTGTACTGAATTGTGTACCTTGGTTCTATGATTGATTTCATTGCAGAGAACTGGGTTCCCCTTACCATCGCCATCATGGCGCTCATCAAGGTCGTCGTGAATTTAACTCCTACGGATGCTGACAATGCCGTATTTGGTTATCTCGATATCCTTATTACTGCTATTACTGGCGACCGCCGTAAGAAGAAGTAAGATGGCTAAGATTAGTAGTGTACCTAGCTACCCGCTAAAGAGCACTCCGGTAGGGGCGGACACGGTTATTGGTACCGATTCTGAATCCGATGATGCTACTAAGCAGTTTACTGTTCAGGGTATTGTTGACTTGGCTCAAGGGGCTGGTACTATCCCCGACCTTCAGGCGGTATTGTCTTCGGGCGATACGGCCACGGAGGACATCAACCTTACTGGGGACATTACGTCTACTACACTAACGTCTCCCACAATTACGTCCACATCTCTGATTGCGGGTAATATCATCCAGTCTTCGGGTGGTATTATTTTATCTTCTGGAACTTTTACTACAGGAGGAAGCAATGGATTTGAAGGTCAAACACTGGTATCTAACGGAGGCATTAGCCCTAGTTGGGAAGACCTTGTGTTTAAAGTTCAGGTGGAATTGACGCCAGCTCAAATGCTCAACCTCGACACTACCCCCGTACAGATTGTTGCGGCTCCGGGGTTGTTGAGGAGTATTCAGGTTATTTCTGCGGCACTGCGGTTGCAGTTCAATAGCGTTCAGTATGACTTTCCTGACCCAATTAAGTTGGGCACCTACACCGGTGTTTCTGAAGAGGGGCAGTTTACGATTAACGCAGGGTCTATTAATGCTAATGGACCGGGATACTTTTGTCTCAACCAGCAAACCGTAGACAACGCTAGGCTGTCCGAGAACACGGCTCTTGCTCTCTATACGGACAACCCTCCTGCTACAACAAACGGGAACAGCAACTGCTATATGCAGGTAATGTACCGCATTGTAACGCTGTGAGAGACATCCGCAAGGTTTGCATCGGTCCTGACTACAAGGACTCAATGTGCTACGTGGTGGGACAAGCTGTACTAGGCAACTCCCACTTCGTACACTTAATTAAATACAATGAGGATACGGGCAGTATCGTCATATACATTGAGAAGGGAGAGGTGGTCATCCTATGGAAAGAGTTCAATGGAACCATGCCCATTTCAATAGAATACAATATCAACTTTTGAGAGCCGTCAATCAGTTTATAGTCAAGGGAAAGAGATACAACAACACTAAGGGCGACCTCATCGTAAGTACGAGCGAGGAAGACCACCGCTTCGCTAACCGTGAGGGCGTGGTTGTGGCCCTACCGGTGGGGTATGACGGACCTATATCTGTTGGGGATACCCTACTGGTCCATCACAACGTCTTCAAGTACTACAATGACATGCAGGGCAGGCGCCAAAGCGGGCGCAGCTTTTTGAAGGACGACCTCTTCCTTGTCGATTTCGACCAGTTCTACATGTTCCGCTCGTCAACGAGCGCGTGGCAAACCCAAGGGAGGTATTGCTTTGTTGAACCGATACCCCCTAAAGACTCAACGATATTCAAGCCTCTTACGGAGGAGCCATTGATGGGTGTTATGAGATATCCTAATGACTATCTTTTGTCTCAGGGCGTAGAGGCTGGCGATGAGGTTACGTTTCGTCCGGAGAGCGAGTACGAGTTTCAAGTTGACGGAGAGAAGTTGTATAGGATGTTTGACCACCAGATAACATGCAAGATTCAAAGAAGCTAAAGGAGCGCATCATCGCTGCGGGGCGCATCGCTGTTGAAGAGCTCATCAAGGTGGCTCAAGAGGATATCCTTAAGCCGGGCGAAGACGACGACCTCGCAGCGGACAGGCTAAAGAATGCGGCGGCTACCAAGAAGCTCGCCATCTTCGACGCGCTAGAGATTTTGAGTCGCATCGATTCCGAGGAAGAGGCTTTAGCGGAGACTCCAAACAGGACTGATAGTAAAGTGGGTTTTGCAGAGCGAAGGTCTAGATAGTCTATACACCACTGTGGTGGGGCACGTATCCAAGGGGGTCGTTGCCAGTAAGAACCGTGCTAAGACGTGGCACTACGGCTATAACGAGAAGTACGACATGGTCGTCATCTCTAAGTCGGGGCGGATAGGTGAGGTCATCAATATCAACGGGCTGTGTATCGCCCTTCCTCCCACTCCCAAAGACTTGCCACAGGGGAAAAACCGATGGGTACGCGAGGAGCTACCTAAGTCGTTAAGCCGCATACAGAACATCTTCCAGTGGAACGATATGCACAACGCCTTTAAGGCGAACTGGGTGGACTATATCGAAGCGGAATTCGACCGCCGCGAGGACGGTCATTGGTTCATTAACAATGGTGTCCCTACCTATATGACTGGTTCCCACTACATGTATTTGCAGTGGACAAGTATCGATGTGGGCTACCCTGACTTCCGTGAGGCGAATAGGATATTCTTTATCTTCTGGGAGGCGTGTCGTGCCGACTCCCGCAGCTTCGGTATGGCTTACCTTAAGATTCGCCGTTCGGGGTTCTCGTTCATGGGTTCTTCGGAGTGTGTCAATACGGGTACGCTGGCTAAAGACTCACGGGTTGGGATACTCTCGAAGACAGGTTCGGATGCAAAGAAGATGTTCACGGATAAGGTGGTGCCCATTGCTAACCGACTTCCGTTTTTCTTCAAGCCTATACAAGACGGTATGGATAAGCCTAAGACGGAGCTGGCTTTCCGTGTTCCGGCGTCTAAGATTACGAAGAAGAATATGTACGATATCGAGGCGGAAGAGATTCTCGGCCTCGACACAACTATAGACTGGAAGAACACCGACGATAACTCCTACGACGGAGAGAAACTTCTCCTGCTGGTACATGACGAAAGTGGGAAGTGGATTAAGCCCAACAACATCCTCAACAACTGGCGCGTCACCAAGACGTGCTTGCGTTTGGGAAGTAAGATTATTGGAAAGTGCTTGATGGGTTCCACCTCGAACGCATTGGCTAAGGGAGGTTCCAACTTCAAGAAGCTGTACGAGGACTCTGACCCCGCTATGCGTAATGCCAATGGGCAGACCAAGAGCGGTATGTATTCCCTATTCATACCTATGGAATACAACATGGAGGGTTTCATAGACCAGTACGGGCACCCCGTCTTCCATGCTCAAGAGAAGCCTGTAAAGGGCGTCGATGGTGAGATGATTCGCGGGGGTGCTGTAGACTATTGGCAGGCGGAGGTCGAGAGCTTAAAGAGCGACCCCGATGCGCTCAACGAATTCTACCGTCAGTTCCCACGCACGGAGTCCCATGCCTTCCGTGACGAGAGCAAGCAGAGCCTTTTTAACCTCACTAAAATCTACCAGCAGATAGACTATGCCGACAGCCTAGTCAAGGAGCACTACCTCACGCGGGGGTCTTTCAGTTGGGAGAACGGAATCAAAGACAGCAAAGTAATATTCCGTCCCGACAAGCGCGGTCGTTTCAATATCTCTTGGTTCCCTAAGACGGGATTACAGAACCGATGGATAGACAAGCGTGGTGTGAAATTCCCTGCCAATGAGCACCTTGGTTCTTTTGGATGTGACTCCTACGACATTAGTGGTACTGTGGGTGGCGGCGGTTCTAACGGTGCTCTCCATGGAATGACCAAGTTTCACATGGATGACGCTCCCACCAACCAGTTCTTTTTGGAGTATGTCGCCAGACCACAGACGGCAGAGATATTTTTCGAGGAGGTGCTCATGGCATGCGTGTTTTATGGGATGCCTATCCTTATTGAGAATAATAAGCCAAGGCTATTGTACCACTTTAAGAACCGGGGGTACCGTGGCTTCTGTATGAATCGCCCCGACAAGCATCTTAACAAGCTCTCTAAGACCGAGCGGGAGCTCGGCGGTATCCCCAACAGTTCTGAGGATGTTAAGCAGGCCCATGCCGCAGCTATCGAGAGTTACATAGAGAAGCACGTAGGCATAGACATGGATGGAACCTTCCGTGAGAACGGTGAGATGGGTGAGATGCCTTTCGTTCGTACCCTCGAGGACTGGGCCCGCTTTGATATCAGCAACAGGACTGCTTTTGACGCTACTATTAGCAGCGGTCTCGCTGTTATGGCGAACCAAAAGGACCTGTATACGCCTCAACAGAAGAAGAGTTCAATAAGCATTACCTTGCCTAGGTATACCAATAAGGGTTTCAGGAGCGAACTCAACAGATAAATGAAGGATGTCAAAATCAACATTTCTTCCGCAGGGTTTCCGAGTCAGTTCGTTTCTGACAAAGAGAAAGCCTCGGATGAGTATGGCCTAATGATTGGTCAAGCCATTCAATACGAGTGGTTTAAAAAAGATGGCAACCAGTGCCGGTTTTATGACCAATGGCGAGAGTTTAACCGCTTGCGTCTGTATGCTCGTGGTGAGCAGAGTATCGCCAAGTACAAGAACGAGCTTGCTGTCGACGGCGACCTCTCGTATTTGAATCTGGATTGGACGCCGGTCCCTATCCTTCCTAAGTTCGTAGACATCGTCGTCAACGGCATGTCCGAGAGGGTCTTTAAAGTCAAGGCATACGCCCAAGACGCGCTGTCCCAGTCTAAGCGCAGCAAGTACCAAGACATGGTCGAGGGGCAGATGGTAGCCAAGCCGGTTCTGGAGATTATACAACAGAACTCTGAGGTCAATCCGTTTATGATGGACCCCGACGAGTTGCCTAACAGCGACGAGGAACTTAAGGTCTATATGCAGCTTAACTACAAGCCTGCTATTGAGATTGCCGAGGAGGAGGCCATCAACACCATCCTTGAAGAGAACCACTATACCGACTTGCGCAAGCGTTTAGATTACGACCTTACCGTATTGGGCATCGGGGTATCTAAGCACGAGTTCTTGCCCGGAGCCGGCGTTCAGGTCTCGTATGTCGACCCCGCCAATGTGGTATACAGCTACACTGAAGACCCATATTTCAAGGACTGCTTCTACTGGGGAGAAATTAAGACGCTCCCTATCACGGAGCTCATAAAGATTGACCCCAACCTCACCAACGAGGACTTGGAGGAGATTAGTAAGTACAGCCAGAGCTGGTACGACTACTACAACGTGGCTCAGTTCTACGAAAACGATATCTTCTATCGCGACACAGCTACGTTGATGTACTTCAACTACAAGACGACCAAGAAGATTGTCTATAAGAAGAAGATTCTTGAGGGCGACGGAGCCCGCGTAATTGAGAAGGACGACCAGTTCAATCCTCCCGAAGAGATGATGGAGGAGGGTAAGTACGAGAAGGTCGAGAAGACCATCGACGTATGGTATGACGGCATCATGGTCATGGGCACCAACATCTTGCTCAAGTGGGAGGAAGCTTACAACATGGTGCGTCCCAAGTCTGCCAGTCAGCACGCTCTGCCCAACTATGTGGCTACAGCACCGCGTATGTACAAGGGTGTTATCGAGTCGCTTACGCGGCGTATGATTCCTTTCGCCGACCTCATTCAGATTACCCACCTCAAGCTCCAGCAGGTCATCTCGCGTACCGTTCCTGACGGCGTGTATATCGATGCCGACGGACTCAACGAGGTCGACCTAGGTACGGGCAATGCTTACAGCCCTGAAGACGCACTCCGGCTGTACTTCCAAACCGGTAGCGTTGTGGGAAGGTCGTACACCCAAGATGGGGACTACAACCAAGGTAAGGTTCCTATTCAGGAGCTCAACAGCAACAGCGGTGCGGCTAAGACGCAGATGCTGATTGGCAATATGAATCACTACTTGCAGATGATTCGTGACGTAACGGGCTTGAACGAGGCCCGCGACGGTAGTACCCCAGACCCACACTCTTTGGTGGGCTTGCAAAAGCTGGCCGCCGCCAACAGCAACACGGCTACGCGCCACGTCCTTGACGGCAGCCTTTTTATGTTCCGGTCTCTGGCCGAGGCCCTCACGTACCGTATCAGTGACGTACTAGAGTATGCTGATTTCAAGGAGGAGTTTGTAAACCAGATTGGTAAGTACAACGTCAGTATCCTCGAGGAGATTAGCGAGCTATACCTGTACGACTTTGGCATTTTCATTGAGGTCACCCCCGACGAAGAGGAGCGGCAGCAGCTTGAGGCTAATATCCAAATGGCCTTGAGCAAGGGCGGTATCGACCTTGAGGACGCCATCGACATCCGAGAGATTAAAAACCTGAAGCTCGCCAATCAATTGCTTAAGATTAAGCGCGTCGCCAAGCAGGAGGAGGAGCGCCAGTTCCAGCTTCAGCAGCAGCAGATGCAGGCGCAAGCCAACATGGAATCCCAGCAGATAGCAGCGCAATCGGCTATGCAAAAGATTCAGGCTGAGGCCCAGAGCAAGATGCAGGTCAAGCAGGCGGAGATTGCTTTCGATATTGAGAAGATGCAGGCCGAGGCACGGGCTAAGGCGCAGCTCATGGACCTTGAGTTTCAGTACAATATGCAGCTTAACGGCATGCAAGAGAAGGGTTTACAGCAACGGGAAGACGAACGCGAAAAAGCAAAGGCAGACCGTATCAGTCAGCAAAACTCTGAGCAAAGCAAGCTTATTGACCAACGGAAGAATAACTTACCACCCATGAAGTTTGAATCTAACGAGGACAGCCTCGATGGGTTCGACTTGGCAGAATTTAGTCCACGATAAAATATATATAAATGGAAATTAAAGTACGTGACCTCGGTGAGGTCGAAGCAAAATCTACGCAGCAGGTTGAACAGGAGCTGCTCGATAAGCATGAGGCGGAGGTAAGCGGTGAGACCGCACCTGAGCCTGAGGCGCCAACGCTGTCAGAAGATGACGTAAGGTCTTTCTTGAGCAACCGCTATGGCCGGGAGATTAACTCTTTGGATGAGCTGGCTGAGGTGCGCGAGACGACACCTGACTTGCCTGAGGACGTAGCTGCATACTACAAGTACAAGCAGGATACTGGTCGCGGCCTTGAGGACTTTATGAAAGTCAATCGCAATCTCGAAGATTCCGACGATGACTCACTCCTAAAAGAATACTTTATGGCCACCGAAGACGTCCTCGACGCTGACGACGTAGAGGTACTTATGGAGGACTATAAGTTTGATGAAGACCTCGATGAAGAGGTTGAAATTAAAAAGGCTAAATTAGCCAAGAAGAAAGCTGTTGCTAAAGCTCGGAAGTTCTTCGAAGAGCAGAAGGAGAAGTACCAAGCCCCTCTTGAGTCAAGGGGTGCTGGTTCTCTGGAAGACTCCGAAGAATACCAAAGCTATAAGCAATATGTTGAGCAGGCAAAGACGTACAACGAGGAGCAGGCGCGTAGGAGGGAGTGGTTTGACGAGAAAACAAACGAGGTGTTCAGTGAACAGTTCAAGGGTTTTGAGTTCAACCTCGACGACAAGTCCTATGTGTATACCCCTAGTGACCGTGGTGAATTGAAAAAGCTACAGAAGACTCCAGAGGCTTGGTTAAGCAAGTATCTGGATGACAAGGGCTTGGTCAAGAACGCCAAGGAATATCACAAGTCTTTGGCTGTTGCGATGAACCCCGAGAAGTTTGCCCGATTCTTTTTTGAGCAGGGAAAAGCTGAAGCGGTAGATGGAGTCATGCGCAAGACGAAAAACATCAATATGTCTGAACGCAGCGCCCCGCAAGCCGTATCAAAGGGGGAATTCAAAGTTCGAGCCGTAACGCCCAGTTCGGGTAACGGCTTGAAAATTCGTAGTACAAGAAACAAATCTTAAGAAAACATGGCAGGTTCAGTACAAGTAACCCCGGGGTTTCAACTCCAGCCGAGCGCAGACCAGATTCCGCTCTCGACGAATTACATCACCAATTTCGACTTCCTCAACCAGTATCTCCCTGATACTTACGAGAAGGAGTTCGAGCGTTATGGTAATCGCACAGTAGCATCGTTCCTCCGTATGGTGGGCGCGGAGTTGCCATCCAATTCAGACCTCATTAAGTGGGCTGAGCAGGGTCGCCTCCACACCAAGTATGTTAGCTGTGGAACTACTGCGGCTTCGGCAGCTCCCACCGCTATTATTCAGGTCAATGACATCTTGAACGCTAACGGATTTGTTGGAGGCCATACGGCGAACAACATCGCTATCCGCGTTGGACAGACGGTTATGATTGACCAGAACAACGGTACCGGAAGTAACAAGGCTATTGTCACCGACGTCGACCTTGCAAACAATCGGATTACTGTGGCTTTCTATGACGCTACTGGATACGTTGGTGCTGCGGGTGCTTTTGCGGACACTAACCTTACCATCTTCATCTACGGTTCTGAGTTCTCAAAGGGCACGAACGGAATGGACGGTTCCCTCGAAGCTGAGGACGAAATCTTTGAGTGCAGTCCAGTCATCATGAAGGACAAGTATGCGGTCAACGGTTCTGACATGGCTCAGATTGGATGGATTGAAGTGACCACCGAGAACGGTGCTAACGGATACCTCTGGTACATGAAGTCCGAGCACGAGACCCGTCTCCGCTTCGACGATTATCTCGAGACTACTATGCTGGAGGCTATTCCTGCTGACGTAGGTGGTGCCGGCTCAGGTGCGGCGACTGCTGGCTTCAAGGGCACCGACGGTATCTTCTATACCATCGAGACTCGCGGCAACGTCTGGTCTGGCGGTATCCCCGCTGCTTTGGCTGACTTCGATGCAATCATCTCTCGCTTGGATAAGCAGGGTGCTATCGAGGAGAACGTCATCTTCGTTAACCGTGACTTCGGGTTCGCCATCGACGATATGTTGGCTGCTCAAAACAGCTACGGTGCTGGTGGTACGAGCTACGGCTTGTTCGACAACGACGAGCAGATGGCTCTCAACCTTGGCTTCACGGGCTTCCGCCGTGGTTACGACTTCTACAAGTCTGACTGGAAGTACTTGAATGACCCAACTATGCGTGGTGGTCTCGCTTCTGGCGGCATCAACGGCATGATGGTTCCTGCTGGAAGCACTACGGTCTACGACCAAGTGTTGGGTAAGAACGCCAAGCGTCCGTTCCTCCACGTCCGCTACCGCGCCTCTGAAACTGAGGACCGCCGGTATAAGACTTGGATTACAGGTTCTGCCGGAGGTGCTGCTACCAGCGACCTCGACGCGATGGAAGTCAACTACCTCTCTGAGCGCGCAGTCTGCACTATGGGAGCGAACAACTTCTTCTTGTTCCAAGACTAATTCTAACCGGGTATTGGGGGCGCAATGGGCGCCCCCGCTATCCACCCTCAAATAAATTATTATGAAAAACAAAGTATACCGACTGAAGCGGAAGAATACCCCTATCGCATTTATGATTCCCGGTCGTGGAAATTCACGTAACCCACTTCTTTATTGGGACGAAGAGCGCGGAGAGAACCGCCCCTTGCGTTACGCCCGGAATCAAAAAACTCCATTCGAAGATGAGCAGGACGGAAATGCCGTTGTTGAACCCATTGTATTCGAAGACGGATTTTTAAGCGTACCAAAGACTAACCCTGTATTGCAGGAGTTCCTTCATTACCATCCTATGAATGGTGTTAAGTATGAAGAGGTCAACGAAGAGCGCGACGCTGGCGCTGAGGTTGAGCAGCTTAACCTTGAGGTAGACGCCTTGGTCGAGTGCAAAAACATGAACATCGAAGCCCTTGAGCACGTCTCTCGCATCCTCCTTGGCATCGACCCATCTCGTATCACCACGTCGGAATTGCGTCGCGATATGCTCATCTATGTGCGCCGAGACCCAGAGACATTCCTTCGTGTGGTCAACGACCCCGACCTGAAGTTGCAGTCTAAGATTCAGAGATTCTTCGACGACAACCTGCTTTCTTTCCGCCGCAACAAGACGGAGATTTGGTTCAACGGGCCTACGAATAAAAAGAAACTCGTGACTATTCCTTTCGGTGAAGACCCTGTGGCTTTGGCTACGTCCTATCTACTTAGTGACGAAGGACTCGACCACCTTCGGGCCCTCGATGTTTTAATTTCAGAATAGTACATTTGATTTATGGATAGGTTAATTTCTTTCACCGTCGAACCTTCTGACGGAACCCCGTATCAGAAGTTGGTTAATACCGACAGTATTCTACCCGCTCTGAGTACCGGAGCCTTTCAAGTCTCTGGTTTCTATGGCACCTTTGCGAGTCAATTAGCATGGAATGTAGCCGGTGAGCTTCGTGTTGGTGGAGGAGCCGCCAGTGTGAATGAGCTTTCGGCCTATATCTCCAATGCGCTGCTTTCTTTCAATAGCGTTTCAGGACCTATTCAAGTGGTGGAGCCTAGCCCGATTTTCAAAATCACAAACCTTACAACGCAATCATGAGTGCTAAGTTTTTAGGCCCTTTCGTCTCTTATGAAGGTTACGACCCTTCTGACACTTCCTTTGACAACTATCGCACATACGTGAACTTCAGTAACGTCATGGAGATTTATCAGGATAGCGAGGATGCCGAATATATATCTATGTATAGGCATCTTTATATGGGGACTTCTCCCTCAGGCTCTTTTACTGGCGCCTACCTTGAGTTTTATCCAACAGGCGGAGAGGGCGACGTGTTAGCTGATTCTGATTACGGATTCACTAAGTTTTTGAATAGGAACGTCAGTAACGTCCTTACCTCTTCTCCCGAGCAGGTCGTTATTAAACCTGAATACCCTCAGAGCTTAGCAGCGGTATCTCAGCAAACTTATTGTTCCCCATTCTGATGAAGACGATTTCAATCCCCCGTTCTCGGCAACTAGCAAACGTAGAGAACAACATGTTTGTGAGTGTTGCAACGTGGAACTCATTTGATACCAGCACCTTTGAGTTAGTGTCAAACGCCTCTACCTTCATTACTTCAAACGTTCAACCCGGATACATTGTATTCAACCCGGAGAATTCTTCTAGTTGGGCTGAAGTCGTGAGTGTAGATAGCGAGACTCAGCTCACCCTCAGCGGTGCTTTTTCTACTACTGTTATCGGAGGAACTACTGAGCTAAAGAGGTTTAGTATTGTTCTTCCTGCCGTAGCCTTCTACGTCTCGACCACAGATTTGGCTACCGCAAAAGAATGGTGGTCTACATATAAGGTTGGTGACAGGATTCAGTCTGTAGGACAGCAGAACAAAACCGTAGCAAACCTTGCTGTGGCTACCATTTTAGATATCACTATCGATGTTGATGCGGGCTATGCAGAAATGACGGTAGATAAGCCTATGCAAACAAACAACGATATATTGGTATACAAGCAAGGCGATATTTCGGCAATCCCGGTAAACTACATTAGCGGCATTCAATTTTATCGGTCCTTCGAAACAAGCGATGGCGAGTTTTACGCAGATATTGCTATGGGCAACGGTGACCAGTATTCCTTATACCCACTTACCGAAGTGCTGAATAGTGCCGAAGACGTGATTGCGCTTCAGCCTAAGTTTGAGGCGGCTATTATGAATGCTGTTTCGGAGGTGCTCCGCGCTCCGTGGCCTACTGCAAATGCCATGATTGAAGATTCATATGGCTGGGACCTCTTATTCAATTAATAATCGGTATCACTTACTACCAGAGAAAGCCACCTTCGGGTGGCTTTTTCGTTTGGCGCTATCTTTAGGGAATGATTAACTCCGTGCGTAATACGGTCTTGTCGATTCTGAACAAGAACAACTACGGTTACGTCTCTCCCTCCGACTTCAACCTGTTTGCTAAGCAGGCGCAGCTAGAGATTTTTGAGGGATACTTTACCGACCTCAACAACACTATCAACGCAGAGAACGCCCGTATGTCGGGCACGGACTACGTCGATATGAACAAAAGCATTCAGGAGTCTATCGACATCTTCTCTGTCACCAATGTCCTTACTCAACAGGGTGGCCCCATTTCTAATACGTTTAGTGTGCCATCCCTTGCAACTACGGGTGACGACTACTACCTACTAAACAAGGTGCTTTGTTTGAACAATGGCGTGTATTCTGCTGAAGCTTCTGCCGTTAGTCACAGCCGCATCACAATGCTCAACAACTCAAACTTAACTGCGCCGTCCGCTCAGTATCCAGCGTATGTGGTTCAGGGCAATACCCTTACTGTATTTCCAAACACGTTTGATGCGGCGGGAGATGTTCAGGCCCAGTATATCCGATACCCCTTTGACCCTAAGTGGACATATACAATCCTTGGCAACGGTGAGCCGGTGTTTACTCAAACTGGAGACTACCAAGACTTTGAGCTACCGATTGACGACGAGCCTAAATTGGTGTATCGCATCTTGCAGATGGCAGGTATTAGTATCCGCGAGGCTGATGTGTATGGGTTTGCCAAAAACGAAGAGGCACAAAGCAAACAGTAATGGCGTACATCACAGACTATCAGTACTACGAGAACGACGGTAACGCACCCGAGAATGCCAATTGGGGCAGCTACCAGTACGTCTCGTTAGAGGACATCGTCAACAACTTCCTGTTGATGTATAGTGGCAACCACTCTTCGGTCAACAACGAGGAGCGGTACAAGGTCTTGTTTCATGCCAAGCGTGCTATACAGGAGTTGAATTACGACGCGCTCAAGGAGATTAAGGTTCTCGAGCTTGACGTGTGTGATACACTTCGCTTTGTGCTCCCCCAAGACTATGTCAATTGGGTACGTATCTCCCTGTATAAGGACGGAGTTCTTCGACCGTTAACAGAGAACATCCAGACGAACTGGAGCTCTGCGTACCTACAGGATAACAACTGCCGTATCCTTTTCGACGAGAACGGACAGATTCTAAGGCCCCAAGACTCGACCCTAGATGTCAACCGCATTGCCGGAACCAACCGCAGCATATACCTCAACGAGAACAGCCCCTTAAACGGAGAGGAGGGGTACTACTACGAGGGATGTTGGTATTTCGACTGGGCTATCGGAGCGCGGTATGGCCTCAATACCGAGACGGCTAACGCCAACCCTACGTTCAGCATCAACAAGAAGGGTGGCGTCATCAATTTCAGCAGCGGCATGGCTAATGAGCTTTGTATCCTTGAGTATGTCAGCGATGGCATGGAGTCGGGAGACAACTCTGAGATTAGCGTAAACAAGATGTTTGAGGACTACGTGTATGCGTACATTCAATATGCTATCCTTGACGCTAAGCTGGGCGTACAGGAGTACGTAATTAGGAGGGCCTTAAAGAAAAAGAGTGCTTTGTTGCGCAACGCGAAGATTCGTGTAAGCAATATCCATCCGGGTCGGTTGCTGATGAATATGCGTGGTCGCGATAAGTGGATTAAGTAATGTCAAATCTGGTAAGGAACTTCATCAAGGGGCGTATGAACAAGAGCGTCGACGAGCGTCTTGTTCCCCAAGGAGAGTATATCAACGCTGAGAATATCCGCATGGGTTCCACTGAGGACTCGGAGATAGGGGCGGTAGAAAATACCAAGGGCAATACCCAACTTACCACGCTGGTGTACCCACCTACGGGAACGGTCTTAAGCGATAACGCCACCTGCATAGGGGCGTATAGCGACGACGCTAATGAGACGCTGTACTGGTTCGTTCATGACCCATCCTTTACTGAAGGAGCGACAGGCAAGCTTGACCTTATTGTTTCCTTTAACACGCGCTCCGAAGACCTCGTGTATCATATCGTCAGCATCGACGACGGTGGCGGAGATGATACCACGCTGAACTTCAACCCACAGTATCTGATAACTGGCATCAACTTGGTTGATGGGCTGCTGTTCTTTACCGACGACGCCAATCCGCCACGACGAATTAACGTTACACGCTCGTACCCTCAGCCCGTAGCTAACATCGACGACAACGAGCTTGGAGACAGGGTTATGGTTCTTAAGGGTATTCCTCTTGCTTCGCCTTCTTTGGCGCTCATTGAGGTAGACAACTCCCAGAACAACTATATGGAGGAGCGCATCATCTGCTTCGCGTATAGGTACCGATATGAGGAGGGTGAGTACTCGGCTACCTCACAGTTTACCGGTCCGGCATTTACTGCTGGCTCTTTCTTTTTCTCTGCCGAAAGCCTTACTAACGAGGGCATGGAGAACCAGACTAACAACGCTCTGGTGACCATAAACACAGGCGGCAATCTAGTCAAGGGATTCGACCTCTTATTTAAGGAGATGGACGATAGCATCGTCCGCGTTATAGAGCGGTTTGATAAGCAGCAAGACGGTATTCCCGACGACTCTACATTCACTTACGAGTTTGACAACAGCAAGATTTTCACCATCCTTCCTGAGAGTGAGATACTAAGGCTGTATGACAACGTCCCGCGCTTAGCACAGGCGCAGACCTTGATGGGGAATAGGCTCGTCTATGGCAACTACCTCGAGGGCTATGACCTTATCGAGAGGCCCGGAGTGCCTATCCGCCTCAACTATTTTGTTACGCATATTAAAGAGGAGCTTGGAAACGCGAGTGTTTCTTTCACCATCTCGAACGCCACTACCTATCTGTTGGATGGTCAGGGGCTGACACCGAACCTGACGATGGAGATTACCATCACAGACTTCACTAACGTGGAGATGGGCGACACCTTTGAGATATCGGTCGAGGCAAACCACGAGTCTTGGACTACTGTTTCTGGAACGTCACCCACTTCTACTGTTCCTGTCGACTCTGTTGTTTCTTGGACATATACCGTCGACGCCGACTACAATACGTTGGCCGATATGTGTACCAGCCCCGGGTTCTCCAACAGCTTAGGTACCCCAACAAACATTGAGACCGACCCGGCCCTTTATGCCAACTCCGACCAGTCCATCTTTACCAATGCGTGGAATAACATTTTCCCTCTAACGGCTACTGGTGGCACTCCCGACCCACAAAACTTGGTGGGTACGGGCGTCAATCAAATCGGCGACTCTATCCTAGGTACCGTCGTTAGTGACGATACGTTCCGGCTTCTGTTCCCAATACCTAAATACACCAGCGGTGGTACCACCTCTTATGAAAGCGTTGGTTTATCAGAATCAACTAGCAGGGTTAACTACTACTCTGTTGGGGCACAGAGGAGCTTACACAGCAACCGGAGTTACGAGGTTGGCATCGTGTATATGGATGCCTACGGTCGCTCTAGTACTGCGCTCGTCAGCGAGCGCAATCAAATCCACATTCCTTGTGGCGACTCTATCTTCCGAAACCAAGCAAGGGTTCAGATTCCGTATTGGAACCCAGCTCCTTATTGGGCTGAGACATACAAGTTCGTCATTAAGCCCGACCGGGAGGGGTATGAGACTATTTACTCAAACTACTATTTCGAAAATGGAGGGACGAAATACTTTCTGTTAGAGGGCGAGCAAGCTGCCAAGGCAGAAAAGGGAGACAGGTATGTTGTCAAGTCTGACGCTGGAGGCGCAATCACCTCGTGTGAATACATAACGGTATTAGAAAAAAGCATTATAGGAGTAGGGGCCCTTAATGAAACCCCTCCCCTTCCAGCTATAGCGGGAACATACATCTCAGTCAAGTCTGCTGAAACGAACATCGACACCAGCGTTGACTTCCCGTTTTATGATTCCGGTTCTCAAAAGGAATGTGCTGGAGTGTTGGGTGGTCTTTTAGCGGGTCTTGCCGATGTCCCGCTCGTTGAGATTGGCAACATCCCTACTTACGCAATAAACGCTGGGACTAGAATTACCATAGTCATAAAAACCACACGGGGAGGAACTGGAGACGGGAACAACGCTTGTGAGTCAAGGTACATGAAGCTTGAGGAGTCGTTCACGGTCTTAGAGGACTATACCGACTTTGCGGATTGGTTTTATGGCAACCCCGAAGTCGTAGCAAGGCTGCAATCTCATGTTGTTGAGACGGGGGGCAACACGGAATATCCTGTTATGGTTATTAGTAGTGGCCCATTACCGAGTGGAGTCCAACAGCCCGATTCCATTGCGGATGGAGGCGTATTCATTAAGGTCAGCACCAGTAATGGTATTTCATTCGACGTCAAAGGGACGGGCTCTTGTGGTTCTGCAACTGGAGCTGGTTTTAACTCCAGCAGGAAAGGCTGCGTAAAAGTGCGGGTTCAAATAGTTCCAGCAAATGAAACTATAGTCTTTGAGACCGAGCCGCAAAACGCATTTCCCGACCTATGGTATGAGTCTAGCGAATCCTATGACATCGTCTACGATGCGGTGACAGGGAACCGCTATCACCGAGGGAACCTACAGAACCAGAGCGCCACACAAAACGCTATCGTAGACACAGGGTTTTTCAACTGTATCACTTATGGCAATGGCATCGAGAGCTACAAGATTCGCGACTCGATAACTGGTAAGCCGATTACTCTTGGCAACCGCGTCACCACCGTCAGTGAGCAGGACTACAAAGAGATTCGCCGCTTTGCCGACCTGACATACAGCGGGGTATACAACGACGAGACGAACCTCAACAAGCTCAATGAGTTCAACCTTGGCTTGCTAAACTTCAAGCCGCTAGAGGACAGCTATGGGCCTGTGGCTAAGCTTTTTGGTAGGCGTACCGATATCCTAACGTTGCAGGAGGATAAGATTAGCTACGTCTTAGCGGGTAAGAACCTACTTACCGACTCTACGGGAGAGAGCGTAGTCACATCCATCCCTGAAGTGTTGGGCACACAGGTGGCCCGCGTTGAGGACTTTGGCATCAGCAATAACCCCGAAAGCTTTGCGGAGCGCGGACCACACAAGTTCTTTACCGATGCCAAGCGCGGTGCTGTCATCCATCTCTTTGGAGAAGGGCAGAAAGAACAACTCTTGGTTGCTAGTGAGAACGGAATGCGTAGCTGGTTCCGCGATGAGTTTATCGCAAGCTTTAATACGCAGAAGCTCGGCGGCTACGACCCATATATGAACGAGTATGTGTTGGCAAGCAGCGACACGCTACTCCCCGGGCCTCCCGAGTGTATCCCCTGTGGCGTTACGCAGACGTTCCTGCTTAGTAGTCCGGGGCAATCGTTCTGTGTTGATGTAGGCGACTCTGTTGGTGATGTAACTGTTTCTTACACCATATCGCAAGACAACCCTGCTGATACGATAGACATTTCTACCACCTATCCTATTGGTGCTGCCCCGGTAGTTACTTCGGGCATTAGTGAGTCTAACCCTACGGCTATACCCATCATCGATAAGAACACCGTTCAAAATGGTGTGGTCAATGTAGACGTCGACTATGCTGGAACAGACAGGTTTATTTTGAGCATTACGGTATCGTGTCCCGATGCGGACCAGATTACCGTTAAGCTCGTTACGCTGACACGCCCTTCTCAATCGGGTCAGTTGATTCATAACGAGTACCGATGGGATGCTGGGTCTTTCAATTCCCCTTTGCATAGTGAGCAGATAAAGTTTGCGGTTGGAAGCACCCTTCCTGTCATGAGTCAGTTTGCGCAGTTCTCTGGTTCGCAAGGCGGTGGCATCATACCTACCGATGGTGCTAACGTAGAGATGCGTTACAACAGGTTTGGGAACGACAACTACATACTCGACCCGGCTGACAGGTTCTACTACTTGCGTAGCAACACCGACTACGCCAACACCCCTGTCGACATTGAGGCTCTGCGTGCTGCTGCACTTCCCTCCACAGGCATTGTGCCTGCCGGAGGTCCGGCCTTGTATACCGGGAACTTCACTATGCCTGCCACCGGGGACTTCTTGTATCTCATTTGGGATTACTCTTCGGCCCTTCCTACCGCTTTGTGTTTTAGTGCATCAAAGGTTGGCGCGTGTTGCGAGTGCGTCTGCGACCCCGCTAACTGCCAACAGTACACTGTTTACAACGCAAGCAGCAGCAATATGACGGTGGAGTATACCGAGTGTGGCGGCGGCACCGAATATGTTACCATTGCTGGTAAGAACACAATCAGTTTGTGCTCAGACACCTACCCGGTTGCTATTTCTGGTCAGACAGACTTCATGCAGGTGACCATCACTAATTGCGAATGTTGACATGGGACTTATATCCAACTACTATTTAAACGGAACTACGCTCACCACGTCTACGAACATCTATTCTGATGCGGCACTTACCACGCCGGCCCCAGACGGGTTCTACTCGCAGAATGGATTCTATCGTGAGGCCGTGGCGGGAGTGTTGGGCACAACACAGGCGTGTCCTAGTTGTATCTCCTCGTGCCCATTGAATATCTCTACGCTTATGTCCTCTACGGGTCTGTATAGCGTTGAGGTTGAGATTAACGCTACGGTTGGCGCGGTCATTATTACGTTCGACCCACGCTCTACTCCGTATGCTATTCGCGCTACATACAACAACACGGTATACAACGCTATCAGCTCCCCTGTCGATGGATACCACAAGGCCACCTCAAGTACGAACCCTACGTACATAGGTAATGGCTCCGACCCGTGTGCGTCTACATTGGTTTCAAACTCTCCTTACGGTGCGGTAACAGAATACAACTGGTACGACACAGCCTTCTACGATACGGGCAATACTAGCAGCGTTGTCGTTTCTGCTGGCGACGCCAGCTTTACTACTGGAGCTAGTCCCGGAAGCTGCGTTATGGTCATCCCTAAGATTACCACTCCGTCAGCCAATCTATTGATTGAGGTGGTAGAGCCGGCATCGTGTACGGGTCTTGCGTCCCTCAATGTCGCGTGCCCTGTTACTCTTTCTTCTTTCTTAGGCTCTGATGTTGGAGCAGTTTGTGGAGCTGGCATCAGCAACACCTATTACAACGTCCCTGTTACTGGCACTGTTGGCGCCCCGGCATTGTACGACTGGGTCTTCTTAGACGAAAACGCCGAAGACGCACTGCCCGATGGAGACTACATTTTTGCTGACGGAAGTAACGGAACGCCACACACCATTACCAATGGCATTATCACTAATGTCGGAACCCCCTGTCCATAATGCCGTACACGCTTACATACAGTCCACCTGCTGAGGGCTGGCCTTCGTTCTATTCGTTTGAACCAGAGTGGATACAGGGCATGAACCAGTACCTGTATACGTTCAATGGTGGCAACCTCTTTCGGCACAACACCAACGAGGTGCGCAACAACTTCTATGGGCAGCAGTTCAACAGCACCATTCAAAGCGTCTTCAACGACGACCCTATCGTCAATAAGGTTTTCAAGACATTACAGATTGAGGGCAACAGACCTTGGGCCGCTACGTTTACCTCCGACCAGCAGGACGGGAGGTTTATGGACGTAGGGTTCTTTGAGAAGAAGGAGGGCGACTGGTTTGCTTTCGTTCGTACTGAGAACAACAACCCCGCTTTACCCGATGAGTACGCCCTGCGCTCTCTCAGCGGCATTGGTATCAGCGATGTAGTTGCTGCGGGTCAGGTCGACTTTGCATTGACGGTAAGTATTGGAAGCATACTTAGCATTGGCGACTACCTGTACTATGCCCTTCCCCCGCTTTACGATTCTATTGTCTATGCTGGTGTGGTTACATCTGTTAACGTAGATATCCCTAACGGAATCAACCAAATCCTACACAATAACGGAGGCATTCCTACCCTTGTGCAAGACGCATTATGGTTGGGCATCAAGAACCAACAAGCAGAGTCTAACGGACTCCTTGGGCACTACGGAGTCTTTGAGCTGACCAACACCGATACCGAGGCTGTGGAGATGTTTGTGGCACGGACCGAAGCTATGAAGTCGTATCCCGGCTAAGCGTTACTTTTATATTGATGGAAGAGATTCTGCATAACATCCATACCGAGAGAGGTTTGATTTGGGAATCTATTGAGGATTTGCACAAGGTCATGTTAAAGACCGAGGGTGTGGCGCATCACCACACCGAGGCTATGGAGGAACTCTTACCCGTCACTCATCACATTGAGAACGGGATGTATACCCGAGAGATTTTTATGCCACAGGGGGCTTTTGTCGTAAGCTTCATCCACAAGCAGAACCACCCGTCTTTCTTTTTGGAAGGCGATATGTCTTTGCTCATGGACACCGGCGAGGTCAAGCGTATCAAGGGCCCTATGGTGGTGCATACAGAGGTCGGAACACAACGCGTGGCATACATCCATGAGGATACGCGCTGGGTATGCGTGTATCGCACCGACGCAACGACGGTAGAGGAGGCAGAAAAAGACGCATACACCCTTGACTTCAGGCAGTTGCCGGAGTCAGTAATACAAAAAAAATTATGGCAGGAGCACTAGCAGCAGCCCTAATCGCTGGCAAAGCAATTACTGCGGCGGCAGTCGCAAGCGGCGTCTCAGGAGCGCAAATGATTGGCGGCACGATAAAGTCTTTTTCTGAAGCGGGAAAAGCTAGGCGGCGAGGCATCAAGGCTGAGCGTGCTGTCACAGATAGTCTCAAGGCTGCAAGGAGGCAGATTGACGTGAACACGGCTGAGCGTCTGTCTATCCCCAAAGAGCCTTACGAGCTTATGCGCGAGGCTGCACTCGTCTCTGGTGGCACAGGTATGCAGGCTGGCGTCGAGGGGGAGACCCGTGGTGCAGCGGCTACAGCGGGCCGCATGCAAATGGCCAACCTTGCCAACCAGTCTCAAATCCGAAGCGACATGGGCAAGGATATGTTTGAGATTGAGAAGATGATTGCTGCTGACGACCTGCGCCGTAGGGAGCAGATGGCGGGCATCTCAATGACGGAGGCGGAGGGAGCGGCTAAAGCTGCCCGTGACGCAGAAGAAGACCGCGCGGCATATATAAAGGGCGGCTTCAAGGGCCTCACGGCAATTGGAAAGCAGGCCCTTAGTAGTTATGCTCAAGGCAACTTTGAAAACGCGGATACCGATAGGGCAAGACGGCGCTCTGCTGAGGAAAGCGTTGGCGTATTAGACTCTCAAGGAGTTCCCGTAACGCCTCAAGATGTAGATATGTCTGGTTTCGGTTTCGACTATGACGTCGACGGCGTCCCCGGCAATAATTTTCCGCCACCACCGCCCGATACTTATGTCACTCCGGGAGGCAATGTCGAGGCCCCTGAAGAAGGGGACATTGGATTTACTGGTCCACCACAACCGCCTACCGCACGGGAGCTAAGGCAACAAGAACGAGCTGCTCGTCAGCGAGCGCGTCAACAGCGGCGTGCTGGAACAACGTCTTACGACCCTGTATCTGCTCAGATGGGCCCGTCGTCTGCCGGCGTAGGTATGGAAGGAGAGATGTACCCCGGAGGTATCCCCGCCCCGCCCTCTTCTACGAGCTACGATACGGAGCCTATGAGCCCCGAAGAACGTCGTCGCGTCAGGGCTCGGCAAGAGTACGAGGAGCGTGCTGGCAATGCTGGTGGACAAAACGTTGCGGGCCCAAGGGTAGAGCAACCTGTAGAAACGCAAGTCGAGTTCCGTCGGCGACGCGATGCCGAGGAGCTACCGCAGCCAACGCCACAGCAGGCCGCGCCAACGCCACAGACAAGCCGCTCTTCCGTCCCTCCTATGACGCCACAGGAGCAGGCTGTAGCTACCGCACAGCTCCAGCAGCGGCGGGAGATGGAGGCTACAATGAGGATTGAGCGTGCCGCAGCAGGCATGACCGTTGGCATGAGCAACGCTACTATAACGCCAGAGCTGGCCGCTTTCTATGGTGTTGAGACTGAGCTATCTCCTCAAGGTAGAGAAGGCGCCGTACCACCAGAAAGAGAGGCTACAGGACCACGTTCTGTTACCGACCCTACTGGCGGGGGGTCTGACACCACTTCAACGGCCACCCCACGACCTCCAGCTACAGATGTTCCATACCCTCGAACAGAAGAGGTCAGGCAATCATCCGAGCTTTTGCAGGCCCTGACGGACAATAAGATTCCTGTGATTATTTCTCAGCCGGCGACACCGCAGGTTGTGGAGGAATCCAATGCAGAAATGAGAAGTGCAGGTGAAGAAATTGGACCCGCCACTGCTAAAATGGTTGAACGGGCTATTGAAAACACAGACCCAAGGAACCCCCTTCCGGTACTGATGCAGTACATAGGAGTTCAGGAACCGGTATACATCCCCAATCCTGAAGGTGTTAAGAACGAAGAGGGCGAAATAATTAAAATCCCAACCGACAGTACCGGTGCCGAAAACTTTGAGGGTGAGGAGTTTGTCTCAAAATTTTGGGATAATCTAACCGGATATAAAGGGAAAAAAACACAGGACCGTTTAACTGAACGAGATGCATGGTGTGCTGCCTTTATGAATACAGTGCTCGTAGATTCAAACCTGACGACGGTTAGGGGAGGAGTGGCTAATGAAGCAAAAGCTTTATCGTATGGTTCAACTCTTATAGGAGAAAACATATACACCAGTGAAGAGGGTGCTAAGAAAACCCAAGGGTATTTGAAGAGTATCGCTGACAAGCGTAAAAACGACACCCTAGAAGATTACGGAGGTAATCCCAAGGCTGGTGGAAACCTACGTAACGCACGGATTGGAGACGTGGTTGTTATCAAAGGGTCTGGTGATGGATATCACGTTACTGTTTTTGCTGGGTTTGATGACGACGGAAATATGCTTGGCGCTGGAGGAAATCAAAGCAATGAGGTAAATATCACACCTTACAAGACTGATAGAATTACGTCCATCCGACGTCCTGAGGCAATGGCTATGTCAGAACAAGATTTAGAGGCGGTAAGCAATCTTCTGGTGGGTAGGGACGACGCAACTAAAGCATCCAGTAGGTTCTATGAAGAATACGACCCCACTTTTGTTGGCCCACCGCAAGCGCCTAGGGAGTATAAAAATGAGGGAACAGCAGAAGTTGCAAGCACACTATGAGCTATTTTAAGTACGCGGAAAGGTCAGCAGAGTCTAGGGTAGACTGGGGGGAAATCAGCAAGAGCATGGTCGACATGCTCAATGAGCAGACACGACTAAGAAACCTTAAGCTTGACGAGGCCCAAAAGCGGCAGACAGAAATCAACACTAAGGCGTCCGAGGCGCCGATAGGTTCCGATAGGGATGCCAATGCTACTACATCAAACTTTGCTGGAGACGTCACGGAGTATTCCCTGATGCTCGACCGCCTGTGGCGTAGCGGGAAGATGGACTACCGAGAGTATATGACTGCCACAAGCAACCTCATGACTGGTACCACCGCATACTTTAAGCAAAAGGAAAATTACGACGCCACATACGAGGAGCACGTAAAGCGCATGCAGCCTAACGAGAATGGATTTATTCCGGGCTCTACGGTGGAGGAAATTGCCTTGTCTCGGGCAGAGGATTTTGGGAACTTCAACAAATACAGACCAGAAATCGATGCCCCAACAGGGAACCTGTTCCTAGTAAACGACGACGGCACACGCTTTGCTGGCGTGACCGAGCTTGGTGTCGATGTGCTTTCCACCTACAACCGTATCAACCTTACTGAGCAGGTGAAGGGCGTAGTGGACAACGTAGGAAGTCGTGAAGTAATTCTTTCTAACGGAAGGGTAGCTACCGTAGCCAGCGCTCTAGCCGAAAGCGAACGCACCGGCGATGAGGCAGCTACCAATGCATATAAAGAAGCTGAGAGCGGGTATATCTCCAGCATCCTTGGCGTCAATGACAACGCCACTACGTCCACCCTTGCCGACTACTCTGGCAACTTTGTCAGCGGGTATATCACTGATGAGGAAACCTTGAAGCGTGCTTCAGAGGTCGATTCCAACGTGATTATTATGATGCCCAGCCCCAGAGATTCTCGTAGGTATATCGGCGCCGTAGAGGACGACATCACCGATGAGGATTTTAAGAACTACATCGTCGGCCAGATGGGCGTCGAGGAGGGCAGCGAGCAGTACAACAACCTCGTCAACAACCGAAAGAGACAGAAGGGTTTGGCGGAAGGTTTTGTTCGCAATATGATTCGCGCGGGCTTAGACTATACGGAGACGGAGCGGGAGGTAACTCCATATAAGGCACCCTCTTTAGAGGAAAGGAAGTATATGGATGATGTGAGCGCGAGAAACAACATGGCGGCGCATTGGATGACCATTCTTACTGGTGACCCAGAGGCTAGAGACGTAGCTATTGCAGCCCTTGAGACGCAACCTAACGTACAAGAAATCGACGACGCTACCGACCAAGTCATTGTAACCTTTGTAGATGATTCAGGAGGTACAAGCCAAAAAGCATATCCTAAGACACAAGTAGGGAGGCGGGACCGAACAACAGAAGGTGGGGAGCTGGTTGCGGCCCCAAGGCTTAATGTACATGATTGGGCTATTACGGGAATGGATGTCCATAATTCTGCCGAGGACCAATTGATTAGGGCTGGAGTACAAGCGGGGCTGATACAGGTAGGTGAAGACGGTGCGGTGACAGGAATGGTTTCAGCTGACACGTCTACCGGAATTGGGACGCGAACCAACATCCTTGAACCTGTTGACTTTGGCAGCGGGACTATCAAATTGGCGCTGCCTGCTGATGTCAAGATTAAAAACACCTTGGTTCCAAAGGGTACTGTAACAGAGTTTACTCCTGAGGGTGCGCTCGAAGCAACCATGAAGGTGTCAGAGACTGGTCAGGATTACGAGGAGGGCGTTAGCACCGTGCTCGACGCCATGTTCAACGGCAATATCGACACCTCTCAAATCATCTCATTCGATGAGGACGTTGTAAGCAGCAAGACCGCAGAGCAGATAGAGCAAGACGTTTTGCGCGTGATGATTCCAGACCTTATGGAATTCCCTCTGTTTATTCCTATTGATTCAGAGCATAGTCCGGCAGAAATCAAAGCCATAGTACGAGAGCTTGAAGACGCGGCAAACAATAATGTTATGGTGAGCGGAGAAAACCTCAGGGAATTCATACAGAGTATCCGTGACGAAGACTATAGGAAGCTGGTGGCGAACACAAACAGAATTATGAAGGGTACTTCCGATTTTACTCGAACAAGCCGAGCATCTCGTACTTCTCCGGCCCCTTCACCCGAAGCTCCACGCCCAGTTCAGATGCGGTAATCTAGCTATATTTACTTCATGACAGAAGTAAGGCTTGGACCTGACAATGCGTCGTTTACAGAGAAGGTGAACAATGAGTACACCAAAAACATCTACCGGTACGTAACCGAAATCGACAAAAGCTTAAGTAAAGACTTAAGCGAGATAGACTTCGAGCGTGCTGTACAAGACGAGGCGTATGCAACTGAGATGTACGGGTTCATCTCTTCACACGACAATACTTTTAAGGAAGACGTTTCGCTGGAACAGTTCCTTTCTTCAGTAAAAAAAAAAGAACTCGAGCAGCCTACGGAGTCTGTATCGGAAGATGGTTTATCGGAGTCTCAGCTCGCTACTAGGCCAATTGAAAGCGAGCGTATACTCGGCGGTCTATCAGACCGCAGGTTTGAAGTTCAGCAGGAGGCTGAGCAGCGCAAGCTATCGGGCATACCGGAAGATGAGCCTATCGACCTTCCGGAAAGCTTTGTCGTTGCTGACGAGTTCTATACTCCAGAACAGCGGGCGTTGCGCCAGCGGCGTATCGATGAGTTTGATTTACAAGGTGACGCCGAGGAGTTTCGGCGTTATCAAGAGCTTATGGACGCCCAAGGTGAGGTTGAAATTCCCGAGCTCACTACCGTATTACAGAACACTAACGTAAGCCAAGACAGTGTCGACGCCTTGAGGATGGCGTATGGTCAGTATGGATTTCGTTTTGAAGGAGACGTTGCTGATGGCAATGGAACCATAGTGGCATACAACAACTACTTCGGTGATGCTGCTGCGATAGAACTTAAAGTACATAATGGAGAGGTTCTCGGTATCGAGCAGCTTAATGTTTTTTTAAGCAACAACAAGGCTCCTGTTAATGCCGTTACACCTCAGGAACGGTCCGAGGCGGAGCGGGCTTTACGCATACAGGAGATGCGACGAGGTAGTCGCAAGCAGCTTGACGGTCGTGTCGACACACATAACCTATCATTTGTTGAGCAGAACGGAAAATACTTGGTGTTTCCAACCCTGTTTCCAAAAGACCCCACATCAACGCTTAGTAATCCATCTGCGTGGCTTGACCTGAATGAGGAGCAAGCGTTAGATGAGGCCAAGCGTCGCGACGAGGTGTTGTTTGTGAATACTGAGGAGGAAGCAAAGGCACTTGTCGACGGTAGCTGGCAAGACTTCGACACCATGGACCTCGAGGGCGAGCGTCTATACCGCGAGTATGGTCGTGACTATTACGCCGAGCGTCAAGCGGGTCGTGACTTGCAGGATATGATGGACGAGTACAAGGCCATCGAGACCCTTGAGTATGGTACACGAGTCGAAGACAATGAGTTGGTGAGAAAGTACCCGCAGTATTTCATCGACGGAAATATGGTTCGTGATGACATGGGTGACAAGAAGAAGGAGCTTGAGTTGAGCATCGATATTTTGTCTGAGCAGATGGACGAAGAGGAGCTGGAGAGACTCAACGAAGACTTCGATTCTATCCTCGATACGCGACTAAGTGAGCGTGCCACCCGTGCGGCTTCAATAGGTCGTGACGCAAGAATTCTGATGGACGATGCCAAGGTCCGTGCCCAAACACAGTTCGGCCTTAACATCGAGGATTTGGTGGGCTCTGAGGCCGCTGACCCAAGGGAGTTTCAAGAGAAACTTAACATCGTCGAGACCTATGCAGCAGGAGCTAAGGAGCGGTTCCAAGCCGCTCAGATGTATGAGCAGGCTGAGCTTTACTTCGACAAGAAACTCAACAAACAGATTACAGGCATCCTCGTAGATGGGGCATCCAACTCTTGGAATAATGAATGGGAACGTAGTGTAGCTCGCGGAGAAGCTGGCATATTGCTTACGTCCATGCACTTTGGCCTTGGCCCCAATGCATCTCGTGAGGATGTAGTGCGTGCTGCGGGTCAAATGCTGGACCACGAAAACAAAAACACCGGGCGCTCTAAAGCCCGTGTCAACGATGCCGCTACATGGGGACAGACTAAGGATGCGTTCTTTGAGTCTCCTCTTGACTACACAGCGGCGGTGCTATCCGAGTCTATTGGTATGCTTATGCCTCAGGTTTTTAACTGGAGGACAGGCGGAATGATGGCCGCAGGTGCTGGAGTAGGCGCTTTAACGGCGGGGCCCGGAGGCGCACTCGCAGGTGCTATAGAGGGACTAGGCTACGCAGCTACGGGTGCATTCGCCATTGCTGAGTATGGCCTTGAGATGGGTCAAGCTTTTATCGATGTGGCCATGGAGGAGGGCTACGACCTAAAGGACCCGATACAGGCTATGCGTGCTGCTCAGGACTTAGAGATGTGGGAACGCGCTGAGAAACGAGGCCATCAACGCGGTGTTCCTATCGCAATTGCATCTGCCCTGAGTAACCTTGCGGCTGGACGGATAATCACAGCAAGTAAGTATTTACCGGGTAGGGTTCGAATTCCAGCACAAGCGGCTGGGGTGATGGCTGAGCGGGTAACTATAGACCCTTTGTTTGAGATGGCGGGCGAGTATGGTGCCCTTGTCAGTTCTGGACAGTTCACTGGAAGTACGGCGAATTGGAAAGAGATATATGCCGAAGGCTTGGGAGCTATGGGTCAGGGGGCTCCAATGGCTGTTTTGAATACGGCCAGTAGGATGGTGCGCGAGAACAGGTTCAAGATGGCTGTGGGCCTAATGGATATCGGCAGCCTCAGTGAGGAAAGGGCCAACCTCGGAATGATACAGCGTTGGGTAAACAATATGGAGAAGCTCGAAAAAATCTCTCCGGAGATGGCAGAGTATATCCGTAGGAACGTAGGTCTCTTACGTGAGGCCAATGTATTGTTGGGGCGTAAGCCAAACTCCAGAGGCAGGTTTGCTGACCCTGAGGTAACGGCTCGTCTTGTGCGTTTGCTTGAGGCCAAAAAAATTATTGAAGGTGACGGGCGTTCCTCACAGCAAAACCAAAGCGGTGCATTCTCTGAGCTATTGTCACGCATCAACGATGAGATAGCGGAGACTGTAAGGACGGGTCGCCTCTCAGAGGAGGGGGTAGAGTTAAACCCTTCGCAGCGAGAGTTTACTCCGGGCATGGAACCAGACCTTAGTCAAGAGGAGGAGCTGGAGTTGCTCGTGGCTAAAGCAAGGCCCGGCGTATATCAGATTGACGGGTCCTTTATGGACCGTGTCAAGTTCGTAAACACAATAAAAGAAGAGAAGGATATTAGAAAGCTCAAGAAAGCCGTCGTCCTTAACGACCCCCTTGTAGCCAGCCTTTTAAAAATACAGCAAAATGCCATTCAAAAGCGAAAAGCAACGCCGCTACCTGTGGGCGAACAAGCCCAGTCTAGCGAAGAAGTGGACGAAGAAGTACGGGTCGACCCCCCCACGCAAGAAGAGCTTGATGACTACAAGGAAGGCTCGTTAACGAGCGAGCGCATTAGCCTCATCGAGGGTGACATCGTAGAGATTCTGGCATCGAAAGGTGAGCTCGATGCAATACAACAGCAGTTCTATGAATTCAATGCTGAAGAGATAGACCGTCGCGTCACAGAGTTCAATGCATTTGTAGAAGACAATGTCATTACTGAAGACGGCAAGCCTGTAACAAAAGAGAACTTAGGGATTATAGCCAAGGCAAAGAATGCTGTAGCTGCCCTAGCCAAGAACTTCCCTGAGGTTAAGGTCGTGCTCCATGACACAAGAGAGTCATATGAGAAGGCTTCTAAGGACACGACGGGGTCCGGGACATACTTGTGGGACCAGAAAGAAATCCACATCGACCTTACCACAGCTAATGATAGGACGGTAGCTCACGAAACCTTCCACGCTGTACTGAGGAATAGCATCGACGAGTCTGATGTGAGGGCCCTGATGGACGACTTCGTAGAGACGTTGCTGAAAGTATTGCCCGAAGACTCTGACATTTTGTCTCGCCTCAACGAGTTCATGCAACGGTATGAGGAAGGTGTCCGAAGCGAGGAGTTCGTGGCTGAGTTCTTTGGTATGGTGGCTGATGCGTATCCAGAGCTCGACGTCAAAGAGAAGGGTGTCGTCGCCCGTTTCTTGGAGCGGCTGGCTTCCATGCTCAACATTGAGCTCAACCTCTCTACCGACCTGAACAAGCGAGACAAGCAAATCCTGTCTTTGCTGGAGACGCTCTCGGGCAAGGTGGCTGAGGGTAAGACCATCACCAAACGAGAGATATCCGCCTTCAAGGGTCTTACAGAGACCAAGAAGAAGACTGACCCAGAGGTAGAGGTAGAGAGTGTATTGCCGAAGAGGAGCACTCTTGGTTTCTCTGACAAGGAGCTGGTATTGCAGTCGGAGCGTGAGTTCGGGAAGAACGGAGCTGTCGGAGTATATGTAGACCCCGACACCGGAGAGATTGCAGCCGTGGTTGCGATACCGGATAAGACCAGCGACGCAAACTACCTTGGGTACAAGAGGCTCTACGAGAATGGTAAGGCCACGAACAAGTTCGCAATCAAGGCTGACCTTAGTACGGCGGAGAAAGGCTCTACTCGCCCTGCGTTTGAGGCTGCTGTCGAGTCGCTACCCGACGACCACGTGTTGGTGGAGGCGGACAACATTTCCTCCGATGGCATTACCCTGTGGCTCAACCAGCTCCGCAACAAGTACGCGCCAACAGGAAACGTGTTTACGGTGCCTGTCAACGTGGCCGGAACAAAGGTTGACTTGGGCGGCCAGCCCGCGCCCGGACGGGACGTGTTCAACCGGGGTTTCTTCAGCAAGGGAGAGGCCAATTCGGCAGAGGCAAAGCTCAACGACCTCATCAAGGATATTCCGGGCGCAAAGATTACACGTAAGTCTGAGGCTAACAACCTATTTAGTTTCGAAGTCACGCTACCTGAGTTGGGGCGCTCGTCAACGAGCGGCGTCTCCTCGCAGCAGTTAGCTCTGGACAACTTACGCGCATCGCAGCAGAGGTCGTCTGAATACAAAGATTCAGACATAGAGGCATTGGCGTTTGAAGGTATCCTTGCGCACTTTACTGTGGCCAACATAAGGGAGTTTGAGCCGGGCAGAGGGCGTGTGCAATACTATGGTGAGGGGATATACTTCACAGGAAGACGCTCATACGCAAGCCTATTTTCCTTCCTAAGCACCAATGAAATGGTGTCTTTCGTGGACGTGTCCAAAATGAATCTTCTTACTATACATAATTCATACAATGTATCGGCTGAGTTAGAGAATCAGATAGTGGACATGCTCATGGAAATGGGGCCTGCATACGACTGGAGGGGGGGCTTAATGAATAGGCAAGAAGTTTTTGACATGCTTTTTGATTCAGAAAACCCGGGGCTTACACCCTTGTTTAGAGTTCACTCTCAGGTTGTTAGGATGGGTCTGAACAAGGAGGCCGCAAGAATTCCGGCACCCAAAAACGTGGATGCAAATGCCGGGCAATATGTCCGCCCCCTATTCGAGAAGTTCTTCCCAGAGTATCAAGGCATCGTCAATAGAGAAGACCGAGAAAATGGACTGCCCATAGATGTCGTGGTATGGGACTACGATGCTATCAATAAAAATATTGTTTCCGCCCCCCTCAATCGGCTTAAGAATATTCGTAACCTCTCCGCTTCAGAAGAGAAGCTTACTAGGCCCCGTTGGGGTGGGCGCTCCTCGCAGCAGGTCAATGTCGAAAGCAATGAGGACGGTAGCTTTACGTTCCGCACTGAGGGTGGCAGGCTCGATGCGTTCCTTGATGGCAACGTAGTTACGCTGGACAACATCTTTGTTGAGCCAGACGTACAGAGACAAGGCGTGGCGACACAGTTGGTCGATGCGGCGATGGATGAGTTCCGCGACGAAGAGAGTCTAAGTGTAGTAGACGAGGACGGCAATACGATTGAAGAGCCGCAGCCTTTTATTATCGCAATTGGCACTCGAGTTACTGCCGAGGGTGACGCCTTCTATGACGCCGTCATAGATGGTATCGAAGCGTTCAATAGACGCAATGACAGTAAGCCTGAATTCAATGAGGACGGATTGTCTGAGGTGCGCATGTCTCGGCAGATGGGCTTGGAGGAGGCCACGCAGGAGTGGGTTGAGGAGAACTTCAAGAACGCCGACGCGGGTCTGCGCGAGTTCCTTGTGGAGTTTGTCAAGCAGCCGGGTGTACGCCTGTTCCTAAACCCTATCGGCGGAGGCTTCTTCTACGCCAACCAAGACAAGGGGAGCACAGAGCTTGACGTTCGCACAAGCATATATATGGAGAGGGGGTTAGTTTACCTCGACCTTCTTGAGGTGGTTGCGGGAGACAAGAGTCAGGGTGCGGGCACACGGTTCATGCAAGACTTTGTGGCTGCCCTTGATGCGTCAAATCAATCCGCAGAACTGCTTGCTTGGCCACCTAAGTGGTACCAACAGGGCATGAGCGACGAAGAGATGGAGGCCATCTCCAAGCGTCTGCAATCGTTCTACAGCCGCTTTGGTTTTACTCCCAAGAGTAAGTTCGATGACAACAGTATGACCCGTGAGCCGGGTGCTGTTCCGAAAGAGCGCACGGCGTTGGAAGAGCGCACGGCACGGGAGCGGGCAAATGTACTCACCAGCATCGCTGACACTCGAACTAAGAAAAATGTGTTGGGTCACATCATTGCTCAGACTTACGATGTTTATTCGGAACAATATGAGGATAAAACTGAGTTCGCCCGAATCGATAGGGCAGTTGACCCATACGATGAGGGCGTTCTTGCTACCGACCTTTATAGTGGAAGGGTTACAGCAGAACAGATTGAGGAGATAAACGATGAGTACGGAGACGGCCTCATCAACGAGGACGGTTTTGCTGAGAACTTTGAAGACTTTGTAGACTCGGATATAGTAGACGACTACGTCGACCTCGTCATCGAGGAAAAAGAAATTAGTGGACGGCTTCGTAATGTTGAGCGCCGGGTAAAAGAAGAAGGTGAGGCGGCAGGCCGGCGTGAGCGTAGGCTCGGTAAGCTGGAGGACAATACGATGGCTCTTGAACACATCCTCGCTGTAAACGAAGATGTGTATGGTCGGACTGAGACGGATGTATACAATCAGTATGAGGCATACTTGGAGGGGCGTTTGGATGAGGCCGACAAGGAGTACCTGCGTTCTCTTGAACTCGGTATCGACGTCGAGACAGGCGAGGTGGACAATGCCAGCAACCTATACGATGTCTTCCAAGAGCTTCAAGATGTTCGCGAACAACGCAATGACCTTGAGCGCCGCTCCTCGCAGCAGCGCGCCATGGAGACGGACGGCACGGGTCTAGACGTACAGGGTACCGAAGAGGTAGTCACGGGGGAAGTCAGCCCAACGGTGCTTGACAAAAAGAATCAGGAGCTTACCGATGATTACCGACTTGAAGATGCGGTAGGAACCATCAAAAGCGTGGCCTCAAGAGCCGTTAGTGCCGCTAGAAAAGCTGCTGCCGGTAAGGTTTCCTACAACAAAAGGAACCCTAGGACCGGGAAGGTTAAGGTGATAACGGTAGAGTATCCGTATCAGAACAAGAAACTTTTATCTCTCCTCAATCGCAGGACCAACGCTGCAAAAAAGGCCACCGGGAAAAAGAAAGCCGCCCTGATGGAGCGGGTGAAAGAGACTACGTCTCAGATACTGGATGAGTTCGTGGACACCATGACCGAGAACATCCTCGCGGTATATGACACGCTTACACCAGAATTTATTGAGGCATCAAAGGAGTGGTATGTCGGAGCCAATAGGGTAGCCAATGAGTTGGCAAGGAAGTACAACATTTCTCCTGAGCAAGCCGGGGCTGTCTTGGCTGTGCTGAGCCCACAGAACGATTGGTTTAACAACATCTCGGTGGCGGAGAGGGCGATAGAGGTGATGTCAAAGCATTCCAATACCCCGTTCAGCAGGGAGATATTCGAGAAGGCTCTAGACAAAAACAAGACTGGTGCGTGGTCTTCCTTCCTGAAGGACGCCTTCGCTCGTTATGAGGGCATGACCCTTGAGCAGATGAATGAACAGGGGGTGGCTCTGGCAACGCAAACCGTCATCTTGCGTGCTATCGACCAAGCCTTGTATCCCGGTAAGGTCTTGCTTACCGACCCCGACGGTAGGTTCCTTGGCTTTGATACCACTCCTGTGCGTTGGGGTGCTACATCAGAGATTGCCAAAGCTATTTCAGCGTTCCGCAATCCCGACATTGATAGCATCCGGATGAACCTTGGGTATGGGAACAAGGTCCGCAACTTCTACAATAATATTGTAGACCCTAACTCAAGCTACCCCTACGTAACTGCTGACACCCACGCCGTTGCTGTGGCCATGTCTACCCCCATGTCTGCCGATGACGCGGGTGGAGTGGGTCTTTTTGATGGTGGCTTTAGCCCGATGTATATGCTTGTCAAAGAAGCTTACATCAACGCTGCTGAGATAGCTGGCATCAGGCCCAGAGAGATGCAGTCTATTACTTGGGAGGCTGTACGGGTTGGCATGAACAACGCCAACAGAACTGCTGCCGCAGTAGAAAAAAACAAATCCAAACTCAAGAGTCTAGTTGAAAACGAAAACGTCTCTCCTTATGAAGCAGCAAGAAGAATCCTTATCAACAACCCCAGCGTCAACCCTGAGTGGGCAACAGCAAGAGGAATCCAAGTCCAAATTCCTGACCTTCGAGAGGGAGTTAGGGAGAAAGCCGAATCGAGAGGACGCGATATACTATCTCTACGGGGACGCTCCGGAAGAGACGTGGGAGACACCGGTGCCGGAGTGGGTGTTCAGCCTACCGAAGACCGCTCCTCGCAGCAGCGATTAGCCCCTAATGGAAAGCCCAGTAACCTGACGCCTGAGCAGTACGACTTGGTTCGTACTGAGGCTTTCAAGAACTGGTTTGGAGATTGGGAGAACGACCCGAAGAATGCCTCAAAAATAGTCGACGATAACGGGGAACCCATGGTGGTGTACCATGGAAGCGTGGACCCCGACATACAAGAGTTTAGCGAGGAGGGTGCTCGAGAGCGACGCAGGTCCGGTCTAAACGAGCTTGGGGTCTTCTTCTCTTCGAACCGAGACCTAGCTCAGGATTATGCAAAGGGCAGGGCAGAGATGTCTAGGGTGGCCGATGAGCAGATGCGAGAGCGGGGGGTTGTGAGAGACGATGTTCGTCAGGGGGACTATGTGCCGTCTGTGTATGCAGCATTCTTGGACATGAAGAATCCCTACCGCTTCGACGGCAAGGGCAAGTTCTACCCTGACTACTACAACGAGGTGCCATACCTTGAAATCTGGCCTAACTATGGCAAGAGCGGTAAGCGGGCTGTCACGGCATATCTAGGAGATAATACCGCGTACGAAACTCCGTATGATGGAGTGGTGGCAGAGAACGTAATCGACTACCACTCGTTTGCTTCTCAACCAGACTTTGACCCCCTTGGAGACACCGTCATTGTCCCCTTCTCCTCCAAGCCCACCATCAAGCTGGCTGACGGGAGCAACACCACGTTTAGTACCGATGACTCTCGCATAAGTAGGCAGATTCCGCCTAGCCGTCAGGTGGAGAAGAACGTAGAGGAAGCCTTCCGAGAGGGCACACCGTTTGAGGCGTCGGACTTTGAGGTGAAGTCATCGCAGCAGAAGCTAGAGCGATTGGCTCAGCCCGACGACAGCATGCAGGACATCATCGACCGGGGACGGGAAAGGTATATGCCTGACTCCGTAATCGTGGCGGTGCTCATCAAGAAGTACGGACGGAAGAACATGAAGGCCATCAGTAATGCAATGGCCATCAACTACGACATTTTCCGTGCCATGCCCAAAGTCTTTGGTGATGTCAAAGGTGGTCTAAAGGCAGGCAGAGAAATCTATATCGACGTCATGAAGGCGCTCGATGAGTTTGCTTCACCGAAGAAGGAGAAGCTTAAGCCACTGAGAGGAAAGGTCCGTAATGATAGGATTGCGGAGTTGCGTAAGGAGTTCCCGAAGGAGGAAGAGAAGAGCGATAAGCAGCTCCTGAAAGACCACCCGCGCAAGGTGAAGCTAATAGCACCAACCAAGGCAGAGGTGGTAGCCAAGGCGATGGAGCTACTGACGGAGAACCCAGAGTTTAAGAAGCAGACGCCCGACTTGCAGGATAAGATGGTCGTAGGCTTTAACAGGGCTATGAGTACCCGCGCCAACAAGGGCATACAAAACAAGTTGCGCGAGCTGCGTAACAACATCAGTATGCGTAAGCAGGGAGCCAAGGCGGCTGCCGAGGTGAAGAATCAGATGCGAGCCCTGATGGAAGAGGCTTTGCCAAAAGCTGTGTATTCTAAAGGTGAGGTCAAAAGGATGCTTGGCATCATCGATAGGGTCAATGAGAAAAACTATCAGGTAGAGGCAGAGAAACTTATCTCGGTCATAGAATCCAAGAGGCAGGAGATGAGCAACAATGTCCTGAAGGACATACAACGCTTTGTTCGTAAGGCCGCACGCACATACAAAACCTCATCAGGTAGGGTGCGTACCCGTGGCTTAGACGCCGCCGGACAGGCTTATTTCCAAGAGGCGGAGAGGGTGATGCTCGCCATAAAGAACAACGATGTCGAGACGCTAGGGCGGATGGCAGAAGAGCACGCAAATAACGCGCTCGTCAACGAGCTGATTAACGCTCGCAACGAGGGCGCCAAGCTTACCGTAAAGGAACAGTCGCTACTCGATAGGGTCAGCGCATACGATATGTTCATCCGCCTGCTCGACATGAACCTCGAAGAGAGGGAGGCCGTGCTCGAAGACTTGCGTATCAACGAGGGTTTCTCCCGCTTTGCTCTCAACCAGCAGCGACTCATCAATGCACGCAGGGCAGAAGCCCTACGTCAAGGTGCAGCGGAAGACGTAGCGTCAAACTACGGGTCTATTATCCTCGGTCCCGATGGGCTTCCGATGAACGACAATGAGATTGGTGCCAAGCGTAGCGTAATCCTAGCGCGGTGGAAGGACTCTACCGCACGGGAGAAATACGACATGCTCAAGGACTTGATGAAGACCATGAGTCAAGAGAGCGCGGGAAAGTTGGCCAAAGGTCTTAGGCAAGGCATCCACCTAGGTACATATTCCAGCATCCTCGGAGACTACTTCTACGAGAACATCTTCTCTTCGGTCAACAGGATGGAAGAGGAGTACAACAGGGGGGTAATCAACCTGTCTGCAAAAATAGATGAGCTGGCCAACAGCATCGACGGTATTGAAGACGGGTATGCGGAGATAGCGGAGCTGGCGATGTCCAACACAAAGATGTTTACCCTGAACATGAAGGGTAGGCAGCAGGCTTTCTTCATGGATAGCCTCATGCGGCTGTATGCTTTGTCTTTGAACCCATTACAGAGGCAGCGCCTTGTAGAGATGGGCATAGACATGTCTGAGCTCGACGCCATCATAGACCCTAGGCTCAAGGAGTTTGTAGAGAAGACGGTAGACTTCCTGTCCAACGAATACTACGAGGGCATCAACGATGTATACCGTAGCGTCAATAGCGTTAATCTCCCACACATAGAGAACTACTTCCCTACACAAACGCTGGTGCCGACAAAGGTTTCTATCAATGAGCTGAAGGAGGGGTTGTTGGGCATGCCGTCAGCACAGACGGCATCGGCTTTGAAGTTGCGTACCGCAACTACGGGTGAGATTGCCCTTGGCTCCGAAGCGGGTGGCCTCAGCTTTTTCCAAGTGCTGGAACAGCACAACAAAAGCATGGAAAGGTTCAAGGCTTTTGCGGAAGGAACGAGGGACATCAATAGCATCCTTTCCACACAAGAGTTGCGCTCGCTGCTTACGGTATTCAACGGTAACCAGATGCTGAACCTGTTGGTCAACAACAGTGTCAACCCCGAGCAATTTGTTTCGGAGATGTCGTATCCACTTGCGGATTGGATGACTAAAAAATTCACCTTTGCCGCGCTGGCCTTCAAGGTGTTTCAGGCATTCAAACAATTTGCGTCTATCCCCATGGCTTTTGAGGGGTACAAGTATCGCCCTGACTCCAACAGGTTTACTGACGCCCTGATGTTTAGCTTCGATGTGGCTCGCCTTACAGTACACATGCTGGCTGAGCTCGCTACGCTAGGGAAATACAAGGGACCTGTAGCCGAGGCTATGGATATATCGGCTACGTTCCAGCAGCGGGTAAAGCAAGGATTCAGCGGAGACATATACACCTTGGAACAAGGCAGCGTAGGCATACGAAACCCACGCGATAAGTTCAAAAAGGGACAGCGGTTTGTGAAGGGCATGGAACGGGCTGGCGGTATGACCACGGCCATCGGAGATATCGGTGGTGTGATGGGATACTTTGTCAACTACCGCCGCAACATTGAGAACGGGATGTCAAAGGAGGAAGCTCTGGAGAAGTTCAACGACTTCAATGTGACACAGCAGTCGCGCCGACCTTCGGAAAGGGTTCCGGTACAGATTTATCAGAACGGAATATTGCGGCTATTCACAGCCTTCGGAAGCACATACTTCCTCTATGCCAACAACACTATTCAGGCCGGAAACAAAATCCTGAGGGCCATAAGAAAGGGAGAGAAGCCAAGCTCGAAGGACGTGCGCCGCTTCTACCTTAACGCAATATATGGTCACGTAATATGGACGATGGCAGCCAACGCTTCTCTGCTAATTAAAGGAGATAAAGAAGACAGAGAGAAGGCGTTGAAGAGAATGCTTGTGTCTCCCTTGGGTCCCCTTACTCTTATACCCATAGTTGGTGCTCAAGTGAAGCAAGTCATGAACGCTCTCGCCGGCGACGACTTTAAAGCGTCGGTTGGTTTGGACCCACTGGAAGGCTTAATACGTGAGGTCAAAAAATCATTTAAAGAAGAGCGTTACGGGCGTGCCGTGTCCGAGATATTTGAGTACGGACTGGGAGTCAACTTTGATATGTTCCGTGGTCTGTATAAGATAGCGGAAGGAGAAGAGGTTACCGAGGGTACCTATGAAGCTCTGGGAATACCGAAGACAACAAGGCCGGAGTCAGACGAGTGACCAGTGTATATCGATAAAGCGAACGTCGCAGTCCTCGTTCTTGCAGCGCCAAGAGACCATAAGTAAATCGGTGTCTCCGTCTTTGGAGTCGTGGTCACCGGTCCACGTCATGGTCTTACGGCACTCCGGGCACTTCATAGTCCGTTGTATATCCTGTTCAATCGGATGAGCACCTCTTGTTCTGTCCCGGGCTTGGTGCGTTCTCGTACCAAGTCTATCAATCGCTCGAGACGGCGCTCGCTCTTGACGTGCTTACGCAGGTCCTGATACTTGTCGAGTATCTCTTCGTAGTCCTTCTGTAGCTCTAAGAACTTACCTCTCAACTCAGGTGGAGAGTAGTAGAATACGGGGTCTTCGCCGATGTACTCTTCGCGGGCATAGATGTATTTCTTTCGGAAGGGCTTGTTGGTCTCTAACAACATCTCTCCTTTCCGTATGTAATGAAGGACGGTAGAGTGGTTGCGACCAAGGATGCGACCGATGTGTGTTGGCGTAACTCCCTGCTCGTTGACGAGCATAGAGAAACATATACGGGAGTCAACGTATCGACGCTCCCGACACCGGCTGTATACATCACCGTGAAAGCACACGAAACAAATATCGGCAAGGCGACTCACTTGGTTCGGGTGGTGTGGAGGTTCATTCATTGTAATATTAGTTTTTTGTCTATCATCATGTCGAGGTATTCGTCACAATCGATGGTAGTAAAATCAAGGAGAACAGGTACCCATTCCTCAACATTGTAGTACTCAATCTTGTAGTATAGGTCGCCGTCGACGCGGCCACCCGCTTCGGAGGTGTCCTCTTCATTGAACTCGAAGTACTCTAGCGAATCCTTTATCTGCTTCAGTACGCGAACCCGATGCTTTGGCGCGACCTTCATGATGCCGTCGACAAAGGCTTCGTCAATCTCATACGGTTCTTCAACCTCGATATACTTCTGTTTCGATACCATGTTGTCTCAGCTCTTTCATGCGGTACTCCTGAAGCTTAGACACCTTGCCCGTTGGCCTCTTGACTTCGGAGAAAAGAACGCCACTGTTAGGGGGTATAGCTACGAGGTCGGGGATGCCGTTCTTGTTGGTCTTGATGAGCTTAATGACATAGTAGCCTTCCTCTTCCAATTCCTTGATTCTCCGCGACTGTATCTGCTGCTCCGTCATCTTACCTACAAGGTAAGAACGTCCCTTCGAAAGTGACTCAACGTGTAGTCCTTCTTACCTGACACCGCTTTGTGGATTTTTGTTTCTATGCCACGTTCCGCGAATACCCAATAGATGTCGCTCTCTTTTCTGTCCTTGGTCGTCATCCTATCTCGCGACTGCCAGTAGCTGGTGGCGGAGAAGTCGATGTTGTAGTACACGAGCGCCGAAGCCTTGCGTAAGCTGATGCCCTCGCGGCCACTGACTATCTGCAACGCAATGCTTTTGTCGGTAGTATCAAACTCGGTAAGGTCGGTGGTTAGCTCGTCGCCATAGACGTTCTTCAAAGCCTGTAGCTCAGCCTTGAACTTGTAGAAGATGGCAACCTTGTCTGACCTAAACCTGTCGTGGATATACTGCGCCTTGCTGTGGTCGAAGACCATATACCCCCCGCTCTCAAACTTCACCGTACCCGAGTACATCTGGTGTAGCTTCTGCATAAGCTTGACCGGGGTATCGGCGAGCACAACCTCTTCCTTCCCGTCGATGACGCGGTGCTTGCGTAGCTCCGAGCACATTCTGTATGTCCTGTCTTCCATAGGTACGCGGAGGATATGCTCGTTGAGCTGACTCTGAAAGCCCGCGTCCTTTTGACTGAAGCTAATCATGTACGGCTTCATGGCCAGAAGGATAGACGGCAGTCCCTTGTCGTAGAACTTCATTGGCAACGAGTTGATGACGCGCTCCTGAACGTCGACGTAATCGTCAGCAAAGCGGTAGAAGTTTTTGTACCCACGGAAGGGGTTGGTGTCTATCCCATAGACCTGATGGTACATCTGGCTGTACGACTCCGGAGTAGGGGTGCCGGACAGCAAGATGACGAACCTGTTGCGCGTCATATCCCGCACGGCTTTAGCTCTCTTACTAGCCTTAGGGAAGGCCCCAAGCCCGTGTGCCTCGTCCAAGATGATGAGGTCCCAGTTAATCTTCGGGAGCTTATGCATGCTCTCGTAGTTGATGGCGAAGAATTCATACGGGAGACACAGCTTCTTGGCATCTTCTCCGATGCTACCCAACGCCTTCTTCTTGGTCAGGAACAGCACGCTCTGGACACCCATCTCCTCAGCTATCTTCAGTGAGGTGATGGTCTTGCCCGTGCGCACCTCCATGGCGAGGTATACAAATTTGTGCTTCCTGAGTATGACCTTGGCCTTGTCAACAATGGTCCGTTGATAGCTCCTTAACTCCATGACATCTCGCTTTGCTGTTCGCCCTCATGCTTGGTGCGGATACGCATCCATCGACCCGTGCTATCTCGGCCCTCTTCAGGCGATATGCCGTGTCTGTATATGCAGTATGCCACGAGCCACTTGTAGAACTTGGTTCGTGAGATAGTCATCTTCGCCTTGGGTGCGTAGTCCGGGTTCTGTTCTATGAAGTCATGGTACAGGGTGTCCTTGTACAGCTTGTAGTGGACCTGAAGGTCAGCGTTCTGCTCACCGCCGACGAGGCCGCACCACTCGATGAAGTCGTGGCTGGTCTCAGCACTGAGTTGCCTGATGCCGAGGTTAATGAACTTGCTTTCGATGAGTCCGGTGCCGAGGTATGAGCGTAAGCACGCGACCATGTAGTTGTCGAAGGCGCACCAATCGTCCTCATCCCAGTCGGCAAAGAAGTGCTTACCGAATTCTTGTATCGGAGTGAACGACTTGCTATAGTACTGGTGTAGCTCGAGCTCCCACTTCCTGCGTGCGAAGCTGTTGCCCGCACCCTTGATGGCGTAGTTGGTGGTGATACCAATCTTCGGGGACTTCTCAAAAGGAATCTTGATGGCGTCCTTGTTCTTCTTCTCCAGTGTCAAACCCTCTGTTACTACGCTGAATAGACGCTCGAAGTCAAAGTTCTTCTTCACGTCATCGAAGCAAAGTATCTGAGTGTCAGCACTTACGAGTTGGTATGGGAAGCTACGCTCGAAGGCGAACGCTTTGCCGTCTATCACCACGAGCTTCTTCATGTGACTCAGTGCGTTCATGAACAGGCCCTTGCCTGTACCACCCTCAGGGTTGTCGCTGATGACCTCATCGTTGAGGATGACGGCGGGGCAGTAGCTCAAGTTCTTGTACCCGTGGAGCATATACCCGATGGTACTCTCCATGGTTGTTGTCCTGCTGTCCTCGTTGTTGCAGATGTTACCGATGAATTTTTGGTAGTCGCAGTCGTCGTATTCGCACGTCGTAAACAGCCGGTCTATGATGTGGTCTTGCCAGACGTACCCACCGAGGTCGAGGTAGTCGATGATGGTCACCGCCTCGGGCGTGATACGCACCGCGCAGTTGCGGTAGTATAGGTATGCCGTGGCGGACGTATCCTCCATGAAGTACACATCGATGGTGGCAAGCAGCGTAAGGAACTCCTCACGGAAGTACCGCACGGCATCGGCGAAGAAGTTGTAGATGGTCTTGTCCTCAAGGTCGAGGAGGTAGCCGAGGATGAAATCCTTTATCTCCTTCTCGCTCGTGTGGTCGATGAGGTTGTTGGTCACCTTGACGAAGACGTAGTTCTTACTGCCCTCGGGGGCGTACTTGTAGAACCCGTTGTCTTCGAGGAAGGTCTTGAAGTCGAGGGGTACAATCTTGATGACACCCTTCTCAGTCTTGAGCCAGAAGGTCTGCTCCTCGTTCTCTCTCTCCACACGCTCGAGGACGGCCTCTACTACGTCGCCCTCAACCTCGCCCTTTAGTTGGGAGCGGACTTCTTTTTTTGATACACCGCGCTTGAGCTGTGCCTTGATGTTGTTGATGCGGTCAGTATCCTCGTAGTATCGAGTGCCATGGTTGGCGGTGTGGCTGTACGCCGAGGTCAGCGTGCGCTCTATCTCTTTGGATGTGAAGTCGGACTGCTCAAACTGACGTAGGATGTGCGAAGCAAGGCTTCTGTTGATGCCGAAATCATTGAAGGCCATAGCAAGCTTGAACACATTGGCGTTGCGCTCACCATCTACTAGCCCGTATTTCTTGGTCCACCACTTGAGTAGTATGTCAGCCGTCTTGTTCTCATCGGTGATTGCGATGGTAGGCATGTCTCGGCTGACCTCTACCTCGACGTAGTCAGAGTCTTCGATGCCTGTCCACAGCTCACTCTTCTCATTGACATAAATGAGAGGGTCGTATGACTCGTAGCACACGCGGCTTACGTTCTTGCAGGTCTTGTCGAAATGGTCAGAGTTGAAGTGCTTGTCGAGTGCGTTGAAGTAGTTGGTGTGGTTGTCTGCATCCTCAGGGATACGGACAAGGGCCTTGAGACCATTGCCTGATGGTGAGGTGAAGACGGAGTAGATGTGTCTGTCTTTCTCCAACCTACTGCGCTCGGTCTTCATGTCCTTCTTGGTTACATAACCATCGAAGTCAAGGCAGATGAACCCGCTGTGTTCTTGTATAGAAGAGTCGTTTCTTTTGTTGAAGATGCCGGAGAAGCATACCGCAGGTAGCTTCTTCTTTATCTCGTTACGCAAAGCTTTGTCATTCTCCTTACGGATTCTTGTGACGAGGTCTTTGCTTGCTCCTTCCTTGATTCTTGTGAGCACGAAGGCTACTGAACGATGGAACGGAGTCTCGGTGTCCCGGATATTCTTGAAGATTGTGACGATTTCCGACATAGGTGTGTCGCTTTTGGTGTCGATATATTGTAGTTAAAATACTGATACTCAGTCTTAGTGTCGGTTATGTCGATTCTCCTTGTATGTATGTAGGAGAAAAGAAAAGTAAAGTACTCTCTCTCTCTCTATAAGGGGGAAAGAAAATCGACATTCGACACAGACAAAAGAGGGGGGCCGTTGCCCCCCTCTCGCTCCGTCTGATGGAGTAAGGGAGATGAATCAGAACGGAGACTCTTCCTCAGTCGGGGGCTCTACCTCAGCCTTCGGCTTCGGCTCCCATGTGTCAAGCTCGAAGTAGTAGCGGCCATCTTGGCTGAGCTTCATCTCGAAGTTGACCCATCCCCTCTTGGCATTGTTCTTTATCATGGTGAGGAACTCACCCTCTTCGCCGTCATCATCGAAGACCTTGATGCCAACCTTGGCTTTGATAAAATCTGGAGCCTCCTCGTTGGGCTTCTTCCAATTCATTCCGGGTGCGTACACCCTGTCTTTCTCTTCACTCATAGTGTTTGGGTTATATAAAAAGTTTCAATTGTATCTGTAGCATCAGGCCCAAAGAACTTGTCGTAGACCTCAAGGCCCCGTTCGACTTTCTCTCTCCCTCGGGTGATGAAATCCTCGCTTGGTTCGTACATGCCCATCCTGCCTGTCTTCTTGTCGATGACGAAGAACACCAGCGGTACGCCGAACAATGTCTCATAGATGTAGCATTGGCTGTCGTAGCCATACTTGCGTGCCGACCACTTGAAGTCGTCGATGTTGCCAGTGGTCTTCAGGTCGATGACGCGGTCAGGACAGAGGATGTCTGCCTTGCCCTTGAACTCTCGACCCATGATGTTACCTACGATAGGTTCCTCATACTTGTTGGCGTCATCACGGATGGCTTCGAAGAAGTCGTAGTTGCCAAGCATCTTCTGCGCCCACCCATGTATCTCCTGCATCTCCTTGGTTAGGAGCATGAACGGTACACCAAGGTTTGCACACGCGTCCTTGTACTTGTTGGTGTCGCGGCGGGAGGCATCGACACACGCTACATTAGCTGCCTTCTCCGGCTCAAGGATGAGCTGATGAAAGAGGCGACCTTTCGCAAACACAGGGTTGTCAGGGGTGGGGACACCGAACTTAGACGGGTCGTCAAGCAAGACCTTGATGTCCGAGTTGGACATGTACTGCCTGCCGAACTCTCCGTAGTAGCTCTCGTCATCCCGCAGTTTTTCTATGACGTTCTCGATGATGTCGCTCATAGGTTCTCCTTCAATGCCTTCTGGACTTTGGTGCTCACCTTGTACTTGGTGCGCAACTGCTCAAGAATCCATGGAAGCCCCTTGTCCTTCTGCTCAATGACGAACTTCAAGACCTTGGCCCAGTTCTTGTCATCGACCTCAAGACTAATGCGCTCGTTGACGAGCGGCTTAGAGGGTGCTTCCTTGGCCTTACTACTAGCGACTGAGGTATCCTCCTTCAGCCACAGCGAAAGTCCAAGGCCGTGCATCGCAATAGCCTTCACGGTAGCGCGTTGAATGGTCTTGTTGACCTCGAAGCTATTGACCTTGTCAATCGGGATGGAGTTGTTGCGGTGGTCCATGACACAAAGCATGTCGATGTGCTCTTGCTCCTCCACGACGATACCCACCTTAACATAGGCCCACCTGCCGTCAGTAAAGTAGTTGAGTCCCGTGTGCTCAGACTCATAGATGATACGCTGAGCATTGGGGTAGTTCTGCTTTAGCAAAGACCAAGCCCGCGCCCAAGGCAGGTAGTCATTATGGCCCTTCTTCTCAATGAATGAGCTGACGTCGATGGCCTGAAGCGTGTTGTAGATGGACTCTTTCATTTCAGTTTATTAATGAGGGTGGTGTAGTCAGGGTCGGTGTCTACCTGCTCGGCGATGCGCTTGATGCCGTGACCAATAGAAGACAAAGCGATGTCGTATCCGTTATCACCCATGTACTTCTTGATGTACGTGTTGGGCATGGGACGATGACTGCACAGGTAGTACAGGATGTGACGAGCGTCAACAACCTCACGGTTCTTGTCTTTGGTGAATAGTTGCTCGCGACTTACCTCGAAGTGCTGTGTAACCTTGTCTGTGTACTCTTCAAATACTTCTCGTTTCATTCTGTTTCAATTAAAATTTCTTCGATGTATAACTTGCCGTTCCTTAGCTCCACATTGTTTTGGTCGCCGAACTTGAAGTGATTGTGTTGGGCCAACTCCTCGCCCAATGCTTTGCTCAATCCATTGTGTGCTGATGGCTGACTGCGGTATGCCTTAGACCACACGGTGCCAAGGGTTTCAGTCTCGTAATGAAGGAGGTAAATATATTCCATCTTCAAAAGAATCTGACGTGAGAGCGACGACGATAGTTGTATACATTCTCGAAGACACGCAAGAACTCTTCAGTAGAGGCGGCATGAACAAATAAGTGCGGGTTCTTCTCTGCGCGTTCAAGCAACGTCTTCCAATCGAAGCCTTCGATGGTACGCAAGCACCGCAAGAACGCAGTTACAAAGTTAGACTTCAGGTAGAAATCCCAACGCCGGAACTGAATCAGAGCATCGAGCCTCTCCATGGCCGCCTCCTTGCTGTCGCGAAACTCCCATGTGCCACCGCCGAGGTTCATCTTCTTCTGCTTGGTGTTGGCTGTAGCGGCACTGCCCTGAGCCAACATACTCGCGATGCGTAACGACACCTTGGGCTCGACCGCTTGGCACTCCTCAAGGAAGTCAAGTAGCCTGATGTAATGGTCGTTGCCTTGGGCGGCATAGCTACGCGCTTTGTCTAACGGAGTCCACGCCTTGGACAGGCTGTTAAGAACCACCACCCTGTCGATGCTGATTGCGTCAGTAACAATGTACTTGACGTTGATGCCAAGCGATTGGCAAGCAAGGAAGCGGTGCTGACCCTCAAGAATGTTACCCTCGGCATCGACGAGGATGGGTTGGCTTAAGCCGTTGTCGTGGATGTCTTTGGCAAGACGCTTGACGTGGCCATCGTCAACGTGTCTGTTGAGTTTGATAAACGAGAATTGAGAGTAGTCATTGGTCTCGACTACGGAGTTGTTTCTGGACATGATGTATTGTTTTCTTTAATGAATTCCATATTGAATCTTTTCCATAGCGTTGCTCATAGCCCCGCTCTAATTCCGTCAGTAAAGCCTGAAGCTCCACCATTTCTTCCTTCTTCGAGTTCTCCATAGGTTCCCGGTACACGTCCGTGTTCTTCAAGATAGATGCTCTTGTCTAAGTCAGACACGTCTATGATTGTACTCTCTGTACCTTCTGTCTCGGCTCCGTCAAGGGCGTTCTCAAAGAACGTATGACACCGCACCGTTTTCATTATGAGTACGTCACCCATGCGGTGTATGGCTACGCCATAGTCGCACGGGTCTTGTTTGCGCTCATGCCCCAAGGTCTCAGCCTTGTACATCATCTCTCTCCAAAAAAAGTAGCTGTCCATGGTGAACCCATGGGAAGCGGGCATCTGCACCTCTTGGCCGGAATTGACCCCGTGAATGTAGCCGCTCACTTTAGGGTTGTTGAAGATGTCACAGCAGGTGACACCAAGCCCGAAGGCCATAGCCTGACCAACGGCTTCCGCATAACTGCGGGTTTGAGAATTGTTCTTCATGACTTGAGGATTCCTTCGATATGCTCGTCGGACATTTTGTGGTCGGCAAAGCTGACTAACTCCTTGATGGCGTCCTCTTCTACAGTGACATCTCCGTTGTAACTGAAGCCGCCGCTTTCCACCTCGACGTTTAACTCGACGCCACCCCTCCAACTATCCGTCTGTACTTCCATGCTCTCCTCGTGTGCCGTAGCTCCGAGGTCGTACGCAGAGCGCAACATCTCGATGACCTGCTCCTTGGTATACTGAGGCTCAGGCTTGAGCAAGGGGCCGTCGATGGCAAGGCTTGCCTTCATGTCCATCAGGTTGGAACGCGCTCCGTCGATAAGGAAGTTGAGCTGTTCGAGTAATGTGTCACGAGTCTGCGGCGTGACTTCCGGGGTTGACTGCTCGTCAACGAGCGGGGGGGAAACTTGTTCGTTCATTGCACTTTATTTTTATTTTTGATATAGGTCGCCATGGTGTGCGCATATGGAAACCCATTTTGAATTTTACTGAAGATGGCAACCTCGGCTCCGTCATGAACGTCCACCCCAAGGGTGAACCCTACGCCGTGACGAAGTAGCCCGTACTCTAGCACCTCTATCTTCTCCCCCGCCCGCAATCGGCGGTTGAGTTCTGCCTTGCTCTTGGCCCGAACGTATACTCTCATTGTAGTTATGAATCATACTGCAATATACAAATAATAGCCGGACTATGCAAGCGGATTGATACATTTATTTTACTGCTCATCTGTTCTCATTAGCAAGGTTTCAAAGTTCTCACTGCCGATGGTATATCCACGGGCCGTGTCGTGAAGGAGAAGCACGTCGGGTGTGATTCCTTTCTCCGTGAGGTAGCGGCAAGCTTGCTCAAGGACATCGCCCAAGGCGTAGTCGTATTCGAGGAATACTCTCGTACCCTGTCTCATATCCTTGACGCGCACCCGCGCACCCTTGGTGTTAGTAGGTCCGTAGAACTCTACATGGAAGGCTCTGTGTCTTTTCATCTTACGAATTTCTTCCACACCATCTCCGGCAACTGCTCACGGCAAGCCGTGTCCATGTTGTCGATGTACTCTAGTATCTCTTCGTCACTTGCGTGGCGGCGAAGCAGAGGGGATAGGCCACGGACGTTGGCTATATCACCGCATAGGTCCTCCCACCCGTTGCGCCTGTTGTACTCAGCCATGAGGTCGGCGCGGTTGCGGCACAACTCTGCCATGTGTTTGTCGAGGTGATTTGTCCTTACCATTATTTCTCGTTCTGTTGTTCGTACTTCTCGTCAGGGTCACGCTCGCCTTGGCATTCGCATCGGCGGGTGGTGGAGTTGGGGTCGGCGTAGTGGCCCGTGTAAACGAACCCCTCGCCGCCGCATTGCGGACACTCCTCTTCCTCTTCCTGAAGGCTCAATACAAACCGAGCCATCTGTTGGAACGAGCCGAACCCCTTGAGATGCTCGACCATGTTGTCAATCTTCTCTTGATAGGTCATTTGTTAATCTCTTCGATGATGTAGATGTGGCGACAACTCTCGCCGGCGTTGAATTCATCGACGTTGCGGTACTCTGTATCCATGTACTTGTTGAAGTCCTCGAGGTAGTAGTCAAGGCTCTTGAAGGCGAAGCCCTCGTCTAGTGGGTCGTCGGTCTCGACGACGAAGTAAAATGGTTTCATAGCTTTCCTGCTTCAATGGTGTGTAAGATGTCGGTGTCTCCGTTCTTGATGGGGTGGATTTCGAACAGCCACTCCTTGTCATAGGATATGTTGATGTCCAAGGCGCCTCCGTGGCTGAACCACAGGTCATCGTCGCCATTGCTCATGCAGGTGATGACGTCTTTTGGGATTTCGATGTCGCCGAACACCTCGCTTGGGACGATGACCTTGTCGCCTTGCAAAGCCCTCATGGCCTCGGTCTCAATGTTGCTTAGCATTGTCATGGGGGGGTTAGAACCCTCTTGAATGTGGCGGACACAGCGTAGGATGAGCATCATATGGTCTCTCATAGCTCTTGTATTGAATTGAACTTGGCGCGGTTAGCATCGCGGTCAAGGTTGAGTGAGTGGATGTACTCATAGGCATCGTTCCAATCGTCGAACGCCTTGCCGTCAACGTGGTACTTGAACACCTTGTACTTGTTGGGCTGTCCGTCATTGTCGTACACCTCCGTCACGTCGATGCCGAACTCGTTGGTAAGGATGTCCATCACCGCAGTGGGCAACGACCCGACACCATCGTAGTCAACGAGCTTGCCGCCGTGAATCTCAAGGCCACCCTCGGCGTAGTATTTCTCGCCGTCCCACTTGGTGTCGTGGAACTCGAACCACGCATGGCCCGAAGCCTTAGTGCCTACATGAACAATGACCTCGACGTTCTCGTCTCGGTGTACATCCTGACCCGTACTGAGTACGGTGTGACCAAGGGTAGGATAGATGACCTTGGCATTGATGAGTTTGTCTTTCATGTCTATTGTTTTGCGCTCGTCAACGAGCGGGGTTGGGTGTGGCATGGTGTATTGAATGATGACGCAATGTACAACTAATGTTTGAACTATGCAAGCGAATTGATATATTTATTTTAGGAAACTCTTCCTGATACGCTCCATCTTGGCTTGGTTCGCAACCAAAACCCTGTACCAAGGCACAAGCCGAAGCAACGTGGATACAACCCACATCTGTGCAGTCGTCATCTCAAGGGTGATGGTCGTCAGGTCTTTGTGCCAATGCCACTTGCCTGATTTCAATTGGCTGAAGAACATTCTCTCTTTCGTCATCGTGCAAATACTTTGATGGTGACGCACATATTGCGCTTTTGCGTGACCTCACACCTGACAAACGATTGTTGAATGTGTCCGTTCTCGTCCTCGTCAGGCTCGAAGACGCAGTCAGGATACTGACTGATGAACTGCTCAAGCTGATGCTCCTCGTTGGCCTCAAGACCGCTCACGTCGCCGTTGATGAGGGGAGCAACCAAGTGGTAGCCGATGTCGCACCTGTCGTTTGCCACTCGCGTTATCTGTACCTCGCGACCAATAGGCCACCGCAGTCTCCATCGCTTTGGCCAACGGCTTGAGGGTATCTCCTCAATCGTCATGGCCGTCATGTGGTTGTCCCACATGGTCTTGGCTTGTTCGAACGCGTCCTCCTTGGTCTCAAAGGAGGCGATGAGGGTAGTGTCGCTACCCTTGGGCGATGCCGCCCATCCAGTGATAAGATATCTCATGAGTAGCGCAACCAATATGCCGCGACGAATGCGAACGTGAGAAGGGAGAACATGAGACCCACAGCAGGGTCGTATGTCAGGAGGTAGAAGATGCCGATAGTCAGCAATACGGTGATGCAGAAATAAATGTGTGTCATTTGTTGAGGACGATTTTTGCCGCTTCGAGCAAGGGTGAATCAGAGACGAGTTGGCCAATGTGAAAGCACATCTCGTGACTGCTCGTCAACGAGCAGTTGTCATTGTCTACCCTACGAACACGGATGTGGGTAGAGTCCAACCTGTGGTAGCGCGATACCTCTTGGCGGCTAATCACAGGTGAGGCATGACCCTGCAATGGGCCGTACTCGGTGACCAATACTGCGGTCAAGTCAGTATGCCCGGAAGAGGTCGGGGCAAGGAGGGCGGTGGGCTGTATCTCAAACATAGTGCAATGTACGAATAATGTTTTATCTGTGCAAGTGAATTAGCATTTAATTTAAAGGTGCATATTACTGATGATGAACCGAACGCCGCTCGGGATGCGGGACACAGGTTCAATGAGGTGGACAATGCCGCCGCCCTCGACGTCGATGACGGAGTCAGTCTCGAAGGCAACGCAAACCGCATTTTCCAAGTCGTTGAGGTGAATGCCTGTGGTCAACGAAAGCATGGCCATGCGGGCCGTCGTTGTCTCAGGGTCGTGTGCGCTGAAGCTGACGACCAAGTGGTTCCAATTTATTTTGCTCATATCGAATGTCTTCTACCCCCAAGACCCCCCTGCGGTGAGCAGGGAGGCGAGGGGCCGCTCGTCAACGAGCAGTTCAGAACGTGATGGAGTGCATCAACTCCGTGTCCGATATCACGCCCGCCTCCTGTAGGAAGGCCATGGTGTTGTTCAACGGGATGCCCACTCCCAA
>Ga0208134_1000041_pt1 | contig 62876 bp, 80 predicted proteins | sample VirMetDEL_Mar_31_FD_184515 | JGI IMG/M metagenome (GOLD analysis project Ga0208134, IMG submission 184515) | Aqueous microbial communities from the Delaware River and Bay under freshwater to marine salinity gradient to study organic matter... | ecosystem: Environmental > Aquatic > Marine >...
CCCAGATCCAAACGGTAGGTTTAGTGTTAGCTGGGTGCCACCTGCTAGCTTACAAAATAGGCAGATTGTAAAAAATGGAATACGATATCCTGGCAATGAACACGTTGGTGCTTTTGGATGTGATAGTTACGATATTAGTGGGACTGTCGATGGTAAAGGTTCTAAAGGAGCATTACACGGATTAACAAAATTTTCTATGGAAGACGCACCTTCGAGTACGTTCTTCCTAGAATATATAGCAAGACCACAAACCGCAGAGATATTCTTTGAAGATGTTTTAATGGCATTAGTATTTTACGGGATGCCTTTACTTGCGGAGAACAATAAACCACGTCTACTGTATTATATACGCCGTAGAGGATACAGAGGTTATAGTATGAACAGACCAGATAAGTCTTGGAAGAAGTTATCGACAGCTGAGAAAGAAGTTGGTGGTATACCTAACTCAAGCGAAGATATCAAGCAGGCCCACGCATCAGCTATTGAAATGTATATCAACGATCATGTTGGTCACAAAGGAGATGGTGAGTATGGAACGATGTATTTCAACGATACGCTGCTTGATTGGTCTAGGTTTGATATAAATAAAAGAACTAAGCATGATGCTTCGATAAGTTCAGGCTTAGCTATTATGGCTTGCAATAAACATTTGTACGCACCTAATCCAGATAGACAAAAGACACCATTAAGTTTGACTATATCTAAATACGATAATAAAGGGTACACATCCCAAATAATTAAATAAAGCATGGCTGAGTCAGTATATGTTAATTTTCCTTCTCAAGTAGTTAGCGACTTAGAGAAAATGAGCCCAGAGTATGGGCTTAAAATAGCGAAAGCTATTGAGCAGGAGTGGTTCAATGGTGTACAGTCTAATAGATATGTGGATACTCAAAATAAATTCCACAGACTAAGACTATACGCTAGAGGCGAACAATCAATACAAAAATACAAAGATGAATTATCTATTAACGGTGATTTATCTTATCTTAACTTAGACTGGAAGCCAGTTCCAATTATTCCTAAGTTCGTTGACATTGTTGTTAACGGTATGTCTGAGCGTATGTTCGATGTTAAAGCATACTCACAAGATCAATATGGCGTAAGCAAACGAACTGAATATATGGAGTCTCTTATTAGAGACATGCAGGCTAAGACATATAATGATCAAGCTGCAAAGCTTTTTAACGTAGACTTATACGAAAACGACAAAGAAGAATTACCTGACACTCAAGAAGAGTTAGAACTACATATGCAGCTTAACTATAAGCAAGCTGTAGAGTTAGCTGAAGAGCAAGCTATTAACGTATTGCTCGATGGTAATAAATACGATTTAACTAGAAGAAGATTAATACACGATATTACTGTGCTAGGTATCGCTTGCGTTAAGACTGGTTTCAACACTAGCCAAGGCGTAACAGTAGAATACGTAGACCCAGCTAATATAGTTTATTCATATACAGACTCTCCGTACTTTGACGACATCTATTATGTAGGTGAAGTAAAGACGTTATCGATTAACGAACTGGTAAGAGAGTTTCCACAACTAACTCAGTCTGATCTTGAAGAAGTAAAGAAGAGCTCTTACAGGCCTAGACGTAAGTACAATAGAGTTGAAGTAAGAGATCAGAACAAAGTTCAAGTTTTATACTTTAACTACAAGACTTATATGAACGACACATATAAGTTGAAAGAGACTGGTAGCGGAGGCGAGAAAGCTATACCAAAAGATGATACGTTTAATCCACCAGAAAACAAAGAAGGTGGATACGCTAAACTACAGAGAGCTGTAGAAGTAGTATACGAAGGTGCGGTTGTTGTTGGTATTGACAAACTACTTAAGTGGAACATTTGTGAAAACATGATGCGTAGTAAGTCTGACTTCAACAAAGTTAAGATGAACTACAACATCGTAGCACCACACCTATACGATAACCGTATTGAGTCACTGGTTAGTAGAATCACTGGGTTCGCAGATATGATTCAGCTTACGCACCTGAAGCTACAACAGGTTATGTCTCGTATGGTACCGGACGGTGTATACCTTGACGCAGATGGATTAGCTGAAGTTGATTTAGGTAATGGCACCAACTACAACCCGCAAGAAGCACTTAACATGTTCTTCCAAACAGGTTCTGTTATTGGTAGATCGTTTACTCAAGACGGTGATCCTAATCCAGGTAAAATACCTATTCAGCAAATTAGCAATGGCGCAGGTCAAGATAAGATCGGTAGCTTGATTAGTACGTACAACTACTACCTACAAATGATCCGTGATGTAACGGGTCTTAACGAAGCTAGAGATGGCAGTATGCCAGATCCTAAGTCTTTAGTAGGTGTTCAGAAGCTAGCTGCTGCAAACTCAAATGTAGCTACTAGACATATTCTACTAGGCTCAATGTACTTGACATCTGAAGTTGCTGAGTCATTATCTCTTAGAATATCTGACGTGTTAGAGTATTCACCAACAGCTGATGCGTTTGTTCAGTCTATTGGTGCTCATAATGCAGCTACGTTAAAAGAAATGTCTGAGCTATATCTATATGACTTCGGTATATTTATCGAGCTCACGCCAGACGAAGAAGAAAAACAACTTCTTGAAAACAATATACAAACAGCGCTAGGTCAACAGCTAATAGATTTAGACGATGCTATTGATATTCGTGAGATTAGAAACGTAAGGTTAGCTAATCAACTGTTGAAAATTAAGCGCAAGAAAAAACAAGAACGTGATCAAAAGATCCAGCAAGAAAACATCAAGGCGCAAGCAGACGCGAACGCGCAAGCTCAACAAGCCGCTGCTCAAGCTGAGGTACAGAAAAATCAGGCAAAAACTCAAGCGGACATGCAACTCGAGCAAGTAAGAGCTCAAGGTAGATTAAACCAGCTAGAAGCTGAGGTAAGACTAAAGAAAGAGCTTATGCAGTTTGAGTTTGAGTTAAACCAAAAGCTACGTGATCAAGAGCGTGGCCAAGCAATGAAATTAGAGCAAGTTAAGCAAGACGGAAAAGTTAAGCAAGAACAAGCTAAAAAATTCGAGTCTTCAGGTAATGATATACTTGGAAGCGGAGTGGGTTTAGACAAGTTCAACCCACAAATAGGAAATTAATTATATAATATTTTATCATGGAAGAAAACAAACAAACAGATCTTGAGGATGTAATCCAAGAGGTCGAGCAAGAAACGTCTGAGGTTGAAGAGACTAACGAAGTTGTTGAAGAACAACCTGAGTTAGACTTAGAAAAGTTCGAAAGTAAAGATGACCCTAATGTTATTAAGGTAGACTTATCGCAGCCAACTACTGAAGAACCTCAAGTTGAAGAGGTTGTGGAAGAAGTTGTAGAGCAAACTGAAGAGCCAGTTATTGAAGCTGTAGAAGAAAACGCTACGCTACAAGAGGTAACTGATGAAGACGTACAGGATTTTAAAGAAGAAGTAGTTGAAGCTATAGATCAAGCTGAAGCTAGTGGCGAACCTCTACCAGAGAACGTTCAGAAGCTACTTGATTTCATGGCAGATACAGGTGGTGATCTCGAAGATTACGTTAGATTAAACCGTGATATTCAAGATATCGATGATCAAGACGCTCTACGAGAGTACTACCAAAGAACTAAACCGCATCTATCATCAGATGAAGTTGACTTTCTAATGGAAGATCAATTTGCTTATGATGAATCAATAGATGACGACAGAGATATTAAACGAAAGAAATTAGCCCGAAAAGAGCAAGTTGCTGAGGCTAAAGCCTACTTAGACGGGCAAAAGTCTAAATACTACGAAGAGATTAAAGCTGGAAGTAAGCTCACTCCTGAGCAGCAGAAGGCAATTGATTTTTTCAACCGATACAATAAAGAGTCTGAGCAAACGCAGAAGACTGCAGAAAGACAGAAGTTAGTTTTTAACAAGAAGACCAATCAGGTTTTTAACGACAGTTTCAAAGGTTTTGATTATAACGTCGGAGATAAAACATACAGGTACTCAGTTAAAAATACTGACCAAGTGAAAGACACGCAGAGCGACATCAACAATTTCGTTAGAAAGTTTCTAAACGAAGACAATACGATGGAAGATGCAAATGGTTATCACAAGAGTCTTTTTACAGCCATGAACGCGGATGCTATCGCTAGACACTTCTACGAACAAGGAAAGGCTGATGCTTTAAAAGATACAGTAGCTAAGTCTAAAAATGTTAATATGGATCCAAGACAATCGCATAGTGCGGTTGAAGCGGGTGGTATTAAAGTTCGTGTGTTAGGCGATGATTCAAGCTCTTTTAAATTTAAAATTAAAAACAAAAAGTAAAATTAAGAAATTATGGCAATTACTGCAGGAGGTAATTTAAATAGCGTATTAGCACCACAGAAGGTGACGCTATCATCAAATTATTTAGATTTAGCTGCTACAGCCAACGAAGGTTGGGCGCAGCAATATGTACCAGATCTAATGGAGAAAGAAGCTGAGGTGTTCGGTCCAAGAACAATCTCTGGTTTCCTTTCACAAGTTGGAGCTGAAGAAGCGATGACTGCTGACCAAGTTGTTTGGTCTGAGCAAGGTCGTTTACACCTTTCATACAAAGGTACAATGGATGTTGACGGTGGTGTCACTGGAGGTAACGGTGGTAAGTTCACTTGTACTACTGATATCGACGGTAACGCAATCACTACTACTCACGGTGTACGTGTTAACGATACTGTAATCTTAGCTTCTAATAACAAAGTTATTAAGGCTCTTGTTACTGAAGTAGATGGTGCCGCTATCGAAGTTGAACCATATGATGCTGCTGACTGTACGGGTCTTTCTGAAACTGCTAGCGCTACTACACTACTTGTGTACGGTTCTGAGTTTGCAAAGGGGACTAACTACAACAGCGCTGCTGCTGCTGCTACAGACCAGCGTGGAGCTAACGAGCCTACGTTCAAGTCTTTCAGCAACAAGCCTATCATTATCAAAGACTACTACGAAGTATCTGGATCAGATGCGTCTCGTATTGGTTGGGTAGAAGTAGCTGCTGAAGACGGTCAATCAGGATACCTTTGGTACCTAAAGGCTGAAGCTGACACTCGCGCTCGTTTCACTGATTACCTAGAAATGGCTTGTATTGAAGGTATCAAAGGTAGCGGTTCTAACGACGCTGACGCTTTCCTTGGTAGTGACGGTGATGCTATCGGTACTGAAGGTTTATTTGCTGCTATCGAAGATCGCGGTAACTTATCTTCTGGTATCACTGGTGTTAACGCTGCTACTGACCTAGCTGAGTTTGACGCTATTCTAGCTGAGTTCGATAAGCAAGGTGCTATTGAGGAAAACATGCTTTTCCTTAACCGTGCAACTTCTCTAGCTATTGACGATATGCTTGCATCTATGAACTCATACGGTGCTGGTGGTACTTCTTACGGAGTATTTGATAACGACGAAGACATGGCTCTAAACCTTGGCTTCTCTGGTTTCCGTCGCGGATCTTACGACTTCTACAAGTCTGACTTCCGTTACTTAAACGATCAAGCTACTCGTGGAGGTATTAACGCTACTGCTGGTTCTGCTGCTATTCGCGGTGTTATTGTCCCAGCTGGTACTTCAACTGTATACGATCAGCAGTTAGGTAGAAACCTTAAGCGTCCGTTCCTACACGTACGTTACAGAGCTTCTCAAACTGATGACCGTCGCATGAAGACTTGGGTGACTGGTTCAGTAGGTGCTGCTACATCTGCGCTTGACGCAATGCAGCTTCACATGCTATCTGAGCGTTGCTTAGTAGTTCAAGGCGCTAACAACTTCATGTTGTTAAACTAATACTATACTGACTGAAACTACCTCACCTTCGGGTGGGGTAGTTTTATATTATTTAATTATATTATATTATGGCTAAAAAGAAAAAAGAAGTAGAGGTTGTAGAAGAACCTCTAGTGGTAGAAGAAGTAGTTGTTGCTGAAGCACCAGCTCCAAAACCACAACCTAAACCAACTCTAGTTGTAGAAGAGAAACCAAAAAATACTTGGGAGATTAAAGATAGAGTTTATTATCTAACTGGTAATAAAAAACCTTTATCTAGATCAATTAGATCAACAGGTGTATACTGGTTTGACGAAGAAAAAGGATACGAAAGAGAACTTAAGTATTGTGAAAATCAAAGAACTTGCTTCGTAGATGAAATGAAAGGTGATCAAAGACTTTCACATATCATATTTAGAAACGGTGCTTTATTTGTTCCTAAAAACAAAACAGTTCTACAAAAGATGTTATCATTGTACCATCCACATAATGGGTCAATGTTTTACGAATATAAGCCAGTTGAAATAGCTGCTAATGAATTAGATATTCTAGAGATGGAAATCGAAGCTCTAGACTTAGCTAGATCGCTAGACATTGAGTTCATAGAAGCTATTATGCGTGTAGAGATTGGATCTAAGGTATCAGAGATGAGTTCTAAGGAGCTTAAACGAGATTCTTTACTATTTGCACGTAAGAATCCAACTTTGTTCTTAGAACTTGCGAAAGATGATAACGTACAGTTGAGAAACTTTGGTATCAGAGCTGTTGAGATGGGTATCATTAAGCTATCTAATGATCAACGATACTTTATCTGGAGTTCTAACAATAGAAAACTCATGACTGTTCCGTTTGACGAGCATCCTTATTCTGCTCTAGCACAATGGTTCAAGACTGATGAAGGTATGGAGGTTTACTCTAATATCGAAAAAAGATTAAACTAATTAGTAATGTGACTGCCCTTCGGGGCGGTCACTATACTTTAAAAACGAATTATGGCAGTAAGTGTAGACACGGTATATCAAAGAGTATTAGCTCTTGCTAATAAAGAGCAGAGAGGTTATATTACACCACAAGAATATAACTTGCTTGCCAACCAGGCTCAAATGCAAATATTTGAGTCTTATTTTTATGCTAAGAATCAGAGAGAAAGAGCTGAGCCAGATAGGACAGCTGAGGTTGACGAGACTGATATTAGCGAACTAATAGATTTAAAGCTTAGACCTTTTCTAAGCGTAGAGACTGTAACAAGTGGAACTACATATCCAGCTACAATAACCGCTGACAGTGTTACATATAACATATATCAGACAGGTAATATTTTCTACAACGGTCAAGTATGCAGCAAGATATCGATTAACGAACTGAACCGCATGTCTCAATCAGTGAGACACTACAGCACTACACAAAATCAAAGCCCAGTTTATATCGACAGTTATAACTCAGGCCAAGACGTGCTTGTTTATGCTGGTCCGTCAGCTGATGGTACTTTTGCTAATAAAACATCTGGCGTAAACATAGAGTGTTTTAGAAAGCCAAAGATCGTTGAGTGGGCTTATGTAGTTGTAAACGAAAAAGCTTTATACAACTCAAACGTAGCTGTAGATTTTGAGCTACACGTATCTGAAGAAGATACTCTAGTAAATATTATTCTTGGTCTAGCTGGTATTGTAATAAGCAAGCCTGGTCTACTTGACGTGGCTTCTCAGATAACAGCTAACGAGAACAACAATCAAAAACTGTAATAGATGGGTATAATTAAATCAGCTCCTCAAGCATATTACGATAATACAAACCCAGACTTTGGTAATTATCGATATGTTCCACTGAGTGACATTATCGCTTCGTTTAACGCGGCGTACGTAGGTAGAGGTAAGATATGTGAAGGCGTGTTAGGTATGGATGTAAACTTCCATGCTATACGCGCGTTACAAGAGTTAAGCTACGATACTCTAAAATGTACTAAAGACTTGGAGGTTGAAGTGCCTTCATCTTTGGTTTTAGTTATGCCTTTAGATTATGTTAATTATGTAAGCCTTCAGTGGGTTGATGATAGCGGTATATTCCGCCGATTATATCCTACTAATAAATCTGGTAATCCTTTTGACGTCAACGAAGCAGTTCAAGGCTATGGTGGTTTTACTACGACAGGAGCTAATGACGACCTAACGAGAACAGCGGCAGACAGCGACGGCAACTTTGGTTCTGAGAGTTTCGATAAGTTTAAAGCTCAAACAGCTAATGATATTGGTAATCTAGATGCTGACGAAATCGATGATGTATATGGTGATTTAGTTGGTAGTAGATACGGTATTGAGCCTCAGTATGCTCAAGCAAACGGTACGTTCTTTGTAGATGAAACTCAAGGTAAGTTCCACTTCAGCTCGAGCATAGCGGGTAAAACAGTGGTACTCAAATACATTAGTGACGGTATCGTATCTACAAGCGCTGCTGGTATTGATCTTACGGCTTGTGAAGTACCGAAGCTTGCTGAAGAAGCTATTTACAAGCATATCCTTTACGGAGTGCTATCAGCGAGAAAAGATACACCAGGCGGTTTGCTTGGTCAACTCAAGCGAGAGAAGTTCGCTGAGACAAGAAAAGCCAAGCTTAGGCTTTCAAATATTAAGCTAGAAGAATTAACTCAAGTACTTAGAGGTAGCTCTAAAATAATCAAGCACTAACATATGGCAGAGTTGAGAAAAGACTTCTCAAAAGCCCGCATGAACAAGGACATGGACGAACGTCTTGTCCCGCCGGGCGAGTATAGAGACGCAAACAATATACAGATATCTACGTCTGACGGTTCTGACATAGGAACTGTTCAGTCGTTGTTTAGTAATAAAAGCAGAGCTCTTGTTAACTATAGCAGCACTGGAGCTGCTCAAAACCTATACGGCGGATCAACTGTTAAACATACTATCGTTGGTTCTGTAGCAGATGCCAGCAAAGATAAGATTTACTATTTAGTTTCTGGTGGAGATCAATATGACTCTTCATCATATAATAGCACACGTAAAGATTACATAGTAGAATATGACACTGTAAAAGAAACTAACAAATATGTGTTTGTAGATATATTCGGTGTAGATACAACTGTGTCCGGCACGCCAGGATCAAACACAACTTTCCATATAGCATTAGGAGCTGGTAGCTCTATTTACAATATAGGTGTAAGAGTAGGTATGAATATAACTAGTACCGCTACTACGCCTAATACTATTTTAACTAGTGATGTGATCGTGACAAATGTAGAGTACGACACAAGTGGTGGCACTAACAAGTGGAAGATTACTACCAACAAAGCTCACGGTCTATCTGACACGAACGCTTTAACGTTTGAGTCAAAAAGAGTTTTAAACTTTTCTAAGTTTACGCTGATAACTGGTATTAATATTTTAGATGATTTTATATACTGGACAGATAATGAGCACGAGCCTAAGAAGATTAGCATCAGCAGAAGCATTGCTGGAACAGGTGGAACAGTAGAGTTAAATACAGAAGCGACTCAAACATTTAACGGAGACACTGACAACTTCCACACTAGACTAGTAAAAACTAACAACGCTTACGCTAACGTAGAAAACATACTTTCTGTTGCGGTTAACAACGCGGGTGCGAGACCTGTATATGTAGACGAAAGTCACGTCACTGTTATTAGAAAATCACCAACTCAACCGTTAGAGCTAGACATGTTCAGAACTGGTGTTGAGCGTATAAAATCTAATGGCGATGTAAACCCGACAGAGGGCTTTGTGTCAAATGTATCATTAAGCTTTGGTAACGTAACGTCAGGTAATCAGAACTACACTAACGCAGCAAGCATTACATTTGATGATCAGGTTGATTTTAGAGATGATGATATACTACTTATCACGCTACAAGACAACTTAGATCAAGACCTACCTGAAGAAGATTATTTTGATATTAGAGTTAGAGTTTTAAATTCACCTATAACTAATGCGAATAATATATCTTTCGGTCCTTTTATTGTAGAGTTTTTAGGTGCTAGTGTAGATGGTCAAGCTTATTTAAACGGAACATCTACAGACACGTTAAGCGTTAAGCTCGATACTAAAGATGTTATATTTAAACACAAGTTCCCTAGATTTTCTTATAGATACAAGTATCAAGATGGTGAGTACTCAACGTTCGCGCCGTTTAGTGAGGTAGCGTTTTTAACTGATGACTACGAGTATCAACCAAAGAAAGGTTATAACTTTGGCATGTCTAATCAGCTTAGAGGTTTAAAGATATCTGGCTTCGTAGGTAATGAAGATATCATGCCTGAAGATGTGGTTGAGATCGATATACTGTACAAAGAAACAAACAACCCAACTGTATACTCTGTTAAAACTATTAAGCCTACAGACACAGAGTGGCCTTCAGCAAACGGTATTACAGATGGAGACAGAGGCGAGTTGTTAATAAACACAGATCTTATACATGCTGTAGTTCCATCTAATCAGTTACTCAGACCCTACGATAACGTACCAAGGAAAGCGTTAGCGCAGGAAATTACAGCTAATAGATTAATATATGGTAACTATGTTCAGAACTACACCGTAGACGGAAGCACGAGCTTAAACGTAGGTTGCGAAAGAACTACGTACGCGGATGGAGAGTTTAACTACGCCCCACCTTCGGTTAAGTCCATACGTAAATACCAAGTTGGTGTAGTATTTAGCGATGAGTACGGTAGAGAAACTCCAGTATTGAGCTCGAAGTCTTCTTCAATATCTATACCTATAAACTACTCTGATACTAGAAATAGAATATCTGTATCATTTGATCCTAAAAAAGCTAACGTACCTAGTTGGGCAAAATACTTCTCGTATTACATTAAAGAGCCGTCAGCGGAGTATTATACTATGGCTAATGACAGATGGTATAACGCTGATGACGGAAATATATGGTTATCGTTTCCTTCTGCTGATAGAAATAAAATACAAGAAGACGACACTATTATACTAAAGAAAGCAGCAGGCCAAGATACTGCTGTAAAAATAGACAACAGATATAAAGTATTAGCTATATCAAACGAAGCTCCAGACTTCATAAAAAGAACTAGAAAAGTTCTAGGTTCAGTAACAGGTACTTTAGGTGTTATCGGTGAAGCGAGTGGTAACTTGTATCCTCTACCTAACTCTAACAAGATACAGATTTCTGGTGGTAACTTTATTACAGCGTTCGGAGATAAGCTACACGTGTTAACTCCTGATGAACTATATTTAAAGGTTTCTTTTGGTAACAATCAGTCTGAAGAGTACGAAGTATCTAGATTAATAAAGGACGGCGCTGTAACTGAAAATAATCCAGAAGGTAGTGGCGATTTTATACTAACTACAACCAAAGTCTTCGGCCAAGATATGGCGTTTACGTCGCCAACAGAAAGTGCTGCAGACGCTGTTGACACGATACGTATAGAGTTAATAGAATACGAAGTTCAAAACAAGCCCGAGTTTGACGGTAGATTTTTTGTTAAGATTTATAAAGACTCTTTAGTACAGCAATATGTTTTAATAGATCAAAATCAAGATTTAGTACCTACTTTATCTTGGGAGTTAAGATATTTAAACAACAACGGGTACAACAACGTCGCGGCAGACGGGTCTCTTGTACCTCCAACAATTGAGGCTAGTTCGGGTGCATTTCCATACGGTATATCTTTTGCTGAAGATATTAATGGCAACGAGGCTTTAGGCTCTACTTTTGTTTTACCTAGTGACTCAGGCGACTCGCTACACCCAACTGAGTGGTCTTATCATACCCCAGCCTACGATTGGACTAGCGACTATGTATCTGCTGATGATATAGATGATAACCCTATACAAGCTATTAACAATCACTTAGGTACTATACTCGGTGGTGGTGGTGTTTCTGGTTTTTGGCAGTCTATAGATAATGCTAATTGCTTTTTTATTGATCAAGCTACTGCATACTCTTGGGACGGTTACAACAGGCCTGGTCAAATGGGTATTGACGACGACTTCTATTCTATAGGTGGTTTAGCGAGTAACTATTCTGAAGGTGGTATTACTTTCGGTGGAGTTGTAAATACAGTGGCTAACACTCCTGGTAGCTCCTCTTCTAATGCTGAGCATAGAGGCCAACCAAGTAGAGGTATATGGACAGATGGTGTTTACTCTTATATTGATATATCGTGGGTTGGTGCTAATCCGGGGTATAACACGCCAGGTGCGGATAATCAAAACTTCAACCACCTGCTTCAAAACGATCAACAAAGCCAAGACGCTTGGGAGTTTATACAAGAGCTGGTTACGCCTAACACTACATTTAGGTTCAGTAGAGATCCAGACGCACAAGAATACACTGTTCAAGGCACATACGGATATGGTGGTTCTTCCACTACAACTATAGATTATAGTAATCCTAATTTTTATGCTAATGGAACAACCAATTATACAGGTGTTTTTGGCATAAGAAACTTCAGAACACTCTCTACTCTTTACAGTAATAAAGATCAGTTTAGACGTGAAAATATGCGTCAGCGCTGGACAATAAAAGTTTTTCCAGCAATTGGCGACACGGCACGTGGATATAACCCTGTTAAAGGTACTAAGCCACCAACTTTAGGAGGTCCAATCAGTTCGGAAGATGGCTACAGACGAGCTTTACATCATGACTTTAGTGACTTTGATACAATACAAATACTAGAGCCTATCAGCAGTTTAACTGGCCAAGATGACACGTTTACTGAAAACCCAGCGGTTTGGGAGATAGAACCTAGAGAGTCTGTTGAACTCGATATTTACTACCAAGCTTCACCAAAGATACCAATTGTACTAGACAACTCAACTAACGAAGAGCTTCTGCCTATTGGATCTACATTTGTTTTACCAGCGCAAGAAGCTACTCAAACCATTGACACTATACCTGAAACAACACACACGATTACGGGTTGGGACGAGCAAACTATTACGTTCACACCAGCGCTAACTCAAGGTTATCAGTTTATAGAAAACCAAGTTGTGAGGTTTAACAAGTATAATAACTACTCGCTAGACCTTAGGCTAGACATACAAGCCTCTTCTTCTGCTGGTGGTACGACGCTGAAATTAAGTGGTGGCCCGTCAGAGGAATTAGTATCTCTACAAACACCTTATCAAACACATTACCTAGACTGGAGTAACTGCTGGTGCTTTGGTAATGGAGTTGAGTCGGACAGAGTCAGAGACATGTTCAATGATCCTCAAATGGATAACGGTGTTAAAGCATCAACTGTGTTAGCAGATCCATCTTTACTAGTAGAAGAGAGACGTAAGCACGGTTTAATTTGGTCTGGTATATACAATGGTAATAGCGGTATCAATGAGACTAATCAGTTTATTCAAGCTGAACCTATAACGAAAGATATCAATCCGGTATATGGTAGTATACAACGACTACTTAACAGAGAGACTAGATTAGTTATGTTCTGTGAAGACAAGGTGCTTAGAGCGGTTACAAACAAAGATGCGTTATATAATGCTGATGGTAATCCTCAGCTTGTGTCTAGCAACGCTGTTGTTGGTGATGTAACTCCGTATGCTGGTAGATACGGTATCGGTAGAAACCCTGAATCACTAGCTGTTACTCCTAGCTCTTCGTACTTTACAGACGTTATTAGAGGTAAGGTCTTAGCTTTGTCAAACTCAGGTGACGGTGTAAGAGAGATATCGGCGGTAGGTATGAAAGATTATTTCGCTGATTACATGGCTGAATACGTGGGTACAGCAAGAGGTAGTTACGACTCTCGAAAGAAAGAGTATAATATTACTATAAACAAAAAATACGAAAACTACCAAGCGCAACCTCACGAGCAGACTACAGTATCTTACAGTGAGTACTCAAAAGGTTGGATAAGTTTTAAGTCGTATTATCCTGATACAGGTGTAAGCTTAAATAATAAATACTATACGTTTAAAAACGGTTTAATTTGGGAACATCACTACGAGCAAGACGCAGGTACATCAAATTCTCAAAATCAATTTTATGGTACTCAATACAAGTCTGACGTAACCGCTGTATTTAATGAGATGTCTGAATCTGTTAAAGGTTTCTCAACTATTAAGTACGAAGGCTCAAAATCAGCCGTTCCAGTATTCCAGTCTCTTAATAACCAAAACTATTTTAACGGAGACTACAGCACTAACAACGGTTTAGTAGACACTGATAATGTAAATGACGGTGAGTACTACAATATATTCGGTAAAAACGAAAGCCCACTTGGTTGGTACGTTGATAATCTAGAAACAAATCTTCAAACATGCGGTGAGCTTTATTTCAAGAATAAGGAAGGTAAATATTATGCATATCCTACTGGAGAAACTACAGCTTTAACCAACTTAGATACTAGAGAGTTTTCTGTTCAAGGTATTGGCCAAGCTAGTATCGTCCACGGCGATAACACCGTAGGTAACCAAGCTACACTAACGTTTATCAATAACATAAGTTCGTCAGAATCAGGTATGGATGATACTGATGGAAGCCCACAAGCTGTAGGTATAACTCGATGGACAGTTTCAAGCGCTACTTATTCAGCTACTGTTGGAACAGCTATTGGATCTAGTCAAAGTGTAGAGATGATAATTAGTCCTTTTTATGACGGTGTGTATACTGGTCACCCAGTCACGGCTTCTAACTTTGAGCTTCAAGATGGCAACGAAAGTCCTACTGGTACATTCACTGTAGACTCTGACACTAAGATTAAAACTGGTAGCGCTCTCAATGTTAACTCAGCGGTATCTAGTGTTGTGTTCTCTGACACTAGCGTTGCTGGCGATCCTGCGAATACAGTCAAAGTAACAGTCAACTTGAGGTCAGACTTTAATCCGTCTGGCGATAGCACTACTATATTAGATATTGATGAAACAGAAGCTAAGAGCAGTAGAGACAGATCATCATGTTTGTTAGTTCAGTACGACAACCTTGATAATGCAACTGAGACTATTAACGCAGTAACAGGTATATCTACGTCTAACGTGGTTAACACTAGCCACGTTGTTACTGAACACTCTGGTAACGTAGCAGAAGGTGAGACAAATATCATCGCTAGTTATACGTTTAGCGCTACTGGAACTAGCTATTACCAAGGTGGAGATCTTGCTCCTGCCGTTATATTTGTAGATCTTGGTGAATACGAAGGCTACTATGAAGCTGAAGTTGAAGAAACACTTACAAGTGGTAACATAACACAGTTTACTGTTAAGATAAAATACACGCCACCAACATCTGGCTACCTAGTTCAAGATCCGGTAGACATGTGTGCATTGTCACATAAAGCTATAATTAAAGCTCTCATCGAAACACCAGCTGCAGCGGCTGACATACCTGGTATATCTAGCGTTGTTATGGATTCAGAAGCTATGGCTCTACCTAATATGAAATCAATATTAGTTAACGGATCAGCGGGCAGCAAGTATCAACTTTCGTTTGAAAAGAAAACTAGCTTAACTAGTGGTGTTACAGCTTCTAGTGCGGGTCACTACAACTTTGTAACAAACACTTTCGTAGATAATCCAGCCCCGATCACTGGTACTATACCTAACTCAGGTTTTATACGTCACTATGTAGCGTTACCATCTGTAACAGCTGACACTAGATACGACGCTACTATAAGTGGAATAGTTGGTAGCGAAACATCTACTTTAGCTAGTAGAGTTCCTACTGCACCAGGTGATATGAGCATGACACAAAGAGGTGTTAGAACTATTACTATTACCCCAACAACTCAAACAGCATCTGATTTCGGTGTTATACCTACTGCGACTGTAACTAGACTAGCTAACACTAACAGCGATAGGCCACTACCAACTTCTCGTAGAGTAACTGCTATATGCGAAACAAGCGGATCTTCGACGAAGCTGACTATAAGCAAACAAAATGGTCGTATCAAAGAGGGTATGATAGTTATTGATGTATCAAGCAACACTTCAGTACCGCATGAGACCACTGTCTCAGAGATTAGAGATGGTTTTGTAATACTCAGCACTGCTTGTAACATAGCACAAAACACTAGTATTACATTTATAGAGAATAGAGGTAGCTTAGCTTCATTTAGCTTAAGAGTACCAGCTGGATCAGGTAAGACTCTTGCATTAAACTCTAGTGCTAAACCTAGAAGAACAGTAGGTGGTTTAGGAAGTTTGTCTTTTGTTCCTGATTTAGTTACTTCTTCTGCAAGTAGAATAAGACCTAGTACTACAGAATACACTACTGCTCAGCAATTTGAGATTGTCAGCCAAATACCTGTTGGCGCCGCAGTAAGCGGTGATAAAGTCACAATTACGGGTATTGAAGTAACCGCGGTTGACACTAGTATCCCTGCTTTCGATATAAGTCCAGCAGATCCAAACGTAGAGCAATCAAGAGTTGTAGAAATATCTGGTGATATAAACGAAGGAATATCTGTAGAGCAGGTTATAACATCTTTAGTCGGTGGCGACTTGATGGTGCAAGGATATTTAGATGTACCTCAAATAAATATTACTAGCACTGTACCTATTTTTATTGATAACCTAGTAAACGTAACTCCTTAATATGCCTTCAGCAACATTAACATTTTCTGCACCACTTAACGTTTCATGTCAAGTTGGTGACACCGTGTACTACGTCGACACAAATACGGTTGGTGGTTTTTCAGCTTCTACTAACGTTGGTGGTAGTGCTGAAAACACTATAGTAGAGATCGGTGAAATACGTGAAATACAAAACCCTACAAGTAGTGCGCCGGTTATTATAGCTGAAACTACTTTAGGTTATAACGAGCTTAATGGATTAAGTAAGTTTATATTCTTCTCTAAGAATAACAAAGTAAACTTAAACTCACCGCTTGGTTACTACGCTACAGCTAAGTTCATAAATGATAATCATTATAGAACAGCAGAGCTTTACGCAGTAACTACGGATGTGTTTGAGAGTAGTAAATAAGAAGTAAAAAGTGTAACTATAGATGAGTACACTTTTATATAATTAAAAAAAATATATACAAATGCCCTTTCCAGTAACACCTATGATGGTTGGCCAAGGTTTAAAAGCCGTGGGAGGAGTCGTACAACTCGTAGACGGAGCCATCAAAGCCAAAGAAGCTAAGCGAAAAGCTGAAGAGGCTGAGAGAGAAATGGAAAAGCAGAAGAATCTTTTTGCTAGTTTAGATACTAGTAATCCATACCTTAATATGGAGAACACAATGGAAGATCTTACTGTTAACCAGAAAGAAGCTCAGTTCATGGCTCAACAATCACAGCAATCACAAGCTAATATTTTACAGCAGATGCGTGGCGCTGCTGGAGGCTCGGGTATTGCAGCGTTAGCTCAAACGCTAGCTAACCAAGGAGCTCTTGAATCTCAGAAAGCCGCAGCGTCTATTGGTGCTCAAGAAGCAGCTAACAGGCAGTTAAGAGCTCAAGAAGCTAGTAGAATACAAGATTTAGAGCGTGAAGGTGACGTATTAAGTAGACAAGCTGAAGCCGATAAGGTTGGTACATTACTGGGTATGGCTGCTGAAGATGCTGCTGCGCAAAGAGACGCTCAACAACAATTTAGAACTCAAGCTATACAAGGTTTAGGTTCGGCTATACAAGGTGGTATTGGTATTGCTGGTGAGTTTGGTGGTAGTGAATCTCTTACAGATGTTACTAATCTCAACCAAGCACCACTAGAAGACCCTTTGGCTAGAGCAAATCAGTTGCAAGAAGATTCCATGAAACGGCTACAAGGCTTTGACCTGCGAACCCAACTCCTTAATATTAATCCCCGCAAAACTGATTAAGACATGGCAGAAACAACAAAATCATTAGACTACTCTGGCGGTAGCATGCTAGACAGATATGCTGCGGCTAGGGAAAAACAAGCTACTGGATCCGCAAGCGTGGATGTCGGTGGTATAATTTCTGGTGTTGGAGAGATGGTCAGCCAAGAAGCTCAGATTAAAAAAGATACTGAAGACGCAGCTTTAGCAAACTGGGATAAAGGCTTTGACTCTATGGGTGATCGAGGTTCATGGGCATCACCACAATTATTCGATCAGTTCCAAGATTTAGAGTCTACATTTAAAGACCAGTACGTGGCTGCAGTTAAAAGCGGTGATAAAAAGTTACAACAAAGCTTACTAACGCAGCAAGGTAATAGAGCTTCGTCTTTACAAGCTTGGACAGAGACAATGGAGACTGCGTCGCAGATTAATAACGGCCCAGGTTGGGGACATGTTGTAAACGGAAACGACGAACATAAAGCCCTACTTGAGGCATTAGCTAAAAACGATGGATCAGCAAAGCCTGTAGTTGGCGAGGGCGGAGAGCTTATGTTTGAGTTTAACGGTAAGCAATATTCAAGACGCGATGTTGACGATATAGTAGCTAAAGGAACGTTCCCTTCTTCTATGAAAAACGACTTTCTTAATGGCGCTGCTAATCAACTAAACGCAGGGCTTCAAGGTGGTTACTTTGATCAAGAGTTGACTTATCAAACAAACCTTAATAGCTTAAGCGATGATAACATGTCTTCATACATACACGACCCAGTCACTGGCGCTACATCGTTCGCCGAAGATATTAAAAAGTTAAAAGGATCTACATTTAGTATAGCGGTAGAAAAAGATAGTGCTTTAGATCCTAGTGGCGATGGTAAATTTACAGCAGCAGACTTTAAGGTAGAAAATGCTGACATTAATAAGATGTTAGAGATGATCGAAAGCGATCCTAAAATAGGTAAGCCTATAATCGCTGAATACTTGACACTCAAGCAAAAGGCTAACTTTGATAGAGGTGAAACTGAGTACAAAGAAAGACAAAAAGCAAGTGATCCTACATATGGCATGACTACTGAGCAGAGACTAGAGTACTACAAAACGGTTAAAAAATAACTAGATGAACGAAGAGTTGTTGAAAATAATTGAGGCTATGGAGGCTGCTAATGAACCAGCAGAGTCTATAGCAGCTGTAGTACAGCAATACATGGCGGAGCAAGGCACGGATACGGCAGATACACCTGCTGCTGACGTTATGTCAGTTAGCCAGCGTGATGTAGATGCTGGTATAAAACCAGAGTCGTATGTTAACTCTACTTACTGGAACACCTTAAGTGACGAAGTAGATAGATCCCAATATTATGATTCTGAAGGCAACTTTATAGCTAATGATTCTCTTTTGTCCGACCCTCACTATAACCAAGCGTTACAGGAAGAGCAAACTCGTGAAACTATTGTGCGAGATTCTTCTGTAACTGGATTAACAGAGACTGAAAAGAGGTACGATATTACAGAGGAAGACGAAAAAATTATTGAGTCTGAGGCTCTAAATGTGTACAACAATTACGCATCTAACAGTGAAGAGCTGGCTAATATACCAGAAGACAACGTCGGTAGTGGTGACATGTTTGCTGGTATGATGAATGACATCGTAAGCGGTAGACTTAACGGTGTTTTACCTAGGAAGTTTAGACCTGGTGGTAATGAATACGGTAAATTTTCAGCAAATCCTCGAGCGGTGTATGAAGCTTGGCTTAGAGAAAACACCAAAGACTCTGAATCTGTTCTCATGCAGAACATCAATCGCTTTGGTAAGTATCAAGATCTTGTTCTTAAATTTGCAAACGAAGGCTACCAAACAGATACTCAAATAAGAGAACAATCAGAAGCTAACGAAATAAAGTACTTTAATACTAGACTACGTTTAGCTTTAAATAAATATTTAGAAGAAGCTTATGGTTCTGCTGACTCTGCTGAAGCTGAAGAGTTTTTAAAAAACGCTGGTAACATCACATTAAAAGATATTAAAGACGATGTATACGGTACGAGAGGCAAGGGTAAGAGAAAACTTAAAGATATTTATGACGCTTTAGAAGGTACTGACGAGCTAAGATCAGAAATATTAGCTCAAGAAAACAGGGGTATAAGATCTAATCTTATTAAAAATAGAGCTAGTGAAATAGCTAAATCAACTGTAGAAGGCGGAACTTATGAAGGAAGTGCGCTAGCAGGTACGGGTGCTATTAACTCTATATTTGGTAAAACAGAACAGCAGTTAGCTATAATAGACGCCTCTGAAGAAGATTTTGCACAAATACAAGATGACGCTAAACAAAAAGCTATTGAAGGAGATTTAGTCCATCAACAGCTGAATGTCGTTAATGATAGGTTAAGTAGTTTAGCTTCTGAAATAAAAGATTTTGGAGACCCTAAAGAGTACATTAAATCTATTAAAGACAAATATGATTTAAATACAGAGCAAGGCATTAACGACGCTAATAAGGAGATACAGGATTTTATTGGTAAGTACACTAATTTAATAGACGAGTACAACGTAGCTCTAGATTCTTCTAAATCTTTGCATGATTCAGTAATAAAGGTCGGTGCTGAATTAGAGCAATTAAGTATTAGAGAGCAAGATCTTAATGCTTTTACTAATCAAATAAGTAAAAATCATAGAGTAGCTACTCAAATGGCTCTATCTTTCCACAACGGTATAGTTAGTCTTGGTGAAGGTGGTTTAGAGCTTGCTTACATGGTTAACCCTTTGGGTGCGCTAAGTGATGAACTTGTCGACCTGTACGGTGAAGATTCTTTTGTAGATGCGGTTATTGAAACCGCAAGGTTCGCTACAGCTTTACCTACTGGTGGTATATCTTTATATTCAGGTGAACGCAGAGACAAGATCAGAGGGTCTATAGATGGTTACAAAAACCATGTTAACTCTCTAGTTGTAGAGCCTCCAAAATTCGATGACATAGATGGTTTTGGTAGTGCCGTTGAGTGGGCGTTGATTACAGGTGCTAGTCAAGCTCCGCAACTAGCTTTGCTCGCGGCTACTGGAGGTACCGCTGGTTTAATTATGATGGGCGGTATATCTGCAGGTAATAAATTTAGCGAGATGGACTCCGCTAGAGATTTATACAGAAGAACCGGTGGTATGTATGGGCAGAACCATAGTTTTGGTGAAATGTATGCGGCGTCTCTTGCTTCGGGTACTATAGAAGCTTTATCTGAAAAAGTAACGTTAAACTTACTTAAAGGTACAGGAGGTATTAGCTCTAAGTTTTTATTCGGTGATATAGGTAAAAGAGCTGCTACTACTTTCTTGAGAAAAGACGTACTTAAAGTAGGTTTAAGAAGCACAGCAGCTGCTGGTTTAGATTTATTTGACGAAGGTGCTTCTGAAGCGCTAGCTCAAATGGGTGGTAACTACATTGATAGACTAGCCGGTGACAAAGAGATTGGTATATTCGACGGTGTTGATGAAGCGTTTGTTACAGGTGCTTTAATAGGCGGTACGTTATCTGCACCAACCTTGTTTAGAAACACTTACCGCGCTTTCCAAAGCGTTGAGGCATCTGACGTTCTAGATTCTAATAGAGCTAGAATACAAGAGCTAAACTCTATTATAAACGATCCAAACTCTACAGAAGAAACTGTAAGACAAGCTGAGGAAAACATACAAAGTTTAGTCGCGGAAAATGCAGAGCTAATAGCGTTTGATTTAAAACGCGTTGACTCGCTAAGCAAAGAGCAAAAAGCAGAGCTACTTAAAATAGACGAGTCTCAAAGAAACTTAGAGGTAAGGCTTTCTGAAATTGCAGCTTCTGAAGACTTGACTAAAGAGCAGAAAGAAAAGATTTATGCTGAAATGAACATCGGCTATAACAAAAACCTTGCTCGTAAAAATCAAATACTAAAAAGCATACCTACAGATGAAGTTCTTAAAAACCACGAGAACGACATCAAACGCATAGAAGAAGAGAGTGCTAGGCTAGTTGCTGAAGGTGGACCTGCTATTAATGTAACTAGATCTAATGGGAAGAACGATGCTGATATTGCTAGTCAGTTTGAAGAGTGGAAGAACAGCGCTAAAAAAAGAGGTAACGTAAAGATAGCTGCGTCAGAAGACGGCACGCGAATTTACGGTGCTATGGTGCCTATATTAGACAATAGTGGTAAAGTTGTTAGCTACGAGATGTTTTTTAATGATAAGAACATCTACGAAGATGGTGTCACTACTACTGGAACACACGAGCTTTTACATGCAGCTATATTCAACACTATACGAGCTAACCCTGTGTTAAGAAATAGATTTGGAGACGCTATTAATAGAATACTAGATGGTCCAGGCGTAAAGATATCTAAAAAAGCTCAAGAACAGTTAGATTTATTAAACCAATACAGCAAAGAACAAAGAGGCGAAGAGTTGTTTGCTAAGGTTTCTGAACTAATGGTATCTGGTGATATAACAATTGACGGTGGTGCTGTGGGTAAGTTTAAAGATTTACTACGTAGAACGTCTATGCAAAATACAGATACTGACATTGTATTCGACGGAGACGTTGACGTTAGAAACTTTTTGAAAGACTACTCAAGATCTAGAAAAAAAGGCATAGCTGACAAACGTATAACAAGCTTGTTTACTAAAGGAGCAAAAGGACGTATAGTAGAGCAACCTAAAACTAGAGAAGAAGCTAGAAGAGTTGTTGAAGGAAGACTAGAAGAAGCTCTAGAAGAAAGCTTTATGACTACACTGTCTGCTAGTATTAGATCTAATCCAGACCTACGTCAAGAGTTTGATCAGTTTACTAAAAACGAAGATGGAACTCCTAAGTATAAAACTCAACAGGAGTGGGAGAGCAGTCAAGACTACGTAGATGCATACCAAAAGATAGTAGAAAGTAACCTTCTAGATGGTTTAATTCAGACTAAGATGATAGAGCGCGGGGTGCCACCAGCTGCTCTTAGAGATTTTACTAGAAAGGTTAAAGAAAATATAGGTTTAAGATTCTTACCTACAGTAGATAAGAAAACAGGTAGAGTAAAACCTGATTCTGGTTATAGAATTTCAAATGATAGTTTGTTTGGCTGGTTAACAGGTGTTGCTGGTGGAGCTGGTCAATCCGTTATATACAGAGCCAAAGGTGACGTTATGAACGAGTATAAAGAAAGCGGTAATCTTGAAACTGTTTCTCTTGATGCTCCTATGGGTGAAACAACTACGTTTGAAGCTACTATAGAAGCTGAAACTGATGCGCTCATGCAGCAGCTTGAAGAAGCTGATTTAAGTAGAACTCGCGTAGAGCGTGAAGCTAGAAAACCAAAGAAAGTTGTTAATGAGCTAAACATTGACAGTGACGGTAAAGCCGCTATAAACAAAGCTGTAGCAGATGCAGCCGTTGATATAGCTGGATTACAGTATAAAGACGTTAAAAAGCTTGGTAACTCTGTTGATGCGCCACTGTATAAAACACTACAAATCGTATCAGAAAAGTTCGGCGTAAATCCTAAAAACGTTATAAAATCTGCTAACTTAAACACTAAGCAGCGAAAAGCGGCGCAGCAGTTTATTAACGATAACGTAGAGTTTTTATTAGAAATGTTACCTGATGGTGAGACTAGAAGCGGAGAAGCTACTGGTGTACCTAGAGTGTTGTTAAATAATTTCTACGAAAAAGGTGAGAGATTAAAATATAAAGACGGAGCTACAGCTGCAGGTAAATTTACACAGCAAAAGCGAACTGATATAACACCCGAGCAGTTTAAAGAAGCTTTCGGTATTAGACCAGATGGCACTCTAGATAACAATAGAAAATACGACAGCGCTATAAATGCTTTAGTTAATCAAGCTACTATGCTAGCCAACAATCAGGCTCTACGCGAACACGCTATGAAAGAAGGTACTGCATCAGAAGCAGTAGTTGCTAAATTAGGTGAAGGTAAAGCTGAGGTAATGTTTAGTGTAAAGGTAAGAGATAACGTTAAGAACACTTTCGATCAATTATACCCTGATCTAATAACAGCTGTAGCAGCATCTAATACTGGCGATATAGACTCTATAAGAGTAGCTGTTGAGTCTGTTTATGGTAATGTACTTAGTACGTCTGAAATTAAAAGGCTAGTAAATGAAATATACGATCAAGCCGACGAGTACAACACTATAAACCAAAACCTTAAAGGTGTCGGTGTTGATGTGCCTGTGAGCTTAGAACAGTTTTTACAAGCTAAATACGAAAGCAATAACAGTGAAAAAGGTATATTAAAAGCATTAGAAGATAAGTTACCAAAAGACGAATTAGGCAAAACAACAAGGATAGGCACTCATTTCTTAGATCTTGTAAGAATAAACAAGCAGCGAGCTGTACCAGGTTTGTTTGTCGCTGAAGCTAGAGCACTATTAGACAAAAAAGGAAATAGAATTTATTCGGATAAGCAAATAGCTGAAATGCTTATAGCTCACGCTATGCCTATGTTTGCTGGCTCGGGTAGAATAGCTGATCGTAGATTTATTGTAGAAAAAAGAGAGCCAGACGGAGAAAGAGTTGTTGTTAAAGACCCCAATTGGAAACCTACTAAGAGAAATAAAAAAGGCCAAGAGGTACCTCAGAAAAATAGAAAACAAGCTTTTCAAAGCGTACCTGATTTTATCGCTGTACTTAACACTCTTGGTTTAGGTAAAATAGAAAAAGTTGGAAAAGGTTATACTCTTGATGGAGCTCCGTTAGATACTACGTTAATACCTGAAACATCAGAAGCTAGACTGTCAAGATCTAAGACAGAAAAGGCAAAAGCTGATTTATTTGAGAAAGGTAAAAAACAGGCTAAAGACGCAAGAGTTGTTACTAAAATAATATTAGACTCTCTATACGCTAAGGCTAATGACCCTAGTAGTAGTTACGACTATGCTGATTTTGCTATGACTTTAACTAGTCTTGGCTCGAATATGCAAGCGCCTATGAGACGAGCTGCTTTGTTCGAATATTTTATGGAAGGTGTTGAAGATGTAGTAGCTAATAGAGGTGATGCAAGCATTGGATCTGTTACTGAGTTTGAGCACTTAAAACCTCAAGAAGAAGCTATTGGAGAGATTATACACTCTTACTTAACTACTGGTGAACTTGATATGCGTATATTTGAAGGCGGTGGACCTTATAGACCATACAAGACTGGCGTTATTAGCAAGAGCATGGATAATGCGGTGACAGACGCTGGTCATAAGTTTATTTCTCCGAGATTAGGAAGAGGTGACAGCAGACAATACTCGTATGAAGCTATTGGCGATAGTAGAATTAGACCTCTTAGAAGCATTGATCCAGCTAAAAAAGGTACTAACAAAGAGTTTATTGGTAGAGAGTGGGTTCAAATGAACGACGCTGTGTCAAGAGGTGATGGTACTGTAATTAAAGATATGAGAGTGCTGCAAGGTATATTTGGAAATATATCTTTCTCGAAGCGACCTGCTAAAAACAAAGGGGCTAGCGTACTTGATTTTGATGACACATTAGCTACAACTAACTCTAGCGTGTTGTTTACTGCGCCTGACGGAACTAAAGGTAAGTTAAACGCAGAAGAGTATGCTAGAGATTACGTTGAGCTGCTTGGTCAAGGCTATGAGTTTGATTTCTCAGAGTTCAACAAGGTTGTTGACGGAGCGCCTGGACCTTTGCTTGATAAAGCTAAAAAATTAGCGAAGAAGTTTGGTACTGATAACATGTTTATCTTGACCGCTAGAGCACCACAGGCTCAAGAAGCTATATTCGAGTTTATGAAATCTCAAAGCTTAGAAATACCTATTGACAACATCGTAGGCTTAGGTAATTCTACTGGTCAAGCTAAAGCTAACTGGATCGCTGAGAACTTAATAAAGGAAGGATACAATGATATGTACTTCGCGGATGATGCGTTACAAAACGTAGAGGCCGTTAAAGCTATGTTTGAGCTGTTTGATGTTAAGAGCAAAGTCCAGCAAGCTAAGGCTGAGTTTAGTAGAAGAGCGCCTAAGAAAATGGATGGTATCATCGATGAAGGCGCTGCTGATCTTGATTCAGACTTTAATATTATACTAGAGCAAACTAAAGGTGTAGCTAGATTCAAGCAGTTCTCTGCTGGTAAAGCTAGACAACGTGGTAAAAACAAAGGTAGATTTAAATTCTTTATACCACCTTCAGCCGATGATTTTGCTGGTTTACTATATAGCTTCATGGGTAAAGGTGAGATTGGTAACAAGCACCACGCCTTCTTCAAGAAGCATTTGTTCGATCCGTTTAGTAAAGGTGTTAGACTTTTAAATAGAGTAAACCAAATAGCAGCTAATGATTTAAAGAACTTGCGTAAGTCTTTCCCTGATGTTCGCAGGAGCCTTAAAGATAAGTTGCCAGGGCTAGAGTACACTACTGAAGATGCTATAAGAGTATACAACTGGAACAAGCAAGGATTTGATGTTCCAGGTTTATCACAGACAGATCTAAACGCTATTGTTAAAGCTGTTGAAGGTAACGCTAGCTTGAAAGCATTTGCTGATGGTGTTAGTAGAATTATTGTTGGAGAAGCTATTATGCCAGACGACTCTTGGTTAGGTGGTACTATAGCATCTGATATTAACGATTCTCTTGAAAACGCTAGATCGACATACTTGCAAGAGTGGATAGATAATAAAAACGCTATATTCACTGAAGCTAACATGAATAAAATTGAAGCTGTTTATGGCTCTAATTTTAGAGAGGCTTTAGAAGATGTGCTATTCCGTATGGAAAACGGTGGTAACAGATCTCAAGGTCAAGGTAGACTAATGAACACCTTTACTAACTGGATACACGGATCTATTGGTACTACTATGTTCTTCAATGCAAGATCAGCTATGTTGCAGATGATTTCAAATGTTAACTTTATTAACTGGAGTGACAACAATATGTTAAAAGCAGCAGCTGCGTTTGCAAATCAAAAACAATACTGGTCTGATGTTGCTATGATATTTAACTCTGACTTCTTAAAGCAGAGAAGAGGTAGAATACAAACAGATGTTAACGCGGCAGAGCTACTAGCAGAGATACGTGATTCTAAAAACCCAATGAAGAAAGCTACGGCTTACCTTCTTCAATTAGGTTTTACACCGACGCAAATTGCGGATAGCTTTGCTATTGCAACTGGTGGTGCTACGTTCTATAGAAACAGAGTTGATTCGTATATCAAAGAAGGTATGTCTAAGAAAGACGCTGAAACAAAAGCGTTTGAAGATATGATGGAGATCGCTGAGGAAACTCAGCAGTCTACAAGAGAAGATAGAATATCTCAACAGCAGGCTTCACCTCTTGGTAAGTTTATACTGGCTTTCCAAAACACACCTATGCAGTACAATCGTTTGATTAAGAAAGCTGCTCAGGACTTAGTTAACGGAAGAGGTGATGCTACAGCTAATGTCTCTAAGATCGTTTACTACGGTGCTATACAGAACATGATATTCTACGGGCTTCAGCAAGCTTTGTTCGCAGCAATGTTCGGTGACGACGAAGAAGATAAGATCGATGACAAGCAGAAAGAGCGTATGATTAACGGTATGCTTGATACTGTATTAAGAGGTTCCGGTATTGGCGGTGCTGTTGTATCTACAACAAAGAACGTTATCTTGAAGTTCATGGAGCAAGAAGAGAAAGCTAAAGATGATAAGTTCTTCACTGAGCCAGATCACGCTTACACTGTTATCGAGGCACTCAATATATCTCCACCGATCGGTATTAAAGCTAGAAAGCTATACAGCGCTTTGCAGTCTTGGGAGTTTAACAGAGAAGTTATCGATTACATGGACAAGACTGATATCGATAACCCAGTTTACGATGCGGTATTTAGCGCTACTGAGGCTGTTACAAACCTACCTTTATCAAGACTGTATAGCAAATACCAGAACTTGAAAGAAGCTGCTAACTCAGATCACGAAACGTGGAAGAGAGTAGCCATGCTACTGGGTTGGAGTAAGTGGAGCTTTGGTATTAAGAACCAAGACGTGATGTCTGCTAAGAACGAGATTAAAGAAATCAAAGCTGAAGAAAGAGAAGAGCGTCAAGAGCAGAAAAAGCTCGAGCGACAGATAGCTAAAGACGAAGAAGAACGTCAAGTTATTGAAGATAACAAGCTTGATCAAGACGAAAAGAGAGAAGAAGGAGATGCAGAAGTTCAATGCGCTGCTGTTAGTAAATCCGGTAAGCGATGTTCTAATATTGCTTTAGATGGTAAAAGCTTTTGCACGGTGCACGATGAAGTTCCTCAACAAGAAAACGAAGTTCAATGCTCACACACAAAGAGTAACGGTGAGCGCTGTAAAATGAAAACTAAAAACAAATCAGGAAAATGTTACTACCACGATTAAGTTTATTATTAACCTTACTATTTAGCTGCACAGTACTGCAAGCTCAAGAGTTAAAGAAAGCATTTAAGTTTTCTACATTCTACGCGGCTGTTAACGGAGGTAACTCCGTATCAGATCAAACAGTATACTCAATACTTGACGGTTTGAACGAGGAAGTTATATCAACACCGTTTGACTACAGCTTATCTATTGGTGTACGTAAGATCGCTAGGTTTGGTTATGAAAACAGAGCCAACGCTTTCTACGACGGAACAGAAACATCGTGGTCTGCTGATGCTAACATCGGTAAGCGCAACGGTATAGAGTTCCTTGGAGAGGTTACATACGAAAGACAGCAAGGCCGAGAGTTCTTCAACCAACACCACTTTTTTCGCTACATTGGAGATAAGTTCATGGCAAAGGTTGAATACCTTGAAGACGGGTTTGCAGATGTTGGGTACTTTGAAGGATCACAAAGATATAGACTTAAGCTCGGTAAAAAGTTCTCTCTTCACGCAGGTATCGCACAACGTATCTCAGAGCCTTACGGATATGATCCACTTGAAGAGTGGAGACTTTCAAACGGAGATATTCACTACACTTACCTCGCACTTGAGGAAGGATATACACACGACCTTGTTACAGGCGAGTACCTCGCTCCTGACGGAACAATCGTTGCAACAAGCACTGAAGTCTGGGAAGCAGTCACTATCCCTGAGATCTTATCTGAATACACTGCTAGAAAAAGAAATGAACTCACTGATCAATGGAATTACTCGTTGGTTGCCGGATACGACTTCTATCACTTTACAGACGACTTCTGGTTCCACTCATGGGGAAACATTTTACCCTATCATTACGACACTGGAGGTGAATATATGTATCACAATACGGTAGATGGACAATGGTTAGATTACTCTGGTGGTTTGATTTTTGGTAAGAAGTTTAAGAAAAGCTTAGGAGTATTTCTCGAAGGTAGATATTACAAGTACTGGAACAGAGAGTGGTACAACTTTAAGTGTGGTGTAAACTATGTAATCTTTTAAGATATGGCAAAACAAATAGGTGAGGATACTAAAGTAACATTAGACCTCAAAACAATCGGTATGGCATCAGCAGGTTTAGCTGCTTTAATTGGTATGTACTTTACGCTACAAGCTGATATAGCTTTAGCAAAAGAATTACCTGAACCACTTCCACCAGACGTAACTCGCATGGAGTTTGACATGAAAGATAAGCTAGTACGTCAGACCATTATGACAACGCAGGAGGACGTATCAGAACTTAAAGAAGATCTTGATCGTATCGAAGAAAAAATTGACAAACTAAAATAGTTATGGAAGAGACATTGAACTTCAAAACTGTGTTAACATACATACTGTTAATGCTGTTTATGCTTGTTGGCGGAACAGTGCTAAGTCAAAACATGTGTAACAGCGATATTTGTGTAGTACAGTTTAACGCTGGTTGGAACGAGGCTAATGGAGTAGATTATCTAGATGATCTAAAAGACTGCAGTGTTATGAACGTTAATATCGAAGATGGCACTTACCAAGCTGACTATGATATTGTAGTTGTACCTACTATCATAGTATTTAACGGTAAAGAGATCGAAAGATTTCAAGGTAATATTATGATGAAGATAGAAGCTACGCGCAAAGAAGTACAAAGTGTAGTTGATGAAATTATATATAGTGATTTTTAAATGAAGAAGTTAGGATACATTTTTGTAATACTGTTTTGGCTTTTAGCTAGTGCAGTACTGGGTCAGGGTAGCTGGCTAGACGTAGCTGTACAAGTTGATCAATACCCAAATGAAACTTCGTGGGTAATTATGCAAGACGATAGCATTCTTGTAACAAGCCCGCAGTATCAGCCTAATCAATATCTAACTACACCAGTGTTTTTACCTGCAGGTGATTACACTTTTATCATTAGTGATACTTTTGGTGACGGTATATGTTGTGAGTTCGGACAGGGTAACTACGAGTTAAAGAACTTCTGCGGACTATACGAAGCAAACTTTGAGTTCAACGCAGCCGCAGACACAATTGACTTTACTCTCGAGCCTTGCGACGTGCCGGTGTTTGGTTGCATGAACGAGTTGGCTAACAACTTCAACCCATGGGCTAATATAGATAACGGCAGTTGTAACGTTGTATCGTGTAACGAAGATCAGGCTTTAGTGACTATGGAGCTAACTCTTGATACTTGGCCTAACGAAACTGGATTCACTCTAGTGAACTTATCAAACGGACAGCCTTACCATGAGGTGCTTGTTAACGAGTATAACTTCGGTGATCAAATGCTAACATACACATATGACTTCTGTGTAGAACTAGGCTTTGAGTTAATCTTATACGACTTATTTGGTGACGGACTAAACGGTTCTGCGTCAGGCGGTCAGGATGGGGCGTGCGTAATTACTTCATGTGACAGTATTCTATGGGAGCTTGAGGACTTAGCTTTTGAAGAGTGGGATGGTATTGTTATGTACTCTGGTCCTATATTCACTGAGCCATGTGAGCCTGAACCAGATGTAGTTGGCTGTATGGATGACGACTACGTAGATTACAACCCACTTGCTACGATTCAAGACACTTGTATGACATTACACACTTGGGGTTGTATTGATCCTACAGCCTTGAACTACGATAGCTTAGCTACTATAGCAGACTACGCTAGCCCTTGTACTCTTGAGATTATACTTGAGGATGACGCTGGTGATGGATGGGGAGCATCCACCATCGGTATGGTGCAAGGCGATCAGCAGTGGTTGTTTAGTATGGCACCTGGTGAGTTTGTTCATACGTGGGAGCTAACGCTAGACTCTGATGAAGAGGTTGATGTGTACTACTTTCAAGCTGGTACTCAGCAACAGTCGCCGCAAGAACTTGCTTTTCAGACGCTTCATAACTCTATATTAGTATTAAATGCTAATGGAGACACACTACTAAACGAAGGAGATAATCCATTTATGAACAATGGTCAAAGCGCTTTACAGCCTTTCTCTACTCCAGAGTGGACTATATATAACTTTACACCTTTCTGCGGCGATGGTTGTATACCTCATATCTATGGCTGCACTGATCCTTTAGCTTGCGACTATAACGAAGAAGCTAATACTAACACTGAGTGTACATATCCTGTAGAATACTACGACTGCATGAATCACTGTATCAACGACACGGATGGTGATGGCATTTGTGATGAACTAGAAATAGTAGGTTGTCAAGACCCAACAGCTTTTAACTACGATGCTACAGCCACAGACCCTGGTGAGTGTATTGAAGTTGTGTTTGGCTGTACTGATCCTACAATGTTCAATTATAACCCTGAAGCCAACGTAGACAACGGTAGCTGTATTGAGATTATTTATGGTTGTATGGACCCACTAGCTCTAAACTACGACGAAGATGCTAACACCGACAACGGTAACTGCATCGACCCAGTAGCTGGTTGCATGGATGTAGACGCTTATAACTTTGAACCACTCGCTAATGTAGCAGATAACGAAAGCTGCTTATACGAAGCTGTTGGTTGCGTGAGTGGTGTTGGTGAACCTTACGGCGATGGCTTCTGGCTTAACGATGATTGTTATGCTTGGGTTATTGAAGCTGATCCATATTGCTGTGAAGAAGCTTGGGATGCTACTTGCCAAGCAACATATGACTACTGTAGTGTAACAGGTATAGAATCCGTGCTAGCTGGCGAAGACTTAATTGTCTACCCAAACCCAGTGGGCAACGTGTTAAACATAAATCAAAACGTTGACGTAGACGTGATCGATTCAAATGGGCGTATCATAGTATCTAAAACAAATACGAACGCGATAGACGCGTCCCTATGGCCTCCAGGAATGTATATGGTACGTATTATTTGGAACGGTCGCGTCGTCGTCAATAAAGTTGTTAAATGATTAAGTGGATAGGTCAACATATATGGGATTTTGTTTCAAGGTTTAGAAACAAGGTTATACTCGAAGATTTAACAGAATCAACTGAAGAGTACACCATAATGGTTACGACAAGTGGTGAGCTTGTTAAAAGCACTCACCCTATGGAAAGATCAAGACTTCAGATTAGAAACGATGAAGGCTCAACTATACCAGCTGGAGCTCCACTGTATTCCAAAGGTGAAATTGGTGGTAGCGAAAGAATCAAGGTTGGTATAGCTGATGCTAATGATGCTAGCAAGATGCCGTGTATAGGTGTTGCTGAAGCTGAAATGAATACATCTTCTACTAAAGATAATTTTGCTATATCACAAGGTGTTTTTAATACCAACATATCTGGCTTTACAGGGTTATCTGATGGTGATATATTATATGTTGATGACTCTGGTTCAACTCCTTATTTAACTCAAAATAAATCTGACATAACTGGTAGTGCTAACAAAATACAAAACGTAGGTATTGTTCTTAAAACAAATGGTACTATATGCCAAGGCCTTTTAGTATCAGCAATTGGTAGAACTAATGACGTACCGAATCTCGATAGTGGTAATATATTTTATGGAGACACCGGTAATCAAGCCACAACAATATCGTTAAATAGCGTGCTTGGTTGGCATGGATCAACAACTAGAATAAAGATATTACCATCAGACTTTGTAGCTGACGACGTTGGTAGACCTGTTATGATAAACGACAGTAGCATCGGAAGTAGTTCTGTGCACTTAAAAACATTTGGTTCTGCATCGGCTTTTGTTTGCGTGAACATACCAACTGGTTATAAAGCAACTCATGCTATGATTCACGGTAGTGATACATCTCAAAACTACAAAGTATACGAAGCAAACATCAACTCAAGCACTGTAACATCTAAATCTAGTGCGACAAGCATTGGTACTGAAGCTGATATAACAGATGTCACAAGTAGTACAACGAACTATTTACTTATAGAAGTTCTATCAGACGGAGAAACTGACGAGTTTTATGGAGGCTACGTAACTATAACAAGTGTATAATGGCATTAGAAAATAAAAGATATTCAAGAATACACGCTAAGACTGGTTCTGACCTGACAAGGATGGAAACTAGGTTTAACAATAACGAGCATGCTGGTTTAGATGCATTCCCTGCGGAGTCAGCTTTAATGTATCAGATGCAAAAGATGCAAGAGGAATTAGACTATCTTAGAGGTGAAATCAGCTCCAATAAAGACAAGTCTACATTCCCAGGTTTTGGAACGTCAAGCAGCACGGCGTTAAGAGGGAATACTACAACGATATCTTCATCACAAGCAAGCGCTATATTGTTTAATACAGCTAAGGTTAGTCAGAACTTAAGAACTGCCAACCATACTTTACAGTTTGATGTAATAAACAATAGAGGTAGTTACACACTTAGAATTACTGTTGTTGATAGCAGCGGAAGATCGCCTGTAACTAAAACAGCAGATATATCGTTATCATAGCATGTCAAAAACTCATACATTAGCATAATGCAATTATTTAACATAACAAGTCTTACAACTACAACTCTAGTAGCTCTGTACAAAGAACAGAATAGCATTGAGTCAATACACATGGCTAATACACACGCTAGCACTGATGTTAGAATACAATTGTTTTTAGAAGACGAGTCTGCTAATAAGTACTACTTACTTAGAACTGATATACCAGGTTTGACTACGTTAGTGTTTGATGACGGTATAACATTTGACAATAGTTCATTTAGCTTAAAGCTAACAACTCAAACGTCGGCTGACATAAGTGCGACAGATCCTTTAACAGTAATAGTAAAATAATGGATAATATAAGTGATCATATAAGTTATAGAGAAGCCACTCGTTCAAACACTGCTTTACGTAGAGGTATCGATAATATACCTGACGTTGAAGAGCTTGAGAACATGAAGCTAATAGCTGAAAAAGTTTTTGAGCCGCTGCGTAAACATGTCGGTGGTCCTATTAAAATAAATAGTTTTTACAGATCACCTGAGCTAAACGTAGCTATCGGTGGTAGTAAAAACTCTCAACACTGTAAAGGTCAAGCTATCGACCTTGATGATACATATGGGCATAAAAGCAATGCTGCAATGTTCCAATGGATGCGCTATCACCTAGATTATGATCAAATGATCTGGGAGTTTGGTGACGATAAAAACCCAGCGTGGATACACGTTAGTTACGTATCAGAAGAAGAGAACAGACACAGGTGTCTTAAAGCTGTTAAGAAGAACGGTAAGACACATTACGAATTAATGTAATGCCATATAAGCAACTAAATAACCCTTTCAAAAAAGCTGAGCCTCGAAGAACAATAGGTAGAGGTAAAAACTTTAATCCTGTTGCTAAAGACAAAAGCGCTACCGGTGGAGCAGCAGGTGGCGGCATGACAGAGAAAGGTGTTAAAGAATATAAAAGTAAAAACCCTGGTAGTAATTTACAGACAGCTGTAACTACTAAGCCTTCAAATCTAAAGCCAGGTAGTAAAGCTGCTAAACGTAGAAAATCGTTCTGCGCTAGATCAAAGAGTTGGACTTCTGAAAGAGGTAAAGCTGCTAGACGTAGATGGAACTGTTAAGATCATGGCATTTAAAATGAAAGGAGCGCCTTATAAAAAAGGCATTAGTCCGGCTTGTAAAACAGCTGCTAAACGTAAGTTTAAAGTATGGCCTAGCGCTTATGCTTCAGGCTGGGGAGTACGCTGTACAAAAGCTGGTGGACCTGGTAAAATGGGTAAGAAGAAAAAGTAATGGCTAATTTATTTAAGGACTTTGATGCAAAGCCGTTTATGAAACGTAAACCGCCTAGTGACAACTCGTTTGACACCGATCAGGAGCTCAAGCAGTTATCTAAAATTCCTATTAATAAAAAGTTTGTTGAAGAAAAAGACGACATAGAAGCTACATTTAAAAAAGCTTCTGATGCTGCAGGTGTAGAATACCCTAGTGCGTTAGTTAAAAAGCTTATTAACGACTCGAGAGGTACTATATTAAAATTAAAAAAACATTTTAATAGACCTAGACCTAGTGAACTAGCTAAGAGAAGAAATATAAAGCTTGATAACGTTGAGGCTAAGTCTACGAAAACTCCGTCGTACCCGTCTGGTCACTCAACACAGGGCGTTTTAATTGGTGAAGTATTAGCTGATATGTACCCTAAAGCTGCAGCTAAGTTTAGAAAAGCTGGTAAAGATATATCGTACAGTAGAAACGTAGCTAGAGCTCATTACAAGTCTGACTCTAAAATAGGTGAAGAGTTAGGCAAAGAAATGTTTAAGCATTACAAAGCCAACATGTCTAGTAGCCCGTTAGCTAAGAAGCCTAAAGGTGCTCCTGACTGGCATGACTCTGACGCACCTGACGCTAAAGGTAAGTTCAGAGATTTATCTGCTAGCGGTTTAGCTAGCTGGTTAATTAAGAGTAGACGTGGTAACTTATCTAGAATTATCAGCAGCTTAAATCAGCAGATAGTATTTAACCGCAAGAAGAATCCTAAGTACGCCGCTAAGATGCGTAAGACTCAAGACATAGTTCGCAAGCGACTAGGTAAGAAGAAAGATGGCAAGTAAAGCATACAGAGGAGTACTTAAAGCTAGAATATCTAAGCTTTATGGTGGCGACGTTACGATAGAGAAAGCACGTAAGCTCAAAGCTAGAAAAGATGCTACAGCAAGAGACAAGCAACTTGCTAATTGGTTTATTAATATGCAGACTAATAGACCAATGAAAAAACGCAAAGACCCGGTAGTTGGTACAGGTAAAAAACCTAAAGGATCTGGTTTTCAGTTATTTTTGTCATTTACTTCATTTTAATATTTGCAAATGCAACATTTTTTTATCTATCTTTGTACAATCAAGTAGAAAGAAAAATATTTAAGATATCTCACCAACCAACTTTATGGTGTAAGTGTTGAAAGAGAAACGAAGCCGTTAGGATTGCCTAGCGGCTTCTGCTTTTATATACTTTTCATACTCTTTGATATGTTTTTGCATTTGTTTATTTCCTTTTATTAAATAGGCTCGTCGTACTCACAACACCACGAAAGATACAGATTCTTACAGTTCTTGAGCAGAGAGCAGAGGTTATGGGAAAAATTGAGCAGGCTAGGCTGGCTAGATCAGCTAAGCGCGAATTAAAAAAGCAACATGGCATACAATCAAAAAAATAATCCGTTTAAAAAAGTAAAAGGTGGAGGCACAAAGAAAGTGTGTTTACCCGCTGCTAAGGTTCGCGGTATGAGCAAGAGTGAGCGTGACAAAGTTGTAAGAGCTAAACGCACTGCCGCTAAAAAAGGAGACTACAAACGGTCTAGCAAAAGCTTTGTTAAAGGAGCGAGGAAGAAAGGAGCTACGCTACGAGACTGGTTTGAAAAAGAAAACTGGGTACAAGTTAATAACCCAAGTAAAAAGTGTGGGGAATAAAAAAGGGGACTTGCGTCCCCTTTTCTGTATCCGGTAGTTTAGGTTATGTAACCTCACACGATCCGCCTGCGCAAGCTAGCTCACCAGAGAGATCTGTATTATCCTCGGTCTCCATTACATTTGATAAGTCAACAGTATCTAGCGACTTAACCATTTCATTGAATTTAGTTTTAGTAATGTCCTCAAATGGCGCTTGAGTATATGTACCACCGTTATATGGTAGAACAGATAAACCGTTATAGTACTCCCTGTTCTTCCACATCCACTCACCAGCTTCTTCCCACTCATTAGCTTTTAAACTAATGGTAGCAGAAACATTGTGAGTGTTTGAACCGTTCCTGTGTCCAGATGAAACCCAGTCTATTGATACTGCCTTTACTCTTTCAAGTAAATCAAAAGCAGATTCAGTTCTTACAATAGAACCTTCAGGTGCCGCTTGCGGTACACTGATCACTGCTGTATCATGAGGTCTGAAGTATTCATCTTCGATTAACTCAGGATGGTTATTAACTAGGTAAGAATAAATAGCTTCATTCTTACCAACTCGTAGTCTACGCACGTAATGCTTGTTATGCCAAGCGTGTATACCAGATGATGTACCCAGTACTAGAGATGTGGTACCAGCTGGCTTAACACATGTTGTACGTGCAGCTTTGTTGATACCTATGAGCTTTGCAACTCTACTGTTTTCGCGCTTAACAATATCAGCGGCTTTCTTCATATCAAGATTCATAACCTTGTTAGAGCCGATACCTGTCATTGACACGCCGATCAAAGCGTCTTTCTCAGTTGTATCTTTCCATACTTCACGTAAGTAGTGGAAGTCTGTATAACCAGCTTGCAACGTACCTATGAAGGCAGCAACTTTAACTCTAGCGTTTAAATCATCTTGATCAACTATATCTGATACGTTAACCTCACATAAGTTACAGAACTGATAAGGACGAAGAGCAATCTCACAGCATGGGTTTGTTCCCCAGTCCTTATCATTGTTTAGGTAGATACCTGGTTCACCAGCTCCTGATGCTTCAACTCTTTTCCACAGATCCATAAAGAACTCTTTCTTAACTTTATGTCTCATTAACACGGCAGAGTTGTTAGCTCTACCACGCTGAGGGTTAAGCTCCCACCAGTTACCTGACTTACAAGAGATCATCTCTTCATCCGTTGCACTAAATAATGATATGAGTGCTGCACGTCGAATCCCACCAGCCAGAACAGCATCTGCGATGTGACAAATGATATCGTGTACTTCAAGACTTGAAAGTTGTGTTCCATCTTCTTTATCATCTAGTATACCTTTGATTTTAACTAAACACTCTTTGAGTGGCTGTGGGCCAGGAGCTTTACCTCCTGACGTCACTAGCCTTGCACCTTTAGGTCTGATGTCTGAGAAGTCAAACTTCACCTTAGAACATCTACGACCACCGAGGTACGACTCAATAAGTACCTTCACACTGTCAGCCCAACCTTCAATACTGTCACCGATTACAAATCTTCTCTCTCGTTTTTCAAAAGGCTTGATGACGAAAGGAAGCTTTCTAACGTGGTGATTCTGGACTGAATAGCCAACACCACATCCCGATAATAGTAAGAACATAGTTTCACTGAAACTATCAATGTGATCAACGGGAAGGTAACTACAGTTGTAAAGACGATTAGGAGAAATCTCAATAGGCTTTCCACTAAACTGAAGAGATCGCATCGACGGCAGAACCTTTTTGTTGTAAACCATTTCATAAGCTTCTTCTATTTGTTGCTTCAGATCTGGATATTTCTTAACATGCATCTCTTTGTTACGCGTAACTAACTCTCCCCACGTTTCTCTTCTGTTAAGCTCAGGTATATACTTGGCATACTTCATATGCACTGTAATATCTGATAAAATATCTCTACTGATCTGGCTCATTTACTTCTTTTAAAACTGTTAAACATAAATCTACAAATGGTAGGTAGAACACGTGGTTATTCCTATCATCTCCTTCGTAAGACCTAAACCCTACTAATATTCCTGGGTAGAACCCAATTGTTATTTCCCAACTCATTGTTTGCTTTTAATTATTTCAACAACCTTATCGCATTCCTTCTGATTCTGGGGTTTATATAAAGTCACAGGCATATCGTGTTTGTTAATGTATTTCTTAAACATCTTCCAACGCATAGGAAAACTTTCGTTTGCCCTGCCTTTTGTTTCAATTATAAAACCCTCACCGATGAAATCAGGAGTGTACTTGATAGGTAATATTTTCTTTTCTCCGCGATTCACCATATCGCCTTTACCGTTACTCTGACGCTCGTAACATTGTATGTCGCACATAAATCCTTCTTGAAGAACAAATGTCTCCGGCTCGTACTCGGCTTTGATCTTAGCTTTCTTTAGTGCTTGATACATATAACGTTCAAGACCCGAGGCGAAGGTTATACCATCGTATTTAACCTTCTTTGACCTTACTGGACCTCGTTTCTTGCTTTTAGTTTTATGCGTCGTCTTTCGTCCCAACGATATCGTGGATTAGTTCACGAGCTGTTTGTATATACAATATCGCATCCATTAGTTCTTCTTGAATATCATTGAGATACCCATCAAGATCTTTATGTCCGCCTTTCATTTCAGCGTGCAGTGTGCGACCGTACTTAACAAAGCCTTCGTCAGATCGCTGCGTAAACTTTTCACATACGCGTTGTACTACTGGGTCACGAAACTTGAAAGTCTTAATATTATCTACCGACTTTGAATCCATTATTTCTCTGCTGCTCATAGTGTATCTTTTACAAATGTTCCGTTAATCATTTTACCTGTACGCTTACTAATAACGTCGTATGCTGAGTCAATGCAGGTTTCAATTGATACACCACCTAGTCTAGCTAGATTAGTTAACACAACAACCATATCACCGATAGCATCGATAAACTCAGGCTCATCGTTCTTTAGTATGGCTCTACCAAGCTCACCAGCCTCTTCCATAAGCTTTAAGTATTGAGTTTTAGTATCGCCTTTATCATATAAGCCTCGCTCATTAGCCCACGCTCTAATTAAATCAAAACGATCAGGTTGTCTACGACCACCTATATGTAGAGAACCTGTCTTTGTTTCAGTGAAACTGTTGTTATCAAAGAATCTAGCGAACGCTTTGTTATATACATAGCATCTATCATTATTATACATAGATGTTTTTACGTTATTCATAATCCAGTCTATCGACTTAGCGTCAATACAACAACGTCCGTGCTCTGTTTCCCAGCTCATACCGATCTCGTACATAAGTCTACCTTTTAGCTTATTAACCGGACACGGAAACGTAGTTGTTTGTTCTGTTATATTTATCTTCATTAAATTTAATTCTTGTTTTATAGGGTTTAAATCTTTATACAGTTTGCGATCTACTTTGTAGCCATATTCTTTCTGCAACTCTATTTCTCTGTGAGAGATATAGCAAATGTCATCCGACATATCTAGTATTTCATATTCATCTTCTGTATAACCTTGTTGCCGTGTAACTCGTTCCTTCAGGTTATTAGTTACACCTATCTTTTTACCTGGTATATGGTATATGCAGTACGTCATTTTCTACGTCTAGCTTTAGATACTCTAATCGTTACATCACCCCACTCTTCTCTAGTGTATAAAGAGTTATTAGAGGAGCTAAATGTATTATTAATATTATCACCGTCGTTAAACGTTGTAGTTACGTCTCTGTATCTTTTCTTTTCATCGCAAAGATGTAAACACATAACCTTACCGCCATCAATACGGAGTGTGTACTCACCGTCGTGATCAACCCTGTTTATAACTTCGCTGGTCACGTAGTCAAACACGATTATTTCATCTAGTGTAACCATCGTACATAATGTATCTTGTGCGTACGAAGCTAAGCTTATTAGCATCATACATGTTGTTAGTATTTGTTTCATAGTTTATTATTATATAAGTGTAAATTATGAGCATAATGGTAATACTCACCGACATCAATACCTAGCTGATAAGCAACAAGCATTTGTAAGCTAGCAAAACAATACTGATCATTGCAGAAACCAAACCACAAATCGTTTGATCGCATAACCACAGCCATGTTAAGCTTGTTGTTTAGTATTGTAAACTGCACTGCGTAAGTACACGGAGTATCGTTATCATATGCGTGTATCTCCTTGCCATCGTAGATACTTATAGCTGCTTGTCTAGTATTTGGATTAGATAATTTATCTATAACTTTCTCTAGCTGATCGTTACGATTCCACTGCCAGCCATAGTTAGAATTAACGTTACCATTTTCATCAGCCATTCGCGTCCATATAGGTGGTATTTTACCATAGATATCGCCTAGCTTATTTATGCTAGGGTTACCTGACAAGTACCACTGCCATTCAGCTTCTGCATACTCTCTGTTCCAATTACGCTCTCTGTCTAGTATAAACATATCGCGTGGTTTTTCCAGTGTAAAGCCTACATTAAATAAAGCTTTGGTATCACCGAACTCTATGCCATTACATCTGATCTCATTTAAGAAATATACAAATGCTTCATCTGCATTTTCAAATCTTGTTTTCATCTTTATTGTATTTATCGTAATAGTATTTATAGTATTCGTAAACCTTAGTCATAACCTCTTCGCCTCTATAAGACGTTGGATCAACACTAACAGTTGCATTAATCTGAATATCAATTTGCCATTCGTCTTTAGTATCCCATAAAGGAGTAAAGCCTACGACTATATTGTTATTCATACACCAAGCAACGTGCCTCATGTTTTCATCACTGTAGCCTATTGACACCGGTGTTCGACCACCCTTCTTTTTCTTCTTGTTGTTACCTATTCCCATGGCATAGCGTCATCTTGTGCAACATCAGCCATCATAGGTATAAAGCTACCAGATCTAGGCTCCCACGTGAAATGAGCTTCAGCTCCGTTCTCGCCTAAGTTTTGGAACTTGACTTTGAGGACTTTTGCTTTAACCGTTTTTGCTTCATAGTCACGGTGGACCAAGAGTCCATGGTAAGAAGCGTCATACCACTCTCCACCACCTTTGATATTATACATAGTAGGTTCTTCAATTTTTCCATCTTGTCCTTTATACATTTTAGTTGGGTGAGCTACAATAAATACTAGTACATCATACTTCTTAGCAAACGTTTCGATCTTCTGTAGGTATTCCATTGTGTAACGGTTTACATCATCAGAGTTAGCGTTTGTGTCTCTAACCTTATTAAAAGGGTCGATAACTAAGCATTTAATACCTTTACGTTTTACAAGTTCAGCGCCTTTGCGTAACACAGACTCAAGCGTGTAGCGGTCCATATCAATAAAGAAATAGTTGTCATTAACATGATCAGCTACTTGCTTCCATCGATCACCGCCGATATCGCTTGGCGTTGGCATATCTTGCCAGTGTTTACGCATTAGCTTATGAGCGTGTAGATATGTCGGTTGGTTTTCAGGCGACGCGTACGCAGTCTTCCATCCATAGTTGTTATTATAACCAACAACCATTTGATCAACGAAGTCAGACTTACCAGAAGACGGGATACCTGTAACAGTGATGAACTGACCAGTATAAGTACTGAATATCTTATCAAAGTTAGGAAGTCCGACCTGGAAACCAGGCTTAAAACCATTTTGTACAAAGTCTTTAAGTTCATCTTCTATATCATATAATGTTGATACACCTTCTAGCGGTACCTGTTTACAACTGCTTATAACATTACGTAAATTATCTTTACCGTGTTTAAGCAGGTACTCATTGGCGTCTTTACAATCATCGAAGTCGACTAAGTAGCATACCTCAGCGCCTAGTCTACGTATAAACTCTTGCTTAAGAGCTTGACCAGGTTCATCGGTATCAAGAGCTAAGATAATCTCAGTCTTGTCTTCAAAATAGTCGATGCAATTATCTAGGTAATCGAGATTGTTTGAGTTTAACGTTGCACCGTTGGGTACTGATATAACGTTTTTAACTCCCGCCTCGTGCATTGCAAGCACGTCCATCTCGCCTTCTACAATGACACATGATTCGTAACCAACGATAGAGTTGATATTGTAAAATACTTTTTCAGCGCCTTTGTACAGCTTAAAGTTTTTACGACCGTCTCTATATTTAACGTTGATCAGTTCATCACCTATAAAGTAGTTAAACTGGATGGTATTTTCGGACTTACCTGTCTGCGGCATGAACTCAAGACCTTCACCGACACAAAGGTCAGCTAAGGTCTGAGTCGATATACCACGCGATGCAAACCACTCTTCAACTTTAGTACCTACTTTAGGTAAGCTAATAGGTTCAGGCTTTACATAAACCTTTTCGCTATTACCTTTGCGTTGGTAAGTATGTAGCTGAAAGCTTGTATCGCAATTATGACAGGTTCCGAGACCACGTTCCCAATCATAAGACGCACACTTGGCCTTTTGATTTTCAGGTTTCCTATCGTGGGAACACATAGGACAAACGCCCTGTGTTTTACCCACTTCTAGGTTGTGCTGATTGAACTTGTCAATCGCGAATCCATTGATCTCTCTGTCTTCTACGTTCATGTTAGAATGGCAGGTCTACTTTTTCTTCTGGCACTTGCATTGGTGGCGGACCTGCTTGTACGTCACTTCGCGGTGCGGCTTCAACATTATTACCGTTAGTCCAAACTACTTTGACATTACCTAGATATGTCTTTGCAGTCTTAGCATCACGCTCTTCTTTCGTCTGATCTACACAGACTGGACCTTGGTTACCGAACTGATCGAGATCATCGTTCAGTGTAATCGTAATAGGTAAATACTTACCTTTCTTACCATTGATGATCTTGTCTTTTGGTATCTCACTAAGGTTGATACTCGTTTTTAAAATACTTGCCATTACTTAATATCAGCTAATTGGTTAAACATACGTCTCATTTGCTCTTTAGTAGCACCGGTGCGACGTCTTAAATTATCCACCGGTTTTAAATGCGATTGCTTCGCATAAAAGTTAGACTCTTTTGTCTTAATGCCTGTTACGTCACAGGTCTTCATCTTTGCTCTTGGCATGGTTTATAGGGTTTTAGTTATTAAATGTTGCTTGTGATCAAAGTTTTCTGTCTTGTAAAACAGGTCATATATCTCACTAGCTTTTTCTACTTTATCTCTACCTGTTCTGTAAAAATCAGGTGAACAGTCGTACAGACCTATTTGATGCGTGTTTTTATCTATAACGATAAACAACATATCGTAACCAAATAAGGTTCTGTATATATAAGCTTGACTGTCATAATTAAACTTTTGTGCAGACCACTTGAACTTATCAATATCGCCTGTAGTTTTAAGATCGATAACGAGCTTTTCATTATGATTAATTATATCAGCCTTGCCTTTCCAAGTATTACCAAACAAGTTTGTTATACCTGGTTCTTCATACACGACACTGCCATTATCTGGCTGTATCAGGTCTCTGCATATATCGTTAGCCATCATCTTGTCAACCATTACCTCAATACTGTCTACTTCGTGTTGTAGTAGACATAACTCACCACCAGATATTTCTTTATACTTTTTAGTGTTTCGAGTTGATGATTCGATAATCTTAAATGACTTTAACTTGTCAGGCTCTAATATAGCAGTGTGGAAGTAACCACCGACTAAGAAGTTAGGGTTGTTAGGTGTTTTGTCGTACAATGACATAGGATTCTTTAGTAACTTACTAATATGAGAGTTACTTAAGAACTGATTACCAAACTCACCGTAGTAGTCTTCATCATTACGTAGTCGATCGATTATTTCTTTACTCATAGTTTACTTAGTTCTTCCTCTTGTTTTGAAGTAAGCTTGTACTTCGTTTTAATTGCATTAACGTTTCCTCCATTAGTTATGTATTCTTTTGCTTTGTTAAACTGCTCGACAGTTATTCTAGGCTTTACGTCAGCTTTACCGTGCGTGTTAGTTGCATCTGCGTCTTCAGTATCATCTATTAAGAATAGATTACCTAACGCGTACTTCTTACCGTAAGTACTTGCAGCACCAAACTGTTGAGACGTCTGCATACCTTTTTGAGATAGGTCGACACCTACAACCGCAGTGGCTGTTACCTGGTTTTCACCGTCCGAGAAAATTGCTGTGGACTCGAGCATTGGCACAGGCTCTGTGGCGATGATCTGTTCTTTAACTACTACAGAAACATCGAGCTCGAGGAGAAACGGTTTTACCGCTTCTAATATGTCTTCCGCTTTACGGAAATAATATTTGCCAAACGAATTATAGCTAGACTTTTTTGCCTTTAGCTTAGTTTGGACTTGAGCTAATTTGTTATTTAGTTCTTTCATTTTGGTATATGGTTTACATATATATAATTACAGGTTTTAACGTGGATTTACACGAGTAAACTATAGAAAGTCAACCACTTGCGAGTAATCTACGTTTTCAACCAACTTGTCTATTGCCTGCTTTTTTAGCTGCGATATACGCACATAAGCACTGTCACCTTTTATGTTTAACTTCTCTGCTATTTGTTTAGCTGAAAGCTTATCACAGTTAAGGCCAAAGCTGTATTTAATAACATCTGCTTCACGGCTAGATAAATGCTGACTTAGCAAGTTAAGTAAGTACGAACACAAGAGCTCAGGGTTGTATCTTTTGATCTTGTCTGGTACTTCAAAACCTATGTTAGCATCATCTAGCATTTTATCTAAGCTTACAAACACAGAGTTGAAAAACATTTCAAGTTGACTCTTATCTGCATCGTTCTTACGTATCTCATTAAGCTTGTGCTCGGGTATACGCATCGTGCCTCGATTGATATCTACGGCTCTACGTATACCACCTTTGATACGTTTAGATAAAAATGACTTGAGCCTTTGCTCTGGATCACTAGCTTCGTATATAGTCTCCCAGTTAATTTTACCAACAGCGATAACTAAGTTCTTGTTACCTTCTTGTATCAAGTCATTAATAGTCATTACGCCACTAGCCTGCTGCGTGGTAGAAAACTTACGCGCTAAGTTCTCTGCTAACGGCATGAACAGTAAGATCAGCTCATCGCGAGTCATTTCGTCCCAAGGCCTACAGAAGTCTGTTCGCCTTGTAAGCTGCTTTATATCTTCTTTGTATCGGATATAGTTTTGTATGTTATAACACTTCATTGTCTTCTTTATTGTTTAGATGTGTTAACACGCAAGCTGTTGCACTTAGTGTTATAAAAATTATTAGTAAATTCATAGTTGTTTATTTAAAAGTTCTTTTTCGCGCTTTAAGTCTTCACACATATGACGATGCACAGTACGAGATGATACACCCAGAACCTCAGAGACGCGTTTTATCGTGATCTTTTGGCCTAAGTCATGTATATCTATCATAGCTTGATAAACGTCGTCAGGATGCGTCTTATTTGATCTGCCAATCAACTGACCTACGATACTGAGCTTTTCAGCTTTACTTAGCCCGCATCCACGTTTAAAAATAACTTTACGCAGTTTATTTTTAGGTGGTCTATCAAGATCAGACATGTATACATCATATACTATTTTGTCTATCATGTTATCATTTATAGAGAAGCTAATAAAACCATTTGACTTGTTGCATATTGCATAAGACATTTGTTTAAACTCGTCAGGACCTTTTTCTGGGTTTAAGTACCACAGAACAAGCAAGTGCCAATAAAGGCTCTTGTACGTGTTTATTTTAGCTTCGCTTCTAAACAGATCATAATACTCATGCGTACCGTCTTCAAAGAACATCCACTTATCTGTTTGTACAGTTGGAATGTCGTTAATAGGTAGTCTGGAGGTGATTACGTTATTGCGCCACAACATGTTATAATTACGATCAAACTGTGACATAAGCCTGTTACTTAGTACTATTAGGGGCTATTGTCACACTGACCGGTTTAAGGGTCGCAAGAATAATTCTTTTAGAATTATCATAATTGGGTATTTTATTAAATTCCTCAATACGTTTCTTTAGGTCTTTCTTCATATGTTTTTTCGGTTTTTAGGTTTGCGATTATTCTTTTTGCGCCTATGTAATAGTTCCAGTAAGCTTGCAGGCTACAATCGTCTTTATACTCATCTGGCATACACTGTGGAGGTTGTTCAAATGGCTCATGCGGTATATCAATAGGTGCTGCCCGTAAATGACCGCACTTAGTTATAGACAAATGCGTTCTACCATATCTACGTTTGTATTCAGCACCTAATGCCATCATGTGCTCATACAGCCAATCATAATGTAAAGAGTTTTCTCTTACCCATATTGTTGAAGGGTGGTTGATATGCGCTTTTTTGTAAGGTACATTAACAAAGTCACCATCAACATCTCTATCACCTAGTATATGGTGGGCCGTGCAAAGCATCTGAGCAGACTCTAAGATCATCTTTACGACGTGCTTATTGTACTGATAATCAGCGGCTTTACGCGGATCTTTATGTAGATAAAATATATTCATTAGTCTTCTATAGATGTTATACCATTACCTTTAGGACTGTTCATCAACTGCGAGTGCCTATATCTTTCATTACGAAGTTGCATCTCAAGCACTTTAATTGTTTCGCTTTGTGTTTCAACTAATCGCTCGTATGCCTCTAATTTATTTTGTAACTCATCCATTGCTCTCTTCAAATTCTTCAATTACGTTTTCAATTTGTTGTGCACGGCTTGCTATTGACTCTGCAACGTCTGCAAAGCCACGTAATGCGCTGATCTCGTACTCTGATAATTCTTCTGCGTCTAAACCATCTTCAAGCGCGTATAGACAGTCGCGCATGTCCGCTAATGTATTTTCAAAGCGGCAGTAACTCATATTTCCCATTTTAATATCTTTTTCTTTTGTTTCTAATTTGTTCTAATTTATCTAATAGCTTTATAGCTATGTCTACACTGATCTCGTCAGCGTAATATAGGTCGTATATTAATCTTCTCATTCGTAGTCGCGTATACATTTAAATAGTGGGTGACGGTAGCTACCAGCTTTGGTACGCTCGAAGTATGTGAACGTAGCTGTCTTGCCAACCCAGCCTTGCATAGCTTTAAAGTTGTCTTGTAAGTACTTGAACTTATCCATGACAGGCATACCAAACTCTACGCCATCAGCATCACGAGCTAGGAACTTACCGATCGTACCTACACGTTTGCCTTTACCTTCAACCCAGCCAATAATTTCTGCCTCAGTGTCGTGGAAGTCTTTGAACTTACGTAGGCTGTGTGAACGCTTTTCGTGATACTCAGTATTAAGACGCAGTATTGAGCCTTCGTAACCTTGAGCAAGATTTCCATGGTGTATAATTTTAGCTTGATCTTCGTTAAACACATCTAACGTTGGTACACGTTTGATGCAGCGGTTTTGCATAAGGTTGTATTGCAGCCACTCGCTACGCTTAGCAAACGGTAAGTGCATGCCTTTACCGATTAGATCGTAGCAGTGGAACTGCACAAGTCTAGCTGATTCAAGCCTGTACTCATCTGTTGGTTTAGTCTTACGCACGCAAGAGATGATCTTTTCGAAGTCATCTTTCAAGTCGTGGTTGTATAGCTCGCCATCGAGTACAACTTGCGGGTTAAACTTGAAGAAAGGTTCAAGGTTAAACAAGATGTGATCGATGTTAAGCCATTGCTTACCTGTACGTGACCACGCGGTTACATTGCCGTTGTCACACTGTATGACACAGCGGACGCCGTCAAGCTTAGGCTGTAAGAATACGCCTTCGCTGTAGTCAATTGGTTTATCGCTGACAGGATATGCCAGCATTGGTTTATGTCTTATCATATTATTATTATCTGTTAGTATTCGTATTTAGTTCGTACATGTGTCTCGCTCTGTTTCGCTACAGTCGCAGTTGTCGCATAAAAACTCTTCAGTCTCGACCTGTTCAGGTGCGTACTTCTTCAGTAACATGTCTGGTGTACCTACAAATACACATCGCTCTTCTTCCCACGACGCTACTTTGAATACACTGATCCATGGCTCGGATTTGCCATGACACTGCCACACATAGTACATATACTCTATGTCGCAGTGTACTATATCAAGAGCTTCGACTTCCCAGCCTTCGACTTTACGATACTTAGTAAATGATTCGGCGATCTCTACGCCTAATCCTTCAGGATAACCATCCCAGTGATTATAGAACTGTGCGTGCCATCGATCTGGGTGTTTGTCAAAAGGTACACCCTCTTCGCGCGTTGCGAACCTTATTGTTGCTCTTGTTGCCATTATTCTTTAAATTTTCTATTTGATTCTATTATTTGTTCTAGTATTATGTAACCTAGTAAGCCCGCGTATAAGTATTCCATTAGTCTAGTAGTATCATGTATGCGTTAGGATTCTTGATTAGAAACCAGTCCTTGCCTCTAGTAATGACATCAATGCAGTCATCTAGATCGAACACTGGTATGTTCATAACCATTGCTATTTCAGCACCTTTAATTAAATCATACATACTCAGCTCAGCAGCATCTAATAATGCTGTTTCACCAGTTAATGGGTTGCGCACTTCGTCACCTAGTTCGTATACGTCACCGTCGAACCAACTCGGTAACATTTCTTCTGCTTGTTGTTTGTTATTCATCTTCAATAATATTTTCTCCTGTCATTAATGTGCTACCGTTGATACTACCAAAATCGACTCCGCCGTAGATTATAAGGTTATTGATTTCGCTTATTTTAAGCTCGCTCCAGAATGATGTAGAATCGAGAACTTTAATAGTGCTAGTAACCGTAAATGTGTAATCATCTTGGTTTGCAAGCAAAGTATCACGTATGTCTTTGTTTAGTCTTTGGTATAATGTTCGTCTCATATTGATATTATCCGTTAGTATTCGTATTTAGTTTGTAAGAGCGCAGGAATCGAACCTGCACTAACCGTTACTCTTATATAAAGCGAAGACCGAGACATGTCATGTAACCTCGTCAGGTTACCTCGATCAACGCGTAGCGTGTATAGCAACACACCCGTTACATACATAAGCTGTTCACTTTGGGCTCGCTTCTGAACGAAGTTATATCGCCTCCCCAGCTCTATGTATGCCTTGCACCGTCGTGCTTATATGTGCAATATGATGACTAATCTGCGAGCAATGTCTTAAGCTTCTCGCGGCGGACCATTACGGTGCTTCCACCAGTCTTGCACATTTAACTAGCTATTGTCAGACAAATTTGCCATCAATCTTACCTGAGTCGTCTTCGTTGACAAAATCTTCTTCAACTATGTTGAACATATCTTGTAACACGTTATAGATATCCGACTCAGATATTCCTATATTACTAAAATCAATATTCTCTATTACTACCGTATTACCGTAGTCCATACCAAATTCTACATCTAGATCGTGAGTGTCGACGTTGTGTACTATTTCAGTGAATATATCTTGTAGTGCGTCTACTAAATCATCTGCCACTTTCGACTGGATTTTAGGTCTACCTGCATTAGCTAGTTCGTTTACTGCTGTGTTTAGCTCGCTTTGAGCTTGTCTTAATTCAGAGTCTTTAGTATCTCTGTTGGCTTGTAGTGCTTCCACTTTTGCCTGTAATTGTTCTTTATTCATGATTATATTATTTTAGCATTGTACCATAACCACGACGCCTAGTGAGCTTAGCGATACGATCGGCATCACTGCGTGACATGATTTGTATTGAGTTGCCTGTCTTGTGGTTGATAAGTGGTGCACAGCCATAACGCTCAACAGTAGAACAGTTGACACACACTTTGAAACCAAGGCGCAGACGGCCTTCAGGGATTATACTATTGCATTTGCATTTCATATATATATTATCGAAAAGTAATCGTATTTAGTTTGTAAAATGTACATCGCGAGTACAGTCTTGAATATGCTCTACAACTTCATCTGCTTGATTAAAGTCAAGAGTGATATTACCACCTTCTTCAGTCACCGCATAAGTATTAAAGTACTCATTATCTGGGTCGAAGTAATCACAGTTAGGTATGTAGATTTGAAACTCAAACCGCTGAACTTCGTCGTCGTACCAAGTCGGTCTTTTGATTACACGTGTACAAGTTACTGATATAGAGGCAGTTGCATCATTGCCATAGCTTGTATTTTCATATGAGTAACCTGCTTCGGTTAGCTTCATTGCTAGCGCATCATACGCTCTTTGTTCATAACTTGTCATAGTAGTTTTCTTGAAATAAGTTAATAATATGCCTACCAGATCGAGTATGGAAACCATAGCTATGAGTAAACATGCCACTGATTGGCTTGTTTTCGAGTACTAATTGTAGTACTTCCCATGGTGTACACTCGATCTCATAAGCGGTTGCTTTTGCTGCGTCTGTTAATGTTGCACAGCAGTGTCTTGGTTGAGAGTCTAACTCTTCAACGATATAGTTTTCCACTTCTTGTTCTGTCATAGTATTAAATTAAAATTAAGTCATCAATATAGTCAGGTTCTAGGCCGAACTCACAGGATACGTAGTCTTCTACATCCCATACTGTTAGCTCGCCTGACGCTAGACCTTGCATTACATAGTCTCTTGCTTCAGATACTATGTGCTCTGCTGTTTCAGGTGATATACTATCGCGCTTGATTAGCACGTCTTTGATTCTATATTTCATTTGCTACATAATTTTCTGCTTCTTCAAGCGTTGTACATTGAGGTACACTGTCATAAGTGCCGTCAGTATACCATATTTTGTTAAGTTCTGGAGCGTAACCGTGTCGCTCTAATCCTACTATTTTTTTCATTCTTCTAATTCTATTTGTAGTGTTTCACATAACCACTCGTCTTCGAACCATAGAATATCATTAAGTTGAGTTTCTGTTAATCCATCAGGATACAAATCTTCTATTAGATATTCAAAGTGCTCAGACTTGTTGTTTTCTATAATCAGTCGCTTTGTTTCTTTTGCACCTGCCCAAGCCTCAAAGCGATTTAGTTTTAAGTGTTGTATTACTTTCATTTTACTGCTTGATTATTCATGACACATCCACTCTATTGAGCCAAGGCTGTAGCCTTTGCCGATTAAGAAGCCTTCAAGCGCTTCGTGAACTTCTGGCATTTCTGGTGGTAGCACATACGTGTCTACCTCTGCTCTTTCAAAATTTAATACTGTTATTTTCATTATTTCTCTAATATATAGGTGAAACCTTTATAACCGAACCAGTGGGAAACACCATCTGACTCACCATAGTTAATACAACCGAAATTATTCGGTAAATCTCCAATACAGTATGGCTTATAAACTGCCATTCCTATCTGTATTTTATTATTTTTTAAGAATTTAATTGTTTTCATATTATTATTATCTATTGTGTTCCGTATTTAGTTTGTTAAATCTGACGCTACATTAACAAGTAGCATTATCATAGCGATACCAAATGTACCAATGTTCAAAGCAAGTACTGCTTTCATAGTAATCTCTGCGATTACAAAGTGATTGAATTTTCTCATATTATATTATTTTAGTAGTTTCATAAGTGCATTGACAACGTCATTAGCGTTTGAAGTGTAATCAACGCCTAAGGATAGTGCATTGCTGTAACAGTCATCGCACTCGTCTTGCCACTCGACAAACTGCCAATAGCCAAACATAGTTGATTCAAGTGCTGTGCTACGCACTGAGTAGTCACTGATGTTGTAAGTGATACTGATTTCACTGTCACCAATCAGAGTTAAATCATGATTTGGTAAGTGATGCTTGAGTAATTGATGTATAGCGTTACGCTGTAGTTTTACTTGAGCTCGTAGCTCTTTATTGAATATCATTGCCATATTATTATTATCTATAAGTTATCGTATTTTGTTTGTAGTATTAGGTCTCACCATTGCCACCTCTTCAAACTCTTCACGAGTGATAAGATTCATCATTAGTGCTAAGTAGTACTTAGTTACATCTCGCTTAGTTATTTTGTTAATTACTTTCATATTATTTTTAGTTTAGTAGTAGCTTGCGAATCGAACGCAACTCGGCACCATGACTACTATGTAAGTGTTCATATTTGATATACCAGTAAACACTAAACTAACTGGACTATATGTTGAAGAGTAGTTATGACACTACTGCGTCAGTTTCACGCAACACTTTTGGTATATTGTTACTAGCAGTGTACGACTTATACTTTGCCCAACATGGCATTGCTTCTAAAGCTGACTGCATAAGAGTGAATGCTTTGTCGTGATTGTAAGTAACTGTGTTACCATTCTTGAATGTTACTGTTATTGTAGCGCCTTTGCCTACAAGTGATTGACGTAAAACGAAACGCTTGCTAGTTAGAGTGTTAGTCACTGCATTTGAATTTGACATGTTATATATATTTTTAAGTTATTAGTTATATTTATTATCTGTTGCTTGTCGTATTTAGTTTGTAAAAGTAGTAAGTTTGTTTATGTATTAGTTTTAGTAGAGTAGTACTCCGCCGCGCTCGCAAGTGAACGACATAAATTATTTTACAACAACTCACTGAGTGAACAAGTTAGCATTATGTAAAGAGTAAATACTGTAGCGAAAAGAATTGTATAAATTATTTCTTGAAGTAGTAATTTTAGAATACGCATGTAGAATATTTTTGTTTTGTTATATATATATTATCGAAGCGTTGTCGTACTTACTATGCAAAAATCGAAACTGAGGCAAAGCCAAAGGCGGGGCCCGGTAAACTATATGCACTTTTCCTGGCAGGGGGAGGGGCCGGGGGAGGGGGGCTACATTTCCCTCCAATATTTATAATATCCGAAAAAAGTATGACACTAGGTAGTTAATAGATATTAGTAACAGGCATATGTCACACTTTTTAAATAGCGAAGTAAGTGTGTAACTATAAAAGAGTATAAAGAAGAAAAGCAATGGCAACTACAACAGCACAAGTAATTATATCAAGCACGAACTTACTTTCTAGTTCACTTAGCATTAATAACACACGTACATTAAAGCAGTCTGACGGAACAGATGTGGATGAGTCTACAGGTCTAGCAGCAACTAAGAACGGTGGTACTAGTATATATACTTTGTATTTAGCGTCAGCTTACGGTAACAACGGTGCCGCGAAAGTGTACATTAAGAATAACGATACTACGTTTGCTAACTTTGTTACGATCACGATAGGCTCACAAACTCTTGGTAGATTATACGGCGGTGATTGGGCGCTTATACCTTGGGATGCTACAAACGATTTCAAAGCTACAAACAACAACAGCGGTACTACTATTGAGCACATGCTGTTACATGAAGGAGCATAATACTATATATATATAACATACAACATAATTAATTATGGCATACAAAATGAAGAATCCATCTGCTATGAAGATGGCGAAAAAAGCAGGTTGTCCTAGGACTGCTATGAAAATGAAAGCTGAGGAAGCTGCGGCTATGAAGATGAAGAAAGCTGCAATGAAGCTTAAAGAGGCATCTGCTATGAAAATGAAGAAGTCTGCTATGAAGGCTGAAGGTGATCCTAAAAAAGAGATGACTCAAGCTGAAAAGGACGCTGCTATTGCTAACGCTATGCCAGCTGCTAAAAAAGAAGCGCTAAGCGATGAGACAGTTGCGGGTATGAAATCGTACTTTGGTGGAGTTAACGCTGATATTGATGCAGTGAAAGCAAAGATGAGAGAGCTTAAGAGCAAGACGGAAAGATCTGGAGTAAGTCCAAAGAACCAGGCTAAATTCGACGCAGACCTAAAAGCAGCGGAGCGCGCAGCTAAAGCTAGATACCCACAAGTATTTAGATAAACAACGTAAAGGATTTACCTTTACACCATATATAACCTAAAACCCAATAAATATGACCTATTTATACTACAAGACGTCGTCTACGACGCACACTACAAAGCCAAGTAAGCAAGAAATCGCAGAATGGACACACATGTCTGCTAAATCTAACTGGCGAATCACCCAATTACCTAACGGATACTATCAAACAGAGGTTTCGAACCCACAAGATCAAGAAAGTTGGCATTCTGTTACCCGAAGAGAAACGCTCGAAGGTGCAGAATCTGCCATTGACGGTAGCATCGACTACTTTTCTAAAAAATTAGAGGCTACAAAAGGCCCGAAAGTTGTAAAGACTTTCTAAAAAATAAAAATCATGGCATTTAAAATGAAGGCATTCTCTGGTTTTAAATCAAACGGAGATCCAAAGAAAAAATCTACGGCTACAGCTGGTACAATTGTTGGTGATATCGACAATAAGCTTGGAGACGCATTTGCAAGTGGAGACATGAGCGCAGCAAGAAAAGCTTATAGAGAAGTAAAAAGCGATATCAAAAGCGTTCTAGCTGGCGGAGGTAAAGAAGCGGAAAGTCTACGTGATCTTATAAACGTTGATAAGTACAAAAACTTCAACTCAGTAAAAAACGCTTACAAAAGCGATCAATAATCCAAACAAACCAATATAATTTAATTTAATACAATATGGAATACAACTTACCTAGTGAGTTGATCAAGGAACTAGACTTTGGTCATACCGCTAAAAGTAAAATCATTGCCGGCGTAGATAAGCTGGCACAAGCCGTGAAAAGCACACTTGGCGCATCGGGTAAATGCGTCATCTATGAGGATGCTCGCGGCAGACCGGTGATCACAAAAGACGGAGTAACCGTGGCTCAAAGCGTAGTCTTATATGATCCGGTTGAAAACATTGGCGCTACATTAATTAAAGAAGCAGCCAACAACACAGTGAAAGAAGCAGGTGACGGTACTACTACAGCTACTGTCCTTGCTGAAGCACTATTAAAAGAAGTAAATAAAGATGAATACTCTAAAGAATCTATACGAGAAATCAAAGCAGGTATTAGCTCAGGCCTGGACAAAGTTGTGCAACATCTTGAAGGAAGGGCTATTGAAGTTGAAGGGAGCATGCTTAGCGCTGTTAGCGCGATTAGTTGCAACAATGATCAAGCCCTTGGAAACATTATTGCAGAAGCTTACGAGCAAGTAGGCAAAGACGGTGTCGTACTTATGGAGGAAGGTGACACCGATGAAACGCATGTAGAGTTAGTTGACGGGGTGCAGTTTGACTGTGGGCTTACGTCACCGCACTTCGTCACTAACACTGACAAACATCTAGCAGAGCTAGATAACCCATACGTGTTAATTGTATCTAGCGAAATACCAAACGTGCGTAAGATACAAAATGTACTAGAGCATGTTATTAAAAAAGGACGTTCTTTACTTATTATAGCACCTGTAGCATCTGGCGTTAAGTCTGCGCTTATGATGAACAAGGTTAAAGGTAATATAAAAGTTAATATTATTGACTTACCTGGCTTTGGTCCTACAAAGAAAGATGCTACGGAAGATCTAGCTATCATGACGGGTGCTACTGTTATTAACGAAGAGCTGGGTGATGACTTAGACCTTATAGGTGTAGAACACTTAGGAGAAGTTGAGTACGCCGTAACTAGTGATACTAATACAGTGATTACTCTTGAGGAGATGACAGAAGAGATCAACGAACGTATTGAGCAGGTGTCTAAGAAAGTTGAAGATGCTAAAGACGGCTTTATGAAAAAGAAGCTACAAGAGCGCTTAGCTATGTTATCAGGCTCTGTAGGTATTATTAAAGTTGGTGCTGCATCTAAGGTTGAGCTCAAAGAAAAGAAAGACAGAGTTGAAGATGCTATATACGCAACTAAAGCCGCGCTTAAAGAAGGTATCGTACCTGGTGGCGGATCTGCATTATACTGGGCGTCTCAAAAAATTTCTCCCACTAACGTGGGTGAGGAGATCCTCCTTAAATCTATTAGAGCTCCGTTCTACACTATACTAGACAACGCTGGTATTTTAAGCGCTGAAGTTATTAATAAAGAATATCACGGCGTAAACGTTATCACTGGTGAGTGTGTGGACATGATTGAAGCTGGCGTAGTAGATCCAGTGTTAGTTACTAAGTCTGCACTCAAGAACGCTTGCTCAGTGGTGTCAACTATTATTTCGGCTGATTGTGTAATCTCAAATGCTAGAGCAGATGAAAGCAATAAATGATTACATAGTAGTTAACGTAGAGAAAGAAGGTCCCAAAAAAGTTGGTGGCCTTCTTCTTACTGAAGAGCTAGACGAAAGCAATAGATATATTAAAGCTACGATTATCTCTACAGGTAATCTTGTTGAAGGCTTAAATGATGGTGATGTAATTTACTACGATAAGCACGCTGGTCATGGTATTTCATGGCAAGATACAGTGTATCAAGTAATTCGTGGTAGAGATGTTGTACTCGTAGAGTAACTACTTCACTAAACATGTGATAAGGATAATAGACCTAAACCTTAAATCACAAACTTTAAACGGTAAATCAATAAACATTAACATTTAAAATTTTTCAAACATGACACAAAGAGAAGTATTTTTATATTTCCAGGATGGCAATGATGATGCTTACTGCTATCCTCTTAAAAACTTCATTGGTTTCCAGCACGCTGCTGACGGTACTCTTCTAATGAGATTTGTATCTGTAGTTACTGGACCTGGAGCTACAACAGAGATTGATACGGTAACGTTAACATTAGCTTCTAATAAAGAAAAAGATGCTATTAACGATATTGTTAACTTAATCAATAGTGGACCTCACTCAGTAGGGGTTATAACTATTGCTGATAACGTTAATCAAGTTTATGCTTCTACGCATATTACTGATGTAGCTGGTACACTTGACTCATAACACATGAGACTAACAGCGCAAGATTTGCGTGATATGAATATCCTTAAGTACTACAGGCTCACGCGTAAGTGGGCCTGTAAGACTTATGGGTTGACTGATGCTGATCTAGAACTACTTATATATCTAGATCACAAGGGTAGATTTACCCGCAACGAATTTATCGAGGGTGCTTACACATATTCTTGGGATAAGAAAAGGTGGGAGAAACTACGATCAGCTGGCTGGATAGAGGTCTGGCGACATAGAAACAGAACTAGTATTAAGTACTCTGTTTACAAGACGTCGTTTAAATGCTCACAGCTAGTTACACGAATATATCGCATACTGCTAGGCGAAGAAGATCTACCAACTTCAGAGCGCAGTGTGTTTTTTAACAACAAGTCGTATACAGATAAAGTCTATAACAAAGCTATAGATGATATGATACGAGACAAAGATAGATAACATGCCTTTCAAAATGAAACCTAAAAGTCCTCTTACTAAGAAGCTAGTGGGCAATCAACATAAGCTACCTGATCATCTAAAGAAAAAGATTTTAGATGCTCCAGAAACTCCTATGAAGAAAAGCAAGGAAGAAAGAATCAGAGGTAAAAAACAAGGTACAACCGCGAACGTTACAAGACGCTTAAATGAAGGTAACATAAAGGGTGCTAAGCTTTCTAGAAAAATGAACGTAGCTTCAACAAAGGGTAAAAAAGCTAAAGCAGATAGATTAGAAAGGAAAAGAGATGCTGCTGATCAAGATTTTTTCAAAAAAGAAGTTCAACGTAGTAGAAACAAGTAATGGCGTATAAGCTAGGCAAAGAACGTAGAAAAACACGTACACCTGAGAATACACCTATATTCAGAAAGAAGCTAGATAAAGGTATATTAGGTGAAGCTAATATGGATGGTAGCATCTATGTTAGTAAAGACGTGCCTAAAGATAGCGCTCTTGAAAAAAGAGTTATACGTCATGAGAAGGTTCACGCCAAAGAGATGAAGGAAGGTAGAATAGCTTACGGTGACGACTATGTAAGAGATGGTAACAAGACTTACCATAGGAGAGACGGTAAGATTAAATACAACGGTAAGTGGCATGATGAAGGAAGTAATGTGTTTCCTTGGGAGAAGAGAGCTAAGAAAGCAGAGTAATGAAAAAGATTAAAGATACGGGCCTAGGTAAATGGTTGGCTAACAAAGCACCGAACGTACTTGATGTAGTTGGTGAGATGTTACCAGATCAAGGGGCACTAGGCATAGTTAAAAACCTTATTGATAAAGACCCTGAGGTAGATACAGAAGCTGGTAAAGCCGCTGTAGAAGCTGAGGTTCAGTTTCAAAACAATGTAAGCGAAAGATGGAAAGCTGATATGGGTAGCGATGTAAAGCTAGCTAAGATGATCAGACCACTGACACTTATCGCTTTAATGAGTATGTTTATGCTAACAATGGTTTTTGATAGCATGGACAACTTACCTTTCAATGTTAAAGATTCATATGTAGATTTACTACAGATACTTATGCTAACTGCTTTCGGTGCATACTTTGCTGGTAGATCAATAGAAAAAGTAAAAAAATAAAATGGGAATTAATTCAACAGAAGTTTCATACGGCTTCGGACAATTAGGATCTGCTTTCAACGATGGAACAGCTGTAATGGCTCCTCCAACAGGTAAAGTTTTTGTAGCTATAACTATGCTAACAGACACAACATTTGATACAAGTGCTGGTTTAGTAGCAGACAACGACAGCAGCAATGGTTTAGAGTATGTAGGAACTGTTTTTGCTAGAGATACTGATGGCACAGCAAACGATGCTGCTCACGATGAATCATCATCTACCGCTACTCTTGGTTCTGGCGGTGTTGTAGTTGACGTTAGTAACACGTTTCCAAAAGGTATCACTATATACGGTAGATGGACGAGCATTAACCCAGCTTCAGGTAGTTTTATAGCTTATATTGGTAACTAATGTTAGGGTTAGGAGCTAGCTTATTATCACCGTACGTAGAAGGGGTAGTACCGTATTCGAACACGAAGTCTCTGGATTGTGATTTATCTCAAAGTAACGGTGTTAATACAAATTACGATCCTCAGTCGCTTATTAGAGCGAGTCACAGCTGGAGTTGGTGGATGAAACCAGATGATGGCCGTCCATCATCGGCTTACACTGTATTTGGTCAGAGTGAAACTAATGACGCTAATAACAACTATAGAATCACCATTGGAACAAATGGTACGATGGGTTTTTATTGGTACTCTAACGGTGATATTGCTTTAACGCAGACAACGGCAGCTATGTTTAGCGATGGAGCTCAGTCAGACTTCACTCACTTTGTGTTGACTAGAGACCATTCTGGTACGGATGTAGTTCACAAGCTATATAAAAACAGTATAGAATTTAGTGTGACTATTTTAGCTGGTTTCAATGTAACTTCAGCTAACGCCGCACTTTATGACTCTAATAGTGTTCCGTTAGGTATTGACGGTATGAATAGTAAAACCACTGTTCAGTTAAGTGGCGGTTTCGATGGTTTAATTGATGAATTTGCTGCTTTCACAAAAGTTTTATCTCCTAGTGAGGTTACGGCTATTTACAACGGCGGTACTCCTAAAGACGAAAGCGGCCACGACGGGCTAGAGCTATACTACAGATTCGAAGACAACCTTGTAGATACAGCTGGAACAAGTAACGGAAGTGCTGTCGGAACAGTTACATTCAGCTCAACAACACCTTAACATGAAGTACATAATACTAAACAGCGACGAACTGTTAGACGAAAAGGATACTCTAGCAAGTAAAGACCTAATAGCTGGATCTGATAATACAGTTTTAGTAAGTTACGAAACGGTTCCTGCCAAGTACAGTTCTAAGACGACTTATACGAGATCACAAGTTGAAACGATGATGAGAGACTCGTCTAACACTTATTATCTACAAGGATTTTAAACAAACAATTTTAATTTAATATAATTTAATTATGGGAAAAAAGAAAAACAAGGTCGTAGACCTAAAGCCAGAGAAGATCTCTGAAGAAGAGCTAATACAGCTAAGAAATGTTGTGTCAGCAATTAACAAGTTGCAGTTCGATATCGGAACTATTGAAGTTCAAAAACATAATGCATTACACGCTTTGTTTGAAGGTAACGATAAGCTAAATGAAATGCAATCTAATTTTAAAGAAAAGTACGGAACTGATGATGTAAATATTCAGGACGGTACTATTAAATACAAAAACGATGAGCCATCTGATTCGTAAGATCACGATCGGTAAAGATTATAAAAATGACGCCATGCACTATTCTGTTGGACAGGAAGTGTATGGTGGTCATACCATCTGTGATATTTTAGAAGAAACTGAAAAGTACTCTATATACATTAGAAAAGACAAAGCCGTTATTCCTTGGAAGGACTTTAATAAGAACATGGCTATATCTGTAGAGTATAATTTAGAGTACTAATGCGAGGATTATACAACTTTATTGTAGAGCCTATTGGAGAGCGATACGACAACACTACTAAAGTTGGAGACAAAGAGTTAATACTCAACACCGATATATCAGACCACTCACACGTTAATAGATTAGCTAGAGTTATATCTGTACCTAGGTTTACTAATTACGATATAAAAGAAGGTGACACAGTTATAGTTCACTTTAACGTGTTTAGGCGTTGGCATGATGTAAAGGGCCGTGAGCGTAATAGCAGATCGTACTACGAAGAAAATAGATACTTTGTAAACTACGATCAGATATTTTTGTACAAGCGTGACGAAGAGTGGGTATGCCCACAAGGTTATTGCTTTGTGCAACCTATTAAGGACAATAGCAAGTTAAGCGTCGATACTGAAAGACCCTTAGTTGGTGTTGTTAAACATACTGATGGCAGAGCAGAGCTAAACTCACTTATTGGTTTTAGACCAAATACAGAGTGTGAGTTTATTATTGATGGTAAAAGGTTGTACCGAATACCATCTCAATTTATTACAATTAAATATGAATATCAAGGAGACGAAGAAGAGTATAATCCAAGCTGGGCAAATAGCCGTTAATGAGCTTATCAAAGTAGCAGAAGAAAAGATCATCACCAACACTGAAGATGATGTATCTGCTGATAGGCTTAAGAACGCAGCTGCCACAAAGAAGCTTGCGATCTTCGATGCCTTCGAGATATTATCCAGAATCCAAGAAGAACAAAACTTACTAGATGGTAAGTCTCCAGAAGAAAAGAAAGAGCGTGTCTTCAAGGGTTTTGCTGAAGGTAGATCAAAGTGATGTACGAGCAGAGTTTAGTAAAGGTTGTAGAACCAATTAAGAAAACAACTATCACGAGACTTAATCGTGGTAAGAAATGGAAATACGGTTATGATAAAGACCATGATATCGTTGTTGTATCGAAAACTGGGCAGATCGGCGAAATCCTTGAAATCCAAGGGTTGCAAATTGCACTGCCTAGAGTGCCCACCGGGAATGTGCTTCAACATAAAGAAGATAAATGGGTAAGAGCTGAATACCCAAAAGAGCTAGGCCGTATAAAAAGTATATTCGACTGGAGAGATTATCCAGACGAACAAAAAGAAAAGTGGTACGACTATATTGACGAAGAGTTCAAGCGCAGAGACGAAGGATTCTGGTTTACTAATAAAGGCATACCGACATACATAACAGGTGCACATTACATGTACCTACAGTGGAGTAAGATTGATGTTGGAGCTCCAGATTTTAGAGAGGCAAACAGACTATTCTTTATATTCTGGGAAGCCTGTAAAGCTGATAAGAGATGCTATGGGATGTGCTACCTTAAAAACCGTCGTTCAGGTTTCTCGTTTATGTCATCAGCTGAAACAGTTAACTTAGCCACTATATCGAGTGATAGTAGATATGGGATACTCTCTAAGTCTGGAGCCGATGCAAAGAAGATGTTTACTGATAAGGTTGTACCTATATCTATAAATTATCCTTTCTTCTTCAAGCCAATACAAGACGGTATGGACCGTCCAAAGTCTGAGCTCGCGTACAGAGTTCCGGCTAGTAAGTTTACTCGTAAGAAAATACAGAGTAACGAACAGCTTGAGGAGATAGTAGGGCTTGATACTACGATTGACTGGAAGAACACTGGTGACAATAGTTACGATGGTGAGAAGTTAAATCTGTTAGTACACGATGAGAGTGGTAAGTGGGAGAAGCCCGATAATATATTAAACAACTGGCGAGTTACTAAAACCTGTTTAAGGCTAGGTAGTAAGATCGTTGGTAAGTGCTTAATGGGTAGTACCAGTAATGCACTTGACAAGGGTGGAGATAACTTTAAAAAACTATACAATGATTCTGACGTCAAACGACGAAATCGTAATGGACAAACGAAGTCTGGGCTTTATTCTCTCTTTATCCCGATGGAATGGAACTATGAAGGATTTATTGACGAGTACGGACTTCCAGTCTTTGATAGTCGAAGTGATGATGTACGATATGGACCAGACGGTGAATTAATTGATGTTGGAGTTATAGATCATTGGGAAAACGAAGCTGATGGTTTAAAAGATGACCAAGACGCTTTAAACGAATTTTACAGACAGTTTCCTCGCACTGAAGAACACGCGTTCAGAGACGAAACAAAGAATAGTATATTTAATTTAATGAAGATCTACGAGCAGATCGATTTTAACGAAGGTAGCAGATACAATGCTCACGTTACTCGAGGAAGCTTTGGTTGGGTTAATGGTGTTAAAGATACACAAGTGGTATTTCACCCAGATCCAAACGGTAGGTTTAGTGTTAGCTGGGTGCCGCCTGCTAGCTTACAAAATAGGCAGATTATAAAAAATGGAATACGATATCCTGGCAATGAACACGTTGGTGCTTTTGGATGTGATAGTTACGATATTAGTGGGACTGTCGATGGTAAAGGTTCTAAAGGAGCATTACACGGATTAACAAAATTCTCTATGGAAGACGCACCTTCGAGTACGTTCTTTCTAGAATATATAGCAAGACCACAAACCGCAGAGATATTCTTTGAAGATGTTTTAATGGCATTAGTATTTTACGGGATGCCTTTACTTGCGGAGAACAATAAACCACGTCTACTGTATTATATACGC
>Ga0208134_1000042_pt1 | contig 62810 bp, 57 predicted proteins | sample VirMetDEL_Mar_31_FD_184515 | JGI IMG/M metagenome (GOLD analysis project Ga0208134, IMG submission 184515) | Aqueous microbial communities from the Delaware River and Bay under freshwater to marine salinity gradient to study organic matter... | ecosystem: Environmental > Aquatic > Marine >...
TAGATCAAGATAGTGCGTTTAATCAATCTTATAGTTTAACTCAAAACTGTTTAAACCCTAACGGTTGTTCAATATCGGTATTACAGCAATGAAATATATAACTTCCATTTGGTTTACATTTATAATCGTAGCATGTTTAATCGGTTTAAGAGTTAATGACTCTAATATAATACAAGAGTTAAGGTTAACAGTCTTTGATCAATATATTAAATCGATACCTTTAAAAGAATCAAACGATATAGTGTTACTTAATATATCAGAAGAGTCATTAGGTTCATTAGGTCAGTATCCATTCCCTCGCCAAACATATGCTCAAATGATATCTGATCTGCGTAACGCTAATGCTGGTATGATTGCATTCACTATGATGTTTCCAGAAGAAGATAGATTCGGGGGTGATGAAGTGTTCGCCTCGTGGATTAAAGACAATGGTATTATATTATCGCAAGATGCTGATCCTTCTGGTAGAAGTACAAGTGCACCTTATGTCGGCACTGCTATCTTTGGTAGAGGTGATCCACTTGATTGGGTTATTAAATACGATGGTCTTGTCACTAATATACCATCACTAGAAGAAGGTGCGTGGGGTCATGGTTTAATTAACGGCATGCCAGAAGTCGATGGTGTGGTACGAAGAATACCTTTGATCTCTCAAATAAACGATCAGTTATATCCATCACTCGCACTTGAAACAATAAGAGTCATGAATGGTAAACCATCTTATACTGTAAAGGTAAATGAAATAGGTATCGAAGAAATTATATTAAGGCCATTTAGAATACCAACAGATGCGAATGGTTCTATGTGGATCAATCCTAATTATAAGTTTACGGAAATAGACTACGTGTCCAATGTATCTCTACCTGATCTGAAAGGTCGTACTGTTCTGGTGGGGCTAACGGCCAAAGGTCTAGCTGCTCAGATTCCAACGTCAACTGGATTGCGTTCTGCTCATCAATTGCAAGCTGCTTCAATTTCCACCTTAATGGCGCAAGAAACTCTTCGTCGTCCCGTGTGGGCGGATCTTCTGGAGATTGTGGGAATGGCAGTTGGAGCTGTACTTCTTCTACTTGCCGTATATTATAGTCCGGTATGGTTTTCTGGTTCATTATTTGTTGTTCTCACATCATCATTAACTTATGGTTATTGGTATATATGGACAGAGAATAGTATATTATTATCACCACTCTGTTCTATAGTATTATTTATAATCACATTTATGAGTGCTTCATTTAATAACTTCTATAAACAGTTTGTTTTACGTCAACAAATTAAGAAGCAGTTTGGTACATATCTATCACCTGATATGGTGAATGCATTGCAGAAGGATCCATCGCTATTAAAGCTTGGTGGTGATCGTAAGGAGATGACATTCCTCTTTATGGATATATGTGGCTTCACCCCCATATCAGAACACTATAAAAATAACGATGATCCAGAAGGATTGGTTGAATTGGTCAATGAGTTCCTTGATGCGATGACAAAGATTATATTAGCAAATGGTGGTACAATCGATAAGTATATGGGTGATTGTATTATGGCGTTTTGGAATGCACCATTAGATTGTCCTAATCACGCTGATATGGCAGTTAAATCAGCAAGAGAGATAGAAGCTAAAACAAACGAATTAAAAGAAGTTTATAAGGAACGTGGACTACCTGATATAAACGTCGGCACTGGTATTAATACGGGTGATTGCATTGTAGGTAATATGGGTAGTGAATCAAGGTTCGATTACTCAGTTATCGGTGATGCTGTAAACCTTGCAGCAAGATTAGAGGCGACAGCAGCTCGCCATGAATATAAAGAGTATAAGACTATCATATCGTCCTATACTCGAGATCAATTAGAAGACCCAGATTCTTGCCCAGAAATAGGCAAGATCCATGTAAAAGGTAAGGAAGAAGAGATAACTATTTACGGGACGTGACCAATTATTTAGTTTTGGTCTCACTTAAAGGTGTACAAACGTGCTTATATGTAGTATAATAGCTATATAAATTAATCAAAGGAGACATTATGCTTATTCATGTTACAGGTTCTACCAAAGACAAAAGAGCTCTGGCGCAAAAAACCGTAGCATGGTCTATTAAAAAGCTTGGCCTTAATAGAATGTCTTCTTTAAGTATTGATGTCATATTACGTAAAATGAAAAAAGATGAGTACGGTTACTGTAATATTATCGAAAGCAACAGAAGCTTTATTATCGATGTGAATAAAAACGTTTCACTAAAAGATTTTGTTTCAACCATTATTCACGAAATGGTACATGTAAAACAATTTGCAAGGAATGAAATGAGTGCATACGGCATGCGTTGGAAAACAAAAACCGTTTCAGAAAATACAAAGTATGTAGATCTTCCGTGGGAAAAAGAAGCTTACAAACTTGAAGCAAAACTAATTGAATTAATTTGGAAAGAGAATATATTATGAACCCAGTATACAATGACTTTATATCAGATCGCATTAAGAATGCACTTGTCGAATCATCAGTTGATGATGCAATTATCCATGATGTAAGTGGTCCTCACATGGACTTGGATCCTGAAGAAGGCTTCCTTGTATCATTAAAGCGTACCATTAAGGTTATGGACGAAAACGGAAACACTTACAAAATCACTATTGAGAAGGACTAAATTATGTTAGTATATAGAACAAACATTATTACCGATGAAGTTAAGTCAATGGACTTACCAGTAACTCAAAAGCAACTTGATATATACGAGAATACAAACACTCTCGTTCAAGATGTTTTTCCTGATCTAACTGCAGACCAACGCGAGTTTCTTATTTCCGGAATGACACCTAATGATTTTACTTTACTATGTGAAGATAATTTTTAAAAATAATTGTAAAAAACTGTTTACATTGCTTTAAAACTGTGTTATAATACACATTATATTATACAAGGATTACATTATGACAAAACCTCTTACTCAAGCTCAACGTTTACGTATGATCAAAAAAGCTCACAAAAATGTTGTGAAGAAACAAAAAGTCTCTGAACGTAAAGCGCTCCAAGAAACACGAGCTCTCACTAAAGCTGTTAAAAAGGCTGGTCAACATGCACCAAAAAATCTTGATGCGTTTAGCGAAGAAAGCATGTATTACAGTGACAAGGAAGTAAACGATTACATTAAAGGATCTTCGATATACGAATCATATCAATCTATGCAGGACGAATGATATGATGTATACTAATTCATTGCGTTATGACATACATGGTCGTAAGCGTAAATCAAAGGCACTTAATACTACTAAAAAGTATAAGCCAGAATTTAAGCCAATGGAAGTAAAGTCAGTACATCCATCTTATGAGGATAGACAAGAATATAAGTCTGCTCCTCTTACGCCACCTCAAAATACCGTACAGGATGATTCTTATAAAAAAGAAATCTCAGCGCAATATACTGTATCAATTGCTTTTAACAAAGGTGCGTATCAAGTAGTTCCAAACAGCGATATTAAACACATTGGAAAATAATTGTTTACATTACTTTAAAAGTATGATATAATATAGTTATTATATAGGAGACAGATATGTCAGTACAATTAGATAAGCAACGTGCCAAAGGCAGAAAGAATCGAACATCAATTGAAAGTCAATACCTTGGTCCAATGCCAGTCTTTGATGCAACCACCACCCCCGATCTAGATAAAGATTACAATGGCTATTGGAATGCGTGGAGTAAAGCTGCAAACTGGTTTAATTACAAGTTCAGTGGTAAAGACTTTAAAGCGTATGCTATTAGTTATGCAACTGAATATCTAAAAGTTTCCAAAGATGATCTACGTAACTTAAAGAAAGTTAAAGATGATAAGTTCCTACCAGTCTCTAAGCTAACTGCTATTCACTTTACTGGTTTTAATTATCACTCTGATGAACGTACTCTTATTGAAAACTCTATTAAAGCTCTTATTGATATCGGTAAACAAATTGCAGAAGAAGTTGTAGAAGATACGGCTGAACCTAAGGTAGTTATATCGATTCAAGATCGTATGCGTACTAAAATGATGGAAACACTCTATGCTGAGTTTGATGAAACTGTTATTGAACCTTGGCTTGATGATAATTTCTCTTCTACGTTTGACGCATTCAATGCGATTAAGCGACATGGTATTAAAGGTCCTGGTGTTAAAATGTTTGCTGATCAGGTAAAGCCATTGTATGATGAATTAAATGATGCATACAATAAAGACTGTGAACAAGCTGTGGAAGGTTATTCACATTGGTCAAGACCACAACTAAAGAAAGCCATCAAGCAACTCGAAACAGTTTTATCTGATATCGAAAAAACTCAAATGGCAAATAAGGCTGTACGTAAGACACGTGCTATTAAACCTAAAGCATCTGATAAGCAAGTAGCTAAGCTTAATTATCTTAAAGATGATAATGCTAGTAAGCTAGCGTCCATCAGTCCTATTCAGATCCCAGGCGCTAAGGTCTTATATGTCTATAACGTTAAGCAAAAGAAGCTTACAGAGTTCGTTACAGATAACTCTGCAGGGTTTATGGTATCAGGTTCAACACTTAAAAACTTTGATACTACATTGAGTAGATCATGTGGCCTTCGAAAGCCTGATGATATACTACCACAGATTCTTAAGAAGACTCAGAAGCAGATTGATAATGTCTTTAAGGGACTCACCACGAAGGTCAGTGTTCCAGCTGGTCGAATCAACAAGGATTGTATATTACTGAGGGTTATGAATTGAGTGAATTAGAAGATTATAAAATCATGACAAAGAAACGATTCTCTGCTGCAGTTGAATCAATTGTTATAACTAAACGGCTAAGTTATATTGATGCTATTACAGACTTAGCTGAAGAAAGAATGATGGACTATGCAAATGTAAAAAGGTTACTATCAGACTCCATTAAACAAAAGCTTGAAGTAGAAGCAGCTGAATTAAGATTAATAAAAGTAGAAACAGGAAATAAGTTACCATTATGAAAGTAGGATTTACTTGTAGTACATTTGATTTATTACATGCTGGTCATGTACAAATGTTACGTGAAGCAAAAAACCATTGTGATTACTTATTGGTAGGATTACAAGTAGATCCTAGTCTTGATAGAAAAGAAAAGAATCAACCTGTACAAACCATTATTGAACGCTATACACAACTCAAAGCAGTCGGTTATGTAGACGAGATTATTCCATACGGAACAGAGCAAGACCTTGAAGATATATTATCAATGTATGCTATTAATGTTCGTATACTAGGTGAAGAGTATCGTGATAAAGATTTTACCGGTAAGGATATATGTCGTAAGCGTGATATTGATTTGTACTTTAATAAACGAGATCATCGGTTTAGTTCAAGTGATCTTAGAAACAGAGTATGTACCAAAACTATTTAATTAAACAACAAAGGAAACAACAATGAGTATTATTATTCCATCATCACCCGCAGATCGTAAGACCATTAAAGATGCAATGACTGAAATTTCTAATTCAATGGTTCGTATCGAAGGTGAAAAAGCTTTTATCAAAGAAGCAATTGAAGAACTAAATGATAAAGTTGATATCGATAAGAAGTATCTAAATAAGCTGGCTCGAGTATATCATAAACAAACTCTTGCTCAAGCCACTGCAGAAATGGAAGACCTAGAAGCACTATATGAGTCTTGCCTTAAGTAAAATGGATCCATTCGAGTCTTATAAACTGTATAACGCATTAAAGCTACATTTTGAAACAGATGGGTATGATGCTGTTAAGTACCGTTATAAGACTCGGGTGAATCCTCAATCTTTCTTTAAACGTAGAGACAAGTATTTCTTTGCTAAGCTGGGTAAGACATACGGTAAAGATCTTGTTAAGTATTATGTGTCTAACTTTATAAAGGATGTAGGATATGTAGGTGATATGCTAGGTCCTGATGGAGAAGCTAACTATAATGATATGATGAAGGTACATGAATCTTTATCGTATAGGTTTAAAAATGATATAAATATATTATCATCAATGGTCAACTCATTTGATGAATTGCTAGAGTGTCAAGATAACGAATACCCAGTAGTTATTAAAGCATTCATGCAAGAAGAAATTTGTTTAGAAACTGTGGTCATACTAAATAAACTCACAAGGTTTATTGATAGGGCAGATAAACAAATAACCGAGACTATCATGTGGCCTGATATCTCACGTAAAGTTCATAAATACGATCCATACGTTTCGATTGACCGAGACAAAATGAAAAAGATTGTAATGAAGTCCTTTACAAATTAGTGATAATGTGTTATAATATAATCTATATTATGTATAAAGTGGATAATTCAGACAATACAAAACATACATCGGAGAAAAAATATGTCTTTAAGTAATTTAAAATCTAGTCGTGGCTCGTCCATTGACAAACTCGTTCAAGCAGCAGAAGCTGTATCTCAAAAAGCAGAAACAAAATCATACGGTGATGACCGTTTTTGGAAACCCTCACGCGATAAAGCTGGTAATGGCTATGCAGTAGTTCGTTTCCTTCCGCCTAAGGAAGGTGAAGATCTACCGTGGGCTCGTTATTGGGATCATGGTTTTCAAGGTCCAACCGGTATGTGGTATATCGAAAACTCATTGACTTCTATTGGACAGGATGATCCAGTTTCAGAAGCAAACACCATTCTATGGAATAGTGGTCGAGATGAAGATAAAGCACTTGCTCGTGAACGTAAGCGTCGTTTACATTATGTTTCAAATATCCTTGTTATCTCGGATCCTTCTAACCCAGAGAATGAAGGTAAAGTATTCCTTTATAAGTTTGGTAAGAAAATCTTTGATAAGATTATGGATGTAATGCAACCTCAATTCCAAGATGAAGATCCTGTCAACCCTTATGATTTCTGGGAAGGTGCTGACTTTAAGATTAAGATTCGTAAGGTTGAAGGTTGGGTTAACTACGACAAGTCAGAGTTTGGTTCTCAGTCTGCTCTATTTAATTCGGATGAAGATAAACTAGAAGAAGTATATTCTAAGGTTCATTCTTTAACTGATTTTACTAAGCCTGAAAACTATAAGTCTTATGCAGAATTGAAAGCTAAGTTCAATAAGGTTCTAGGTGTAGAAGCTGGTCCTATTGCTGCAGAACCTGTAGTAGCTCAATCGGTTGCTGAACCAGTCATGGCTGCTGAATCTGCTCCGGTAGGTAATACAGCTGAAGCTGAAGAAGATGATACTCTTAGCTACTTTGCTAAGCTAGCTCAAGAGAGTTAAACACCGTAGTAAAACCTACGGGCCAATAAGAAGTATGGGCTTTGCGTCTAACATTGGAACCATACCACCCTTTAAAGGAGTCCTTCGGGGCTCCTTTTTTTATATATAATATAGAGTGGTCATCTTTATCGACTCGCATAGGTTCATGCGTCAAAACGAATCGTATAATCCGAACAAGGAGAATTACGATGAAAGAACTAGTATATATCTATCGTGGTGTAAAATACGTAAAGCAAGTAAAAGCGTAAACCAAACCGAGGACTCGCAATGGGTCCTCTTTTTTTATTATAAATAATGTTATGGCTTATTCAGGTAGATACAAAATAAAAAAACCAGAAAAATATGTAGGTGATCCAAGTAAAGTTACGTATAGATCTTTATGGGAACGACAAGCATTTAAATGGTGTGAGAATAATTCGAAGGTTGTTGCTTGGAACTCTGAAGAAGTTGTTGTGCCATACAAATATAAAGTCGATAAAAAGTATCATCGTTATTTTGTAGATCTACTTATTAAAATGGATAATGGTGATATCATACTTATAGAAATCAAACCAAAGAAAGAAACAGCCCCTCCTAAAAAACCTGCACGTCAGACTAAAAGATATATTAATGAGGTAACTACTTATATTAAAAATACTGATAAATGGAATGCTGCACAGAAATATGCAGAAGATCGTGGTTGGAAGTTTGAAGTCTGGACTGAAGATACTCTTAAAAGTCTTGGAATAAAATTAGTCGGTGGTCCTATAAAGAAGAAGAAAAAGTAGTATACCTCTATCCTCCGGGGTAACTATATTATTATAACACACTTTCGTGTAAAAGTACACTATTTTTGGATATAAATAAAGGTATGGCAAGTCTATTTGATACACTACAAGCACAGGCTTTTAGAGCTGGCATTAAAACGAGAACAGATCAATCTAAGAATTGGTTTCGTAAAAATGTCGCTAAACTAGGTGATGTAGATCGTCGTAGTCTTTTAAAAGATGATGCACTTGATCCTACAACAAAAGAAATAGCTGGTAACATGTACATGTACTTTTATGATCCAAAGCATAAAGCTACACTACCATATTATGATCGGTTCCCATTAATTATTATGGTTGAGCCAGCTGAAGGTGGTTTCTATGGATTAAATTTACATTACCTAGCACCAGGTGTAAGAGCAAGATTTTTAGATGAGTTAATGAAGACTGCACCGAAAAAAGTTGGTGAAAATTCTCGTCTTACAAAGATGCGATATGATTTGTTAAAAGGTGTAAAAAAATATAAAGAGTTTCAACCTTGTTTTAAACATTATTTAACAAGTCAAATAAAAGGTAGAATGGTAAGAGTTCCGATGACTGAATGGGAAATCGCAATCTTTTTACCAACAGAACAATTTAAGAAAGTTAAAGCGGAAACTGTTTGGAGATATTCTCGCAAACAATATACAGGTAAATAAGAATGGCAAAATCAATCGACGATTTTAAAGCAATTGTTACTAAGAGACAAGGTCTTGCAAAGACCAATCGCTTTTTGACAATTTTTACTCCACCTACTCAATCGTTAATTAATTTAAACCCACTTGATATTGTTGGTCGTATTGCCAACGAAACTTTTAATGCTAGGAGTTTAATAAACGATCCAAGAGATATTGCGTTTCTTACTGAATCAGCAACATTACCTGGTCGTAGTCTTAATACCCTAGATTTTTCTGCAGAAAAAGAAACATTAAAATTACCTAATGGATTTATTGATGATGATGTCACAATGACGTTTTATTTAACAAACGATTATTATATGAAAGATATGATGGAGACTTGGATGTCATCAATTGTTGATACAGAAAAATATCAATTAGGTTATAAAAAGAATTATCAAACAGATATTGTAATACAGCAATTAAATACCTTTGATAAAAATATATACGGTGTTAAATTAATTAACGCGTATCCAATATCAATAGGAGCACTTGCTCTAAACAACGAATCTGAGAATGCATTTCAAAGATTACAAGTTACATTTGCATACGATAGATATGTACCACAAAATTTTATAGATTCATCTATATCTGGCGCAATATCAGCATTACCGAATGAAGTGAAAAGATTATTACCAGATAAAATGCAAAGCGGATTGAAAAATTTTACAACAGTTAGTTCATTATTTTAATATTATTAGGAGAATATTATGGCTTTACCAACGTTGAATGCTGCGAAGTATAGAACAGTCATTCCATCACTAAATCAGGAAATTGAATATAGGCCTTATTTAGTAAAAGAAGAAAAGATTTTAATGATTGCAATGGAATCAAAAGATCAAAGTCAAATACTTAGAGCTTTAAAAGATGTAATCAAAGCATGTGTATATGACGACATTAATGTAAATAAATTAGCAATGTTTGATTTAGAAGCATTATTTTTGCAATTAAGAGGAAAGTCTGTTGGTGAATCGACAGAAATAAAAATTAAATGTAAGCATTGTGAAGCTGAAAATCATAGGGAAATTAATTTCGAAGACATTAATATGCCCGTTGTAACAAATAAGAATAATGTTATTGCTTTAACTGATGAAATAGGTGTAACATTAAGTTATCCATCAGTAGGTGGATTAGAAAAGCAAGATCAAAAAGCAAGTAGTGTTGAGCAAGCTATGAATATGATTGTTGACTGCATTGAATCAATATATGATGCAAATGCAGTATATTCAGCAAAGGACGAAGGTACAAAGGCAGTAAAAGAATTTGTTGATTCTTTAAATAGTGCTCAGTTTAAGAAATTAACAGCGTACTTTGAAGAAATGCCGGCAGTAACTTATGATATGAATTTTGATTGTTCTTCTTGTGGTGAAACAAATGAGATGGAGTTAAGAGGCTTCGACAATTTTTTTGGTTAGGCCTCTCTCACGATACCTTATATAACCACTATAAGACCAACTTTGCGATGATGCAACACCATAATTATAGTCTCACGGAATTAGACAATATGATGCCGTGGGAACGTGAGATATATGTAGCGTTATTACAAGAACATATTAAAGAAGAAAATGAAAGACGTAAAGCAGAACAAGCGAGGAGTAAATAATGTCTGAAGAAGAAAAAGTATTCCATCCAGCAGATACGAATGGTGATGGTAAAGTAAGTGCAGCTGAAGAGCAGTTATATCTTGAGTTTAAACGCAAAGAGTTAGAAGATGCTGATGCTATGCGTGATGCTCAACGTAACATGACATGGTTTGCATTAGGTGGATTACTATTATATCCATTCGCTGTTGTTCTTGCATCACTAGCTGGTTTAGATCAAGCACAAGAAACATTAGGTGATATGGCACCAACATACTTTGTAGCTGTTGCTGGTATTGTTGCTGCGTTCTTTGGTACACAAGCAATGAAAGGTAAGAAATAATGGATCCGGTAAACGCATGGGAAACACTATCATACTTTGACGGTATTTTATTTACTGTCTGGTTAGGTATTTTATATTATGGTAAAAATTTAATCGACGATTGGTTCGGAAAATAATTACTAGGTAACGAGTTATGGCTGATAAAATAGATCCCGAAATACTAGAAGCTATGAAGAATAGCATTATGTCTGAGGCGCAGTTAAAAGCTGGCTTTGGTGGTAAGGCATTCGAAGGTGGTAAGGACGTAAAGGGATTCGGCGGAAAGGGTATGAAAGCCGAAGATCAAACAAAGAAGAATAGCCGGCTTGAGTCTGGTGTTGCTTCTGGAGAGCTCGGCCGTTTAGCTAAACAATTAGAAGAACAAAATAAAATTGCTCAAAATAATAAATCTGAAAAAGATAGACAGCAAGCTTTAATGGATCTTGTTCTAGCAACCGAGAAAGGTGACGAGGAAGGAGCGCAAAACGCACTAGAATTAAGAGCTACATATATTGCAACACAAGAGCGATTAGAAAAAGCTATCGAATCTGGAGATAGTTCTCTCATAGAATTAGAACAAGCTAATATTGAAAGAGTTCTAGCCGGTGCTGAAACAGAAGAGAATCGCCGAGAAGCTAATAAAATGGCTGAAAAACAGTCTGGTTTATTAGATAAAATATCAGGTGGGATTAGTGGATTAACTGGTTTTCTAAAAGATAATGCTGTTGCTATTGGGGGTGGTTTATTAGCTGGCCTTGCGCTTTTTGCACCGGAATTAATGGAAAAATTAGTCGGAAGGCTTGTTGAGGTGCTAGGGACAGCGTTTGAAATCGTAAAGAAATTATTAGATGGTGATGTTAACGGTGCTCTTGAAGCTTTTGGTACAGAATGGAAGGCATTTACTGGTGCATTCATATTCTTCTTTGGTGGTAAAATTATAAAAGGTTTGAAGGCAGCGCATGCAGCTTTTAAAGGAATAATGGCTGCAGTACAAACATATAAAATGTTTTTAGCTACAAATTATGCTGGTAGTATGATGGCACACTTAAAAGATATGATGAAAAATCTTGGTAACACATTAATGAAGCCGTTAAGACTTTTACTAAATGGTGCTAAGGTATTTAGAGTATTTATGATGACAACATTTATTCCAGGAATGATAGCTGCATTTAGTGGAATGATAGCTGCAATTACGCCGATGCTAGTTGCTTTAGCTCCAATTCTATTACCTATATTAGCAATTGCTGCAGTCTTTGGTTTAATATATCTTGCATTGGAAAAAATGCGAGAAGCAATGGGATTTACTTCTATCTTTGATGTAATGTTACTAGGTCTTGCATATTTAAAAGATGGATTTGGTCATATTGTAAATCTTATTGGTACAATTGTTAACTTTATTATGGGCCTTGTAGGTAAGTTTGCTAGCTTCCTTGGGTTTGATATAGATATTCCAAAGATACCAAAAATGGATACTGATAATGCTTCAAGGAAAAAGGCAGAATTACAAGAAAAAGCAGCCGCTGCGGCAGAAGAAGAAGCTGCCAAGAAAGCAAAACAAGATATTGATGCGGATCCACTAAGATATGAAGTAGATATAACAGAACCAGAATTATCTACGAGTACAATTGATTCAAGCGAATCAATAACACCTGATAGCACATCTAGTAGAGGTAGAGGGAGAAGGAGAGGTCGAGCATCTGTATCTAAAAATCAACCGGTTGCGGGAGATCAACTAAATATAGAATCAACGGAAAATAATATGATGCAAGAAAAAGCTCAGACTAATTCCCCTACGAATGTTGTAGTACAAAATAAAGGTGGAGACGTAACAAATAATAGTACAACTAATCAAACAAGAAATTACAGACGAAGAAGAGGGTGGAGATCTAATGATACAGATACTGCCGCGGCTTTTTAAAATCGGGAATAATAAATGACTAAGATATACGTATACCCAGAATCTTTACGAGAAAAAGCAGATTCGTTTAAAGGCTTTCCTCATGTATCATTTGAAATGGTACAAAGAGCATTGCCTGAAGCTGTGAAAATTCATTTATATGTTCCTGGCGGATTTAGTGTACCAGATGGAGCAAACTATGGTACAATTAATCTAAATACTCTTGGTTCAACTCAGTCCGAGATTAATCAAACTAATGAAAAAGATCTAGCCTTATTAAAAGCAGGAGCTGCATTAGATGCTGCAGGATTAGGTGATTTAACACCGGCAGCACAAAAACAAGCTATCAATCAAGGTATTGCACTTAATCCTAATACTGCCGTTCAGTTTGATACTGTCAATTTAAGAACATTTGATTTTAATTTTAAAATGGTTGCTGAATCTTCTGAAGAAGCTTATCAAATTTTTCAAATAGAAAACTTATTTCGTAAAGCGCTATACCCGACGAGACAAGGTGCACTACTAAAATATCCTCCTACGTTTAAGATACAGTTTTTACATGGTGATCAGATAAATTCTTATATGCCTCGAATCATGGAGTCATATTTAGTAGGGTTAAATACAACATATAATGCAAGTTCTAATATGTATCATGCTGATGGTTCTCCATCTGAAGTCGATGTATCGTTATCATTCCAAGAAACAGAATTAATTACTCGCGAAAAACTATATGGACCTGAACCTGGATTAGTCAATCCGGGAAGTGAATTTGGTCTAGACTCTATAGAAAAAGAAATACAAAGCAGAGTTGGTGCATTAGAAGGTGAAATACGAGGTAGAGTAAATGAAGCTAAGAGCGGATTTAATAGTGCCATTGATAAACTTGCAAGCAAATTTAAGCTATAGGAGATTATAAATGTTTTTTAGTCAATTTCCAACACTTCAATATAATTTTAATCGTAGTGGCAATATTGAAAGAATGGTCGACATATTTCGTAGCGTACGACCAGAAACATTACAAGAATTAAATCAAGTTACTGTCTATAAAGATTATGAAGTGCATGATGGCATGCGTCCTGATGTTTTATCTCAAAAATTATATGGAACACCAGATTTTTATTGGACCTTTTTTATTATTAATGATTTTTTACATGATGGTCTACAAGTTTGGCCGATGAGTGAAGAGTCTCTTCGAAGATATATTGCAAAAAATTATTCAGGTAAAGCACTATGTTTTAAACCAGATGTTGTTGAAGATTCAGATGGTATTCCGCAAGGAACAAAAAACTCTGTCTCAGGCGTATTACAATTAGGTGAACTTATATATGGTGGAACTTCAGGAGCCTTAGGTCGACTTGTTCGTAAGGACGCAGATTTAAATGAGATCATACTTCAAGATGTTGTTCCGGGTATTCGCGGCACTGATCCAGCAGGTGGTGCAGTTGATAATAATATTGTAGGTGGTGATTTTCAGCCTGGAGAATTTCTTAGTGCATCAAGAACTACATTAGATAGCTTTACATTATTTTCTTTACAAATTCATAAGGTTTATGACTACGCAGCTGCTCCTGCATATTATTATGAAACTGGTGATCCAAATAAAAGACCAATAACAAATCCTGATGGAATAGCACCATTAAAAAATGTTTATTCTGATGTGCATTGGAATCAGAAAATAAAAAATCAAATTCCATCACTCGATCTAAATGATTTTGGTGTAGCTGGTGCAACTACTCAAACTAATGCAGCTTATGGTGCACCTTTAGTATATAGTGGTGGATATATTACCGGCTATAGAGAAGAATTAAGAGAAGGATATCGTAATACTGCAGAAATTGAAGGTGGTGTATCATATATAACAAATGAACAGCACATACGTCATCTAAATGACAAGCGATCTAAAATAAAAATTATTGATCCAGGATACATACTAACGTTTGTCGAAGAATTTGAGAATGTTTTAAATGGCTAAATTTACTTCAAAAACTGATGGTAATCGCACAATATCGCCTGATGGTTATGAGATATATTCTGTACACTGTACTCTTTCGAATGGTAGTCTTACTGATATAAAAGGGCTTGTACAAGAAATAGAAATTATTGAAAGTTTACATAGTTCGTCTATACAAGTAATTATGAGATTATATGACGGAATGAATTTTCTCGAGAATAGTCATGTTGTTGGTGGTGAAAAAATAAATATAAAAATCCGTAGAACATCAAATACAAATAAATCTTTTAGTGAAGCAAGAGACAAATTTGATATTGAAGTTTACATTGCTGCTATTAATGAGCATACTACTCCTAAACCAGGACTCCAAGGATATACCTTTGAATGTATAAGTGAACATGCAATGGTAAGTAATACCAAAAAACTTAATCGTTCTTTTAATGGTGTTATCGGTCAACTTGTAACTAATATATTTACTAACGATTTAGGATTGAAAGATAAAATTGATTTTAATCCTGAAAATATATCTGACACAACAGATCAAATTCAAGGTATATATCCGAATCTTTCTCCACTAGGAGCATTAACATGGTTAACAAGAAACTCTTCTTCAGATGGAACTCCATATTTTTTATATGAAACCATACAAGAAGGATTACAATTTAAATCATATAACGATATGTTATCTGAAGAAACATATAGAGTGTACAATGATGCTACTTTCTCTCAAAATACTCCAAACACTCAAGCAAGTTATTCTGAACTAGAAAAGAAAATTTTAACTTTAAATTCTGAGTTAAATAGATCAATATATGATTCTATTGCTAATGGTTCGTATACTTCTAAACTACATACTATAGACATTGCAACAAAAAAATACAAGCAAACACATTTTATTTATGATAATCAATATAAAATAGATACTAACATACCTTTTAGTAAACACATTGAATTTGATAATAAAAAAATAAATGAATATACTACAAATAAAGAATATTATGTTCCGTTAAATTCTAAGTCATTTAAAAAGAATATTAACTATCATACACCGACTTCACATTCATTACTTAATAAGCAATCTTATTATAATAATCTAAGTTTTATGGGGTTGGACATTGAAATATATGGTGATTTTAATTTATCAGCAGGAATGCGAGTTGGTGTTATTAGGCCAAAGGCTGACGATGGAGTAGGAGTTACTGGAAGAAATAATTTGGTTGATAAGTATATCGGTGGAGCATATATTGTAACATCAGTCTCACATTTGTTTTCTCCATCAGATTATAGATGTAGTGTAGGATTACAAAAAGATAGCTTAGGTATTGATTTAGATTCTAATATTGAACTTGGTAAGTCGAATAAAAACTCTTCGAAAAGCAATAAGAAAACAAAGGCCAAGAGAAATACGAAAAGCAGAAAAAGAAGCCGTGGTTCGCGGATATTAGGTAAATTATAATGAATAGAAATAGTGATGCATTTAAAGGTGGAAATTTTTGTTGGTTTACAGGTGTCGTAGAAGATATAAACGATCCTGAAAAGCTAGGGCGAGTTCGTGTAAGAGCATTTGGTTATCATACTGAAAGTTTAGTTGATATTAAAACTAATGCATTACCTTGGGCAAGTGTCATGGGCCCTACAAACTCTGCAAATATATCTGGTATTGGTACAACTACTCATGGGTTAGTAAATGGGTCATGGGTAGTTGGATTCTTTCGCGATGGACAAAGCGCACAAGACCCGATTATTATGGGAACGGTCGGATCAACCTACGAAGAAAAACCTAAGGCAGATACTGGTTTTTCAGATCCTTCAGAAACATATCCAAAGTTCCAGCAAGATACTGATGGTCTAGATTTAGAATCAGATTACATAGATACAAACTTGTTAGCACGTGGTACGAACACCATCACACGAGAACTTGATACTGTAACATCAGAACCTGCAACAGCTTATGCAGCAGTCTATCCTAATAATAAAGTTACGCAAACAACATCTGGTCATATTATTGAAATAGATGATACACCCGGTGCTGAAAGAATTAATGTAAGACATACATCTGGTACATTCGTAGAGATACATCCTAATGGTGATGTTGTACAAAATAATGGTAACCGATTCCAAATAACAACTGGTAATGATAATGTTCATATTACAGGTGTTTGTAATTTAACAATCGACCAAGATTGTAATACAACTATTCTTGGTAATTGGAATATTGATGTTACTGGTGATAAAACAGAAACGATTGGTGGTAATGTAACAGAAGACGTCGGTGGGAATGTTAATGAAACTGTTGCTGGTAATGTTACTGAAGATTATAGTGGTAGTCAAAAAACAACTGCGTCATCAATGGATATTAACGGTGGTAGTGGTATTGATATGGATGCTGGAACAATTAATCTAAACTAGGAAATACTATGCCAGGAATTACAAGAGTAGGAGATCAACATCAGGGGCACGCAAGTCCCACCCCCAACCCGTTTCATAAGACATCTTATGCATCTGGTTCTCCTAATGTATTCGTAAATGGTAAGGCCGCGATAAGAGAAGGAGACTCTACTGGTTGTGGAGATACAGCAGTAGGTAAAAGTAGTACTGTAAAAGTAAATGGTAAAGGTGTTCATCGTATTGGTGATTCAACAAGTGGTCATGGTAGCTGGGTTCCAAATGCTTCGGCAGGTGGCTCAGGTAATGTGATTGCGGGGTGATGAATGGCTAAACCAAATTATGTATCTTTATTAGCACAAATCGCAAGCACTCCAGCAGGATCAGCTAGAGATGCATTGATTGCTCAATGTTATCAGTTTCCAGAGCCATTAACAACTGAAGAAGAAAATTTATTTAATTATGTATCGACTGATTATTTAGAAGATACACCAGGAACAACATCGTCGTATATTGGAATATACTATGGAGAAGACGGGATAATACAATGACAATAACGAAAAGAGGAACAAAAGGTAGTGCGCTAACTTATAATGAGATGGATGAGAATATCCGAGATCTCTATGAGGACACTACGATTAATCGTGTATTTACTAATGCTTCAGGCAGTGGATCAGATGTACAATATTTGACATATACGCCACCGTCTGAAGGCAATACAGTTGGTTTTATTACTGTAACCGATAATACACGTATTAGATTTCCAACCACGGATGCTGCTGGTAATAGTGTATGTTGTGAAGATGTATTAGATATGAAAAACCATAACATTGTTGGTGTTAATCATCTTAAATTTTCTGACCCTGGTCCTGGCGAAGGATTAGAATGGTCTAATATTAAAATACAAGAATCACCTGATGATTTAACTACTAATACGGCTGGTAGTTTGCAAATTCTTCATAAAAATACTGGAACACCTACGGGTGGTTCTGCAACAACAACCTACGAAAGACGTGTTACTGTAAAAAATGATCACACCGAAATACGTGGCCAAATTCAGGCAGATAGCCACCAATACGTACTGGTAGTTTCTGGTGAAGATAAGCACAATACAATCAATCAAACAACAAATTCTGGTGTTGGAATTAAACTACTACTAGCTAATAATAGTGCTGACGGAGAAAGTTTTTTAGGTGCATCAATTGTTGCTAGAAGAGAAAGTGATACTGATGACAATAGCTCTACTTCTCTTGAGTTTTATACAAGTCATAATGATGAAACTCTTGATAAGCGTATTGTAATTGATAGTGGTGGTAATGTTAAAATTGGTGTAGTCGGTACAAATCCTAAGCCTTTAACTGTTCGATCACGATACGCGTATAATGATGTAGCTAATGGCGGTATACGAGTTGATACTTATAGCAACCAATTAGATCGTTATACTTCAATTAGTACAATTGGTGGGTCAAACTTTTCAGCGAATTGCGAATATTATGGTTCTAATATATTTTTACCTATATCAACTGTTGCAAATAATATTCGAATGTTAGATGGTCATATTATATTTTGCGCAAATTCTGGATTAACTGCGAATACTCCATTTACTCCAACAGAACGTGCACGAGTAACTCCATCAGGCAACCTATTGGTGGGTACTACTGATAATACTCCGTATAACAACACAACAGGAAGTGGTATTTGTTGGGGCGGTGGGACACATCGACCCAACAGTATTGCTCGTGAATCAACCGCCACCTGTTTAATTCTAAATAAAACTGGGACTCAGTCAAACAGTACTCATATTCAGGAGTTCAGATATGACGGAGTTGGGATTGGAAATGTATCGATTTCAAGCACAGCCGTTGCCTTTAACACTGGCTCGGATGAACGACTAAAAGAAAACATTACAGACTCTGCTGATGCGGGTAGCAAGGTTGATGCTATACAGATTAGACAGTTTGACTGGAAGGCTGATGGCTCACATCAGGACTACGGTCTTATTGCACAGGAGTTAGTAACTGTTGCACCTGAAGCAGTACATCAACCTGTAGATGAAGAAGACATGATGGGTGTTGACTACAGTAAGTTAGTACCTATGCTAATTAAAGAAATACAATCGTTACGTGTTCGTTTGTCCACCTTAGAAAATAACTAAACAGTCGCATAAAGCGTATAAATACTATTATGGCATATACTTATACTTCAACTACTACTACTGTAACTACTGACACCGGCGTTCAAACAATTATTACGCCGTTAGATGTAGATGGTGGTGCGACGGGTAAAGATGGTACAGTTACGTCGGTTGTAAGTGATGCATCGGCCTCTTCATCTGAACGTTATAGCGACTTAAATTTACAAATGATACCGCATCCTCAGAAAAAAGATGTTTTACCGATTTTTGGTGAACAGGCTGTAAAGAATGCAATACGAACTTTGTTGTTAACAAATTTTATGGAAAGACCTTTCCAACCAACATTAGGTGCAAATCTAAGAAGTTTATTATTTGAACCTAATGATGCTGTTACTCGACTAGCTTTAAAAGATGCAGTAAGAAATGTATTAGAAAGAAATGAACCAAGGATAGAAAATGTTAACGTTGTAATTGAACCAACTAATAACGAAAATGCATATAGAGTTGTAGTAGTATTTAGTATAAAAGAAACCGATTCGGTGCAAGACGTCGAAATTAATTTAAGAAGATTAAGGTAAAGAGATATGGCCTCAAATTTAAATGTATCAGAACTAGATTTTGATCAAATAAAAGATAATCTAAAAAACTTTATGAAGTCACAATCACAGTTTAAGGATTATGATTTTGATGGATCAGGCCTTAGTGTTCTATTAGACATACTTGCGTATAATACGCATTATAATGCAATGCTAGCACATTTTGCGTTGAATGAAGCCTTTCTCGATTCTGCGCAGATTCGTGGTAACGTTGTATCACGAGCTGGTCTACTTGGTTATGTGCCTCGATCGGTTTTAGCACCAAGAGCAGCTATAAAACTAGTAGTCGATGTAACAAATAACGATTCTATTAACCTACCAACAACTTTAGTATTAGAAAGAGGTACTAAGTTTACTACAACTGTTGATGGTGTTGCATATACGTTTTCTTCATTAGAATCCCAATCTGCCATTCGAGAAGATACAATCATTAATGGTGTTACTTCGAACATATTTACTTTTGAATCTGTACCTATTGCTGAAGGTACAATTCGTTCATTATCGTATCGTGTTGATAACGATATTCAAAACCAAAAATTTCAAATATCAGATGCTGATGCCGATACATCGTCATTAAGAGTACGAGTTCAAAATAATCAACAATCAGAAAGATTCGATACATATCAAATATTCACATCAATTCAGGACGTAGTATCAGATACACAAGTATATCATTTACAAGAAAATTCAAGTGGCTTATATCAAGTATTCTTTGGTGATGGAATTATTGGTAAAAAACCAGTAAATGATAATATTATAACGCTTGATTATCTCGTAACACAAGGTATTGCTGCAAATGGCGCTAACAACTTTGATCTAGTTACAGCGTTTCCAACGTTAAATGAACCAGAAATTACAGTTACAACAAAGATAAAAGCAAATGGTGGATCCGCTGCAGAAACAACTGAGTCAATTAGATTTAATGCTCCTATTACTTTCCAAGCGCAAGATCGAGCAGTAACATCTCAAGACTATACAGCAATTATTCAAAAGAACTTTGCAAACATTGAGTCAATATCTACATGGGGTGGTGAAGATAATATTATTCCAGATTTTGGTAAAGCATATATTAGTATAAAACCTCTTATTGGTAATGCGTTAACATCAAACGAAAAAGAAGAAATCAAAGCAATTGTAAAATCAAAAAATATTTTATCAATTTCACCTGAAATTATAGATCCAGAATTTACAAATTTAGAAATCGATGTGTTCTTTAAATATAACCCAGCACTTACAAGTCGATCTACTTCTGCTTTAGAAGCACTTGTAAAAGATATTATATTAGATTATAACTTTAACCAATTAAATAGGTTTGACGGTGTATTTAGACATTCAGAATTGTTATCCTTAGTTGATAATTCTGACCCAGCAATCGTAAGTTCTACGATTAGACCTTTCCTCACAAAAACTATTATACCTTCTGTGAGTAGAGTTAAAAATGATTTTAATTTAACATTTGCCGGATCATTCTTTATTCAAAGCGGTAGCACATACAATATTAATAGTACAGCGTTTAAACTTAATGGTATTGATCATTACTTCGGAGATATCGCAATAGCAGATTCAGATAATACTAGGCAAGTTGTAATTTATAAAATTGTTAACAATGAAAATATTATCGTAAGAGGAAACGTAGGAACTATAAATGGCGATCTTGGAACTGTTTCATTAAACGATTTTGGTCCAGACGACACTACTCCAATTACTGTCACATTAACTCCAAATTCTTTAGATATTGCACCAAAACGAAATCAAATTATTAATGTCGATTCTTCTAAAATTAAATCTAAAGGATCTATTGATACTATTGCATATTCCGGATCAGCTGGAACTATATCTTATACAACTACTACTAGAATGAGATAATTATAACTATGGCTCAGCAAAGTTTAAAAAACCTAGATTCATTTTCAAGAGGGTATATTGAAGATGTTCGTTCTAACGTAGATTTTGATACGACTTTAAGAGCTATTACTTCTTATAAAGTATCAAATGGATTTACAGCATATCTAGATAGTCCACCAATAAATTTAGTCGATGGTAGTCCGTATGACCCATTAGAAAATTCTATTATTGGTAAAGTAATGTCCGGCATTGGCATTATTGGAAATCCTCGAGTCACATCAATAGCTGATGATGGCCTATCGCTAACATTTGATCAGGCTCAAACATTCGGTAACATATTTGAAGGTGTTGCTCTTACATTTAGTGATGCTAATTCTGGCATTGATCAGTATGAATTAACTGGTTCTGCTATAGCAAGATCGAAAGAAGATATTCGAATTGATAATCTAATTCCGGAAGAATTATTAGATTACGCAACTAGTTCAGCTTATGGTGGTAACCAAACTGGTGGAATACGTACATTCTTAGAGTCTTACTACAAGTTTATGAACTTAGAAGAATTTACATATAAAGCTATAGAAGTATTCGAAGATGTTGTTATTGACAATACTGCTATTTTTAGAATCAACGAGCCGGGTAAGTTTTTTCAAAGAAATTTAGTATTAGGTGCAAAGTTTTTTGACGCTGACGGAAATACATTATTAGTTGGTGATGAAGATGGAACACCGACTCAAACGGGCGAGCCAATATTATTAGATGATAGCGCTCTATTAACACCCGGGCAAGGTTATCAAATTGTAGATTTAGGTAATGGTACAAGCGAAAATATTGCGGCTGGTATTAATAATATTTCAACTCAAGATTTTGTTGAATATAATTTAAATGATACTTTTATTGCAACTGACGATGGAAGTGCTTATGATGTAACTCGCGGATCTGTACCGGTAGCTGTTAAACTCCTTATTTATCCAGAAACAATCGATGATATTTTTACTGGAAATATTAGTATCAGTAATGCTAATAAATTGCCAGGTCGTATAGCAGATAGTCCAGAGCCAACAGGTAGAACTTTAAATATTTATGGTTTATCACCAAGATTGAATAAACGTAAATTAAGAATGGAAGTTTATCTTCTTAACTATGTTAATTCTGGACCATCATATCGCATAAACACAATTGAAGATTCTTTAAATTTAAATGAAGCTCAAGAAGAGTTTTTAGATTTAATGCAAAGGGAAATTGCTCCAGCATTAGATAAAACCTCACCTATTGATAAAAGAGCAGTATACGAAAAAATTATCGATTTTTATAAAATCAAAGGTTCTCAAGAGTCGATAGAAACATTCTTTAAGTTATTGTACAATGAACATGAAGTTCAGGTCGCTTATCCGTGGGATAATACATTAAAACCATCTGACGGTATGTTTGATGCAAATTCAGCTTTGGCCAATAACTATAAATTTAATGGAGAAATTGAATCTAGCGATAATGCTAATAATGATTTATTTGGTAAATCTATTTCAATATGTGGTAATAGTTTTGCTGCTGGTGCACCGAATGAAGGTTCTGCCGGAACTAATGCTGGTGCAGTATACGTCTTTAATACGGTAAATAGTGGTAAAAATTGGGTTCAAGAATCTAAAATAGTAGCTAGTCAACCTGTAAGTGGTCAAGCGGAATCAGATCATTTTGGCAATTGTGTATCTCTTGATGGTAACACAATGGCTATATCCTCGCCAGGCGATAAAACATCATACAATGTAACAAATACTGGTTCAGTTGAAATCTGGGATAGATCAGTAGATATAAGTGGAAATAATGTTTGGAGATTTACTACTAAAATTGTTCCCGCATCAAATGAGGGTATAAGATTCGCAGCGGGCAATGAGTCAGTTTCATTAGATCAAAACTATCTTGTAGTTGGTCATAAAAGTCATACTGGTACTGGAGATCATCCTGAAGGTGCCGCTTTAGTATATAAAAGAGTTGGTTCGACTTGGACAAGGATTCAAACAATACGAGCTCCCGGTATTTTACATAGTAGAGTAGCAGGTAATAACTCCTTTGCTGAAACCGTTGTAATACGAGGTAAATATTTAGTTGTTTCTTTCCAAAATTATTCTACTTCAGCAAATACTAAAACTGGTAGAGTTGTTGTTTATAAGAAAGACGATGTAAGCGAGTTATATGAATTAGATGCAATATTAGAACCAACTAATGATTTACCTAATCAACAATTTGGATATGCAATTGATATTACAAATGTTGAAAATGGAACCCCGCGGATTGGTTTAACAAGTCGTGATAATCCGTATCATACTGTTTATATTTTCGAAAGAAGTGAAAGTACTGAAGGTGTCGGTTCTTGGATAGCAATTAACTCTTTACCTAGTTATGTTATTCCTTCTATTAGAGATAACACTAACTATGGTGCAATTGTTCGAATAGATGGCAATAATTTAATTGTAGGTGAACATGGTTTTGATGATGGTGTTATTACAAATAATGGTAAAATATATCATTATGAATTTAATGAAGATACGTCAGTGTGGAATCCTAAAGAACAATATAGAGGCGATATAGCAGCCTTAGAACATAATTTTGGATTTGGATTAGATATATCTCACGATGATGAAAATTATATGATTGTTGGTGCGCCTGGTAAAACAGATGGAAACGGTAATCAAAAGGGAATCTCTAGAGCTTTCGCTCGACCAAAAATATTAGGTAATTATGCTACTAATGCTGGATTTTTATCAGAAAAAAGTATAAAGGTTCATGATTCTGATTTCTATCAGAAATTTTCCTATGTAGTAAAAGTTGCTCGTAATTTATCACAATGGAAAGAGCCATTTGATAAATTAATACATGCTGCTGGATTTAAATACTTTGGTGAAGTATTAATGGTTATTCAAGCAGTAAGAGCTGTACTGGGTGACGATAATCCTGATACAACCGTAGGTATTGGTGATGACACATTAGTATACCCAAATTCGTATAGTGCATCTCCTGCATTTAGAAGAACGTTCTCATCAATGCCTGGTGTACAACCGGGTTACATTGGTATTGAAGACATTGGTTTACTTATTGAAGCAATTGCTTCTACTTTTGGTATTGTTGGTGTTGCACGAACGAATAGAGATGCTAAGCTATCTCTTAAATCAGCTACACAAAATGGCGGATTAATTGATATATCGATTTCAGAACCTGGACATGGCTATCCTTCAGTACCTGCTATTACATTAAGTGGTGACGGATCTGGAGCAACCGCGACTGCTACAATAAATTCTAAAGGTGAAGTTAATAAAGTAATAATTAGTGGTCCACATAACTCGTTTAATACTGAAGGTCTTAGTACAGATTCAGGTAGATCGCCCGGTACATACAATAATATAACAACTGGAGGCACTAGATCTTCTGGCAGTGGTACTGGTGGTGAAGTAACAATTGTTGTAGATTCTAATAAAGATATTCACAGTATTACTTCAACCACAGCTGGTAGTGGTTATGAAATTGGCGAAATTATTACAATCCCTGGTTCGGCTGTAGGAGGTGGTGGTTCATTTACATTTACAGTTGCTAGTGTTGGTACAGGCTATCAGATAGGTGGAACGCTTATTGCAATACAAACTCTTGCGCAAGAGAATGCAGACGACGGGCTCAGTGGTGATAATCAAATTGTTGCAAGTACAATTGGTAAGCTTAATTCGACATCTCTAGGTTTGGACTTAGTTGGATTAAATAAAAAAGAATATGTAACTACGCCCGTAATTAGAATTTCTTCTCCTGATGCTCGTGGGACAGATGGATTACCTTTATCAACAAATATACAAGCTGCTGCAACTTTAACGAGAGATACAACAACTAAACGAATAACAGGATTTACAATTACAAATCCTGGATATGGTTATTTAAATGATGCTACAATTAAAATTGAAAGCCATACTGCAAAACGTGCACCAGATTATATGCACAAAAAGATTATTCCAGCTAATCATGATATTGAAATAAAAGGAACATTAGCAGAAAATAGTTATTTTGAGCGAAAAAATATTATGTCAATTACTGAATATGATTTGAGGGTTGCAGCTAAAACAAATAGTGTAGGTAATGCATTTTATATTAACAACATTGAATCATCATCTTCATTAATATTACTTCGTGGAAGTAGACATAGATTTTCACAAAGTCATCCAAGTAATGAAGGTCACCCTTTAAGGTTTTCTAGAGGGGTAGATGGAGCACATGAAAACGCAGTCGAATTTTCAGGTAACATAACTGAAGTTGGAATTCCTGGGCAAGAAGGCTCTTATACAGAAATTACAATTCCAGAAGATGCTCCACCAACAATATACTACTATTGTCAAAACCATAGTGGTATGGGAGGTTCTTTTAATATATTTGGTAGAAATATGGCTAAAGAAAATCCTGCATTTTTGGGACAAAAGAAATTCCAAGGGAATTATCAAATATATATGTTCGATGAAGTTATAATCGAAGATATTTACAACTCAACTGCTGATGGAACTAGTATAAATAATATAAACGCACAAGCTAGTTTATCAGACGCAATTACGAATAAAACAATATAGGAATATGTCATGGCCGCTATAATTTCGGGAAATTTTAGATCACTTAACGCTGCAGCTTTTGTTGATGAAGTAAAAGGTGATAGAAGTAACATATACATTGGATTAGGTAAATCTAGTCCATGGGGAGGTACAACTACTGCTAATACTAGTGACACAAATGCACCAGCTCCTACTGATACACTAGATGCTATTAATGAAGCACGTCAACAAATGATTGGTATGAAGCTAGTAACTGATCAGGATATATCGCACGTTATACCAAGATATGACTGGGTCGCAGGTGCTGAGTTTGTTGCATGGGATTCAACTGATCCAGCTATTTTTGATAAAGCTTTTTATTGTCTAACTTCAGACTTTAAAGTCTATAAGTGTATTGTTGCTCCAATTTCTGGTGGAGTATCTGATGTACCAACTCATGTAGATGCAAATATTACTGCAACTTCTGACGGCTATCATTGGAAATATATGTATACTATTCTTGCTTCTGATTCAGAAAAGTTCCTAACAAATTCATATTTGCCTGTTAAAACTCTAACAGAAGAAACTAAAGCCCAGGTAGCTGCAACTATTACTGCAAATGCAACAACCTTTACAATTGATAATGAAAATCCACGAATCATGGTTGGTCAAACAATTACTGCTATTGCTAACGGTGCAACAGAGCCTTCCATCACCGCGGACACGGTAGTTACTGCAGTAAGTGGTAAAACAATTACTGCTTCTGCGAGTATACCAGCTCTTGCCGATGGAAATATCGTTACCTTTGGTGATTTCCTTATTACCGATCCTAAATTTTCGCAACAACAATCACAAGCCGCCTCTCGTGAATTAACTAGTGCTCAAGGTATTCACAGATTGAAACTAATAAATGGTGGTAGTGGTTATGATAATACTGGTGCTGCAACATCATTAACTATTACAGGTGATGGCAGCGGTCTTGTTACAACAGGAACAATTAATTCTAACTATATATCTGGTGGGTCTTTCGTTAGTGACATTATTATTACTGGTGATAATGCTACTAACCAAGCTGATAACGTTGGTGCTGATTTTAGTGTTGCACAAGCAACAATTACTTCTACAACTTCTGGTGCATCTGGTGCAGAATATATTCCAATTATTTCACCTCGAGGACGTCCTGGATTTAATACTTCGCATGCAAACGGTGGTCATGGTTGTGATCCTGTATTTGAACTTGGTGGTTTCTATGTTGGCATTAACGTACAAATAAGCGGTACTGTTGATAGTGAAATTGCTAATACACAAGACTTTAGACAAATATCACTTTTACGAAACCCTCTTATTAGTGGTGTAATTCCTGTCGATCCACCCACTGCAATTAATACACTAAAATATATTGAATATGTAACTGGTTATGATGATAAAGCATTGCAATTAGCTCAACTTGTACAACAAAATGATTATGTACTTGAAAATACTAGCTCTGGATTTAAAGGATATATAGTTAATATAGATATAGCTACTGATAAAAGAAGAATCTATTATTTCCAAAATGATTTAACCGGTTATGTTACAGCAACCTCTGCTGATATGGTCGTTAAAACTGGAGGTCAGGTGCAGGACGATTATGCTTTAGCTGCTGGTAATTTATCAGCAGATCCAATAAAACCAGCACCAGAAAACTTTAATGCTGGATCAGGTGAAATGTTATTTTTAGAAAATAGAGATCCGATTCAAAGAAGTACATCTCAAATTGAAGATGTTAAACTAATTATAGAATTTTAAGACGAGACTTATAAAATATGGCAATTACAACGTTAAATAAGAATCCTAATAGTGCGTATACATTAGATGATTTCGATGAAACTAAAAACTATCATCGAGTATTGTTTAAACCTGGCGTTGCCGTACAAGCACGCGAGCTTACGCAAATGCAAACTGCCATACAGCGTCAAATTGATTATCATGGACAATATACATTCCCTGATGGCGCGCGTGTAGTTGGTGGTAAACCTTCTATTGAGTTTAACTATGATTATATTCAGATAGAAGATGCTTTTACATCTGGCGGTCAGGCCTATGTAACTTCCTCATATCTTGCAGATTATAAAGGTAGTACTATCGTAGGTGCAACAAGTGGTGTAAAAGCTACTGTACTTCAGGCGATTAATCAAGTTGGCGTTGATGTTAATGATTCTACAAAAAAAGGTATTTTAGAAAACTCCGGCGGCGATGCTATTACGTTATATGTTCAATATACGTCTGGCGATGGTGATGCAGCCAATGGTACTGGTGGAACAAATAAAACGTTTTTAGCTGGTGAAATAATTAAACTTTTAGCTGCAAATGGTAGTGAAATTACTTCGAAGAAAACTCGTGTAGGTGGATTTGGTAATGGTGATACACTTGATGGCGGTTCTTCATCAACTGCAACTGCTACTGAATTTATTGGAACAACCTTTGTTGATGATCCTACTAGTGATTCAAATATTCCTGCAGCAACTGCAGTAGGACTTGGTTCTCAGGCTGTTATTGAAGAAGGCGCATATTTTATCAAAGGTACATTCGTTTATGTTCCAGCTCAATCGGTAATATTAGACAAATACACAAATAGTCCTTCATACATTATTGGTTTAAGTGTTACAGAATCAGTTGTTTCAGCTACGGTAGATTCTACTCTTAATGATAATGCCGCAGGTACTACAAACCTAGCTGCTCCTGGTGCTGATAGATATAAAATTACAACTAAATTAATTAAAACACCAAAAGATGCAAACCCTAATGATGAATTTAACCAATATGTATTATTGCTAACAACCGATGAAGGAATTATTGCATCTGATAAGTCTAATGGTGATCCAAATAATACAACCGAATTTAGTGCAAGATTAGCAACTAGAACAAAAGAAGAGTCTGGCAATTACTCAATATCACCTTTTAAATATGATGTAAGAAACTATTTAAATAACGAAGGTGGTAATAACGGTTTTAAAACTGCTGCAGCAATTATAGCTGATGGAGATGCTGCTAATACACAAGCAGCTAAAATTTATGGTAACAATCATCTTGCATTTGGTATTGAGCCGAATACAATGTATGTAGATGGTTATAGAATAGAAAATCTAAAAACACGATACATAAAAATTGAAAAACCACGCACTGATACCTTAGCGTTTGGTGACGTTGAAAGAGAAATAAACTATGGTAATTTCTTTATTGTTGATTCATCGACTGTTAGAGGTATGCCAGATATTAATGACTATACCATTGCAACATTGCAAAATACAAGTAATAATAGCACAGCGATTGCACACTTTAAGGATATTACAGGTGCTGGCCCAACTTCCGGAAGAACACAAGGGAAAGTAAGATACGAACATGTTGTTGCGCATGCATCTACAAATAACTTTAAGAAAACTGCATCTGATGGAACAGTAACCACAGGTGTTGATCTTACAGTAAGTAATAATGTCAGTGGTGTCGGTCTTATTTTTGATTTAGAAATTATGTATGATGGTTCTTGTATTATTACCATGCTTGATGGCGGTAATAACTATGCTACCAATTGGGATCTAACAATTCCTGCATCCGAACTTGGAGGTGGATCTACTGCTCTACATTTAGACGGTACATTATTAGGTATAGGTACATGTCGAACTAGATCTCTTGAAAAACATCCTAGTAGTTCTGATAATTCACTAGCTAGATTACATGTATTCGATGTAAATATGACTCGCGGATCGTTGACAGATGTTAAGCATATTGTGCAAGAGCACGAAGGTGGAGATGGTGGTGATTTCCAAGATTTTGCCGCAACGATTCCTACTGCTCATATAGGTAAGTTATTTACGAATGCAAGATCTGGTGGTGCAACATCGATGTTATTCCGTTTACCATATAGATCAATTAAGCATCTCGGATCACATGTATCTCCAACTGCTGAGGTTCCACGAGTAAGATTGAAGAAAAAAGTTAAATTTAATAAAACCGCTAATAACTCTACTAGTGCAACTTTTGACTTATCTACAGGCGAATCATTATACGGCAATACTGGCTTTTTAACACAAGATGGTAGTGGACTTGCTTTTACAACAAACGTGACAGAATCTGGTGGTACTGTTACTGTTACTGGATTAGATGCAACTGAAGATGACGCTGATTGTAATATTATTATTACTATTGAAAAGACGCAAACTGATCCAACTGGTAATAAATCTTTAAGAACTAAAACAGCTCAATGGTCTCAAACCGGTACTGCTCCTTTCACTGGTTATAAATTTGACGGATATAGCGAAATTAGATTACATAAACCAGATGTTTCTCGAATATACTATGCATATGATAATTCAACTAAAATAAGCGGAACAACTGCTGCTACGGTTAATACAATTGGTTCTACTACGCTGAAGTTAACTGCATCTGTATCGGGAATTATTCCTGGCATGCAAATTGTAAAAGCATCTACTGATACTGGTAATCTAGAGCCAATAAGTTATGGAACAGTAGTTAGTGTTGAAGTAGATGGCGGAGTAACTGTATTAACTTTAAGTAAACCTTTAATTGAAGCTGCCAATAGCCAAGGTATTATTCTTTTTGATAATATAAAGGATCAATTTACATCTGATGATGGCCAAAGAGAAGCATATTATGATGAAGCTAAGCTTATTCCAAAAAATGCTGGTAGCGTGATTGCAGACTTAAGAGTTAAATTTAAATATTATTCTCACGGAACTGGTGACTATTTTACAATTGATTCACATAGTGGAGATGATAAAACTTATTACGCTAGACAATTTAATGGTTTGCCTTTAAGAGATTGTATTGACTTTAGACCAGTTAAAGCTGTAACAAATGGAACAAATTCTCCTGTATTAGGTAAAGAATTTTCTAGTGGTACAGGTGGTGTAGTCGGTAAGCCACCAGCTCAAGGTGAAAAAGTTACAACTGATATGGAATTTTATTTACCTCGTGTAGATAAAATCATAGTAGATAAAGAAGGAAAATTCGATGTTATTAAAGGTGAAACTGGATTAAATCCTACTATTCCAGAAGATCGATCTAATGCTATGACCCTTTTCACATTATTCTTAAATGGATTTATGTTTAGAGCGCCACCTCAAAAAGATTATAAAGTTACGACTCATAACTATAAACGATATCAAATGAAAGATATTGGAAATCTTGATAAAAGAATTAAGAAGCTAGAATACTATACGTCTTTAAACTTTTTAGAAGCTTCGGCAACAAATCAACACATGGTTGATGATTCTGGTAACCCTTTATTTAAAAATGGTATTTTTGTAGATTCATTTAAAGGTCACAATAAAGGTAATGTTAACCACCCAGATTATTTAAATGCTATTGACAAATATCAAGGTGTTTTAAGACCACATTGTAATTTTAGAAATGTACCTCTACGCAGATATGCTAATGATATGAATCAAGGCACTGGTACAGAACCTAAGAGTTCTAAGATTGCTCTTAAAAATTCTATATACACATTGCCATATACTAATACTGCGTTTATCGAACAGCCCTATGCGGTTGATAGTATTAAAGTTAATCCATACAATATCTTTACATGGGGCGGTACTATGCATCTTTCGCCCGATAGTGATGAATGGCTAGATACATATCATCGACCAGAAGTAACTATTGATCAAGAAGGTACAAGTGATGCTTTATTGGCAACACTGCTAGAGGAAAATGCTATAGGTACATTCTGGAATGAATGGGAAACAATATATACTGGAAAAGATATTGATCTTGTTAGTGAAAGAAACATGACTCTACAAGCAACACATGGTTGGAAATCTGGTGCGAATACTGTGGATGGAATCGGTGGAGATTGGTTGTCAAATCAAACTCATACATATGATTTCCAAAGAGTAGATATTGATGCTTTATTAGCAGAACAAGATAACCCTAATCATGATTGGTTTGACGCTACTGCAACCGGTGGATCAGGCATGAGAATTAAGGTCAATGAAACAATACATGAAGAAACAACGTTTCATAACCAGGTAAGAGAAGGATTTAATAACTCTATTGTTTGGGATACAGAATATGAATCTCAAGGTAGTAAAGTAGTTGAGACAAATGTTATTCCACTTATGCGCCCACGTCATATATATTTTAGAGCTGAGCATTTGAAGCCTAACACTAGATTCTATCCTTTCTTTGATGGTGTTGATGTAAGCGATTATTGTGTGGGCGTAGAATCTAATTATGGTCCTAATGGCTTTGTTGAGTTTTCGCAACAAGAACAAATTAATGTTAATGCGAATTTTAATAAGACAAGCAGTACACCTCAAGGTGCACTTATTTCTGATGCAGGTGGTAAGTTATTTGGTAAGTTCTTAATACCTAACAACGCAGCAGGATTAAGATTTAAAGTTGGTACAAAAGAATTTAGACTTTCCGATGACTCAACTAATAATACAACTACTGAAGTTTCTTATGCAGAAGCAAGTTACTTTGCACAAGGTCAAGCACAATACTTAGAGGAAACAATTCATTCTACCCGTGTTCCAAGTATTGAAACTACTCAACTAGCTAATTCACAAACTATTAGAGAAGATGCAGTAACTAAAGTAAGTCAGAGAGTACAATATATCGATCCATTGGCGCAAACATTTATATGTGATCAGTCTGGTGGTATGTATACAACTAAATTGGATTTATTTGTTGCTCGAGCCGATGATACTGGAGGTACTGCGGAAAAGGCAAGTATCCCATTGCGAGTAAGTTTACGATTGGTTGAAAACGGTATACCAACACAGAAAATTGTTCCAGGTTCTGACGTAACTGTTTATTATAATTCTCAAACTAATGGTCATAACGCTAACGCATTAGTAGTAGGCGATACCTACACAATTAGAAATGTAGGTAACGCAAACTGGTCTAACGCTGGTTGGACTGCTAATCATGTTGGACCTAATGGTGATAAACATGGTTCAACTCCATCTGTCGGCGATTCTTTTATATGTTCACATGCTACAAACGGTGGCGGTAGTACTGGTATCGCTCGAGCTGAAAATACATGTTATGCAGGTGATATTACAGATGATGCTAGTGTCGCATGTCCTGTAACATTTGAACATCCTGTTTATTTGTCAGAGGCTACTGAATATTCAGTAGTACTAATTGCATCATCTGAGCTTTGGAAGGTATATTTCTCAGAAACTGGTAAATATGATATAACTGGTAATGCATCTCAACCAGCAATGATTGGTAAGCAACCATATAATGGTGTGTTCTTTACATCACAAAATGCTTCTACATGGTCTCCTCATCAATTAAGAGATTTAAAGTTTAATTTATACCGTGCAAATTTTGATGTAAATAGTAGTTCAAGTAATGACAATTATAAAATTAATTTTGTAAATGATAAACTAGAAGCAGATAGGCTAAGTAGTAATCCATTCCATTATATTTCAAAAGATAGCTCTAATACTGTAATTAGAGTTAGACATCCTAATCATGGTATGTATACTGGTAACCAAAAAGGAGCTGCAAGTACAAGTAAAAATAGTAACGTTGTTTTAAGTGGCTGTGTTAGTGAGAATAACCTTACTGCAGCAAACTTAAATCGTAGCGCAGGATTTACAGTGCATGATATTGAGCACGATTCATATTGTATAACTGTACCTGGTGTCGCAACAACTCTAAGTATTCGAGGTGGTGGTACTAATATATTTGCTAATGGTAATGCTCAATTTAATAGTTTTTATGTTTATAACGAAAACTTCCAACCATCTGGAACCAATTTATCTGCTAGCTTTAAAACTATTACTGGTAGATCAATGGACGGCGATAGAGCAGCAAGCCATGGCCAACAAATGGATTATGCTTCAGTAGGCTCTGAAGTTCTTACGTTAAATCAATCTTTAGATACTGAGTTCCCATGTCTAATTGCATCAGAAAAGAATGAGATTCTAAAGGCAAGTATAATACAGTCAAGTTTCCTCAACAAGTCATTTTCTGTTACAATTAACTTTACTAATGATTCTAATTTCCTATCACCAGTTATTGATGGAAGAAGAAACTCACTATTTTTAACACAAAATAGAATAAGCGATCCTGGATCTTATAATCAATATGCACCAGATGGTTCACTAAACTTTTATTATGAATCTGTTCAAGATGTAACACAATCTCCCGGAGATACAATAACTCCTTCAAGTTCTACTCAAGATGCATTTTATAATAATAAGTCGGCAGCTGGTAGATATTATACTCCTGATACATCACCCATCGGTGTAAGTAATATAAATAATTACATAACTAGAAATGTATCATTGGAAGATAGCGCTAATGAATTAAGAGTTCTTGCTAATGTATTAAGAGGCAAAGATTCGAATGTTCATTTGTATTATAAAACATCTAGTAATTTAGATGATAACTTTAATCTACTTCCATGGACATATGCTGGACCAACTAATCCAATTTCAGAAGGTTCAGGCTTTGATAATGTTGAATGGGTTATTAATCCAGGATCAGGTCCAGGTTGGCGTGGATTTAGTGTTTTTGCATTAAAAATAGTATTAACTGGTAAAGATTCATCAAATGTACCAATGGTAAGGAACTTTAGAGCAATTGCAGCAACATAATACAATGAAAGAAAGATATGAAAAAGTAGAAGATAATCCATCACTAGTTCGCGATAACAGCTCTGGTGCGATTATAAATATAAATGAAACTGCATATAAAGCACGACTAAGGCAGATAGAAGAAACCAAAAATCAAGCTCAACAGGCTGAAAAGATTGATAAGCTCGAATCAGACGTTGAAGAAATTAAAAACTTATTAAAACAACTAGTGAGTAAATAATGGCGCAAAATAAAGAAATAAGAGTACCAAAAACTTCATCGTTTGAAGAATGGAGACAATCCACTAACGAAATATCATTTGATCTAGGTCCTATTGAAAGTGATGATAATAAAAATGCTGATTCTCTGGATAAGGAAACTCGTCTTACCGACCAAGCTAAAATAATCAATGTATCTACTGGTGTATCTACTGCAACCTCTGTAGATGTTGGTGCTTCTGCTCCATGGCAAGGTTGGAACGATTTTTTCGCATTAGATGGTTCAACGGGCAAAGGCGCCTCTTTAGGTGGCTTTGGTGGTACATTGTCTGGCCTTGGTGTTGGTGGTACTGAAATAGATGATCAGGAATTTAGTGTTGCTGCAAATGGTAATATTACCTTAGCTCCTAACACTAGTGTTTACGCCAGTAATGATCTACGCGCCACTCAAGGTGGTACTAATTATGCTCAAAGCGGCGGTGATGGCGGAGCATATATCGAGTTTAATACTTTCCAAAAAAATACTGCGTGGAGAGGTAAAACCTTACAATTTACTGGTGATGTTAATAGTAATTCTTTACATTCAAGATATACTGTAGAAGCATATATTCGAACACTAGATATAACTAATAATTATGCTCTTCTTTCTGAAGCAACAGCTGTAATAACTTCAGCAAATGATTGGGACATATCACTAGATATCGAAGAAGGTAGTAATGTTGAAGTTCAAGTTGGTTTCACCTTTGGTGGTCGAAATGCTAATGTATCGGGTAGCTTTGACGATGGATCAATAGTTGTAAATAACGTTGAATTAAATGTATCTATTGGCGCAAGTGAAATCATTGATCTTGATGAAGAATTTATTCGAGATCAATCTAATGGTTCTAATGATGTTGGTATGAGAATTGATTTAGCTCCTGATAAAAAACTTGATATGACTGCAGGTTATATTATCATGGACGGAGCATCTGGGCATCCTACTGACTTTGCGGTGGGTAATTCTGTTGTGCAGTTTACTGATAATAATAATAGTAATGAACGTGTGTTTACTGGTGATATTGTAGGTATTACAAAAGATTCTACTGGAAATAACATTTCAAAGCTGCTTATCACTAACGTTGTAGGTTCGTTTAATCCTGGGCTAAATTTAGGTTCAGAAACAAACTATTCAACACAAATAGTTCTTGCTGCTAGATTAGTTAGACAGGTTGTTGGTTCACTTGATTTTGGTTACGTTCGAGTATATAAAACAAATAGTGGTACTATAACAAAACTAGAACAAAGTGTTACTGCAGCAAATGGTTTCCACTTACCTCGTGCAACCTTTGCTCTTCCATTGACTTCAGGTAGCACATTACCATCATCATTTATAGAAGGTGAAAGAATTTATCAAACCGCCGATGGTAACGTCGAGTCAGCATCAAACATTTCATCATTTAGTGCTGTTGTATTGCTTGGCACAACAACAGCTGGAAAGTACGCTTTAGGATCTCATGGCGGATTTATACTTTATGATGTAATTGGTACGTTTGATCCGAATCGTAGATTAAGAGGTACTACTACTCCAAGTGCTACTGTTGAAGCTTCTCGCTTTAGTGCATCTCATGCTGATTGTTCAATAGATAATACATTCTCATCTATTATTCGATTAAACACTCCTGCAGTTACTGGTGATTCATATGAAATTGAATTTGCTAGTGCAGTTGATGCTATTGTGGAATTACAAGACGATATTGGTAAGATTGAAGATCTTCCGACTAATACTGTTCAAGCAGGATTTGGTGCTACTGGAGACAGAAAAGCATTTGATACTACCGATCTTGTTACAACGTTGAATACATTACAAGATATGATTGGCAATGCTGAAATGCCAATCATTGCTAATAATGAGCATTTGATTCCAGCAAATGTGAATACTATTAGTGGCTTAGCTAAAAGCATAGTTGATTTTATTGGTGATACTAATCTATCAGATGCAAATTTAGGTGCTACTGCCAATACATCTTCTACTCTAACCAATGCAATTACAACAATTAAAAACTTTATTGGTAGTACAGATATTTCTGATATTACTACTGGTGAAAATGTTACTACCACTATTGCTCAGCTTCATGATGAAGTCGGTGATGTTGAATTATTAGATGATACTGCTACAACAAGTGCTGCTGGATTTAATACTAATGTTCTTACAACAGCTCTTATTGAATTAAGAACTCTTGTATGTCCTGGTGATATTGATGCAGCTAAGACCGCGTTGTCTGCTAATGTAGCACCTGCAGCAAACTTTGCTGCAACTACAAATACTGATGGTATTGTTGAATTACAAACTATTGTTGGTGATAGAGTTGGTATTAGTACAGCTAATCTTATTGGTACTGCTGCTGCAACAAACAATATTGTTGCCCAAATTAATCATATTAAAGACGAAATTGGTACTGCTGCACTATTAACAACTTCTAATGGCGATATTGCATCTGCAATTAATGAGCTCGAAACAAATATCCGTGGAACAGTAAATAATTACACTATTACAGATAATCTGCCATCTGACATCACTTATACTGTCAATAATGGTATTATAACTGCGATTAATACTTTAACATCATTTGTCGGTGATACCAGCCTTGATGCGATAGGGTCTTCAAATACAATTACTTCAGCTGTCGATAAAATACATATTGAGCTTGGAGAGCCAGATGCTCTAAATTCTGCACCTACTGCATATAACGATACTAGTGGTCAAGAGACTGATGGTGTTGGTGGATTCAGAAATGCCGTAGCTGAAACAGCTTCTGAAGCAACAGTAGTATCAGCATTGACAGAATTAAGACAAGCGCTTGTTGGTAACACTGCAAACTTAGCAGCAGTTACAAATGCTCGTATAGACACAGCAACTAGTGCGACAATTCAAAATGCAATTACTGACCTAGCTAATTTGGCTGGTTATAGTAAAACAAACGTTATTGATTCAATATTAGAAATTCAAGATTTAATGGGTGATGTTACTTCACTCAATAATGCAGATAATGATTTTAATAGCGCGAGAATTACTGATTCATTAGTTGAACTAAAAACAGCTCTTGTTGGTACTGGTGATCTTACAGATACAATTGCTACTTTAAATGTAAACGACGAAACTGATTTTTCAGCTACAACCGTTGTTAATGCTATTGGCGAACTTCAAACTGATCTTGGTCAACAAAGTTTACTAAGTGCATCACCATTCCATGCAGATTTATATACAACCACAGGATCAGATGTATATGCTAGTACAGATTTTCAATTAGCAATTAATGGTATTACTGCTGCAATCGGTAATGCTGATATTGGTAACGCAATTAATAGTGGTAGTAATGAAACTCTCACACAAGCAATTAGACAATTAAGAATTGATATTGGTGATGTTGGTGATAGTGGTGTAAATCTGGCTGCAGCCATAGGTTATTCAGCAACTAATTTAAAAGCGGCTGTACTTGAAATACAAGGTGATATTGGTGATGTAACTAATATCAATAATGCAGCTGGTTATGTAGCTACTAGTGCAGTCACTGGTATTACTGAAATTCAAGGATTAATAGGTAATCCTGTTGCTACTGCTGCTAACTTAGGAGCAATCAATACTCGAGTCCAAAAAGATACAGATGCTGATGTTGATGCCGGTGAAACTACAATTCCAATGGCCGATACAACCGGTATCGTAGTAGGTATGACGGTTCTAAATATAGAAACTGGTCGTACAGATAGTATTGCAGCTGGAACTAAAGTAACAACTGTTAATAGCGATAGCGTTGTGATATCACCCATTACTGATGGGGTAATTAACGACGGTGATACCTTACGATTTGATGTTTCTACTGTTGTAAATGCAATTAATGCAATCGATTCTCGTATTGGATCTGAAATAAATGCAGCAACAATGGGTACTACTGCAGCTACGTTAGTACCGGCAATTAAAGAAATTACTGATGAGCTAGGTGATGTAACTGCAGGTAACCTAGGTACTACATCAAGTACTATTGTGACATCGATAAGAGAATTAGTTGATGGAACAGGCGCTGCAACAAGGGCAGTTTCTGGTGTTACAGGTTTAAAGCCATCGGGTAAATTAGATAAAATATCTGGTACAAGTACTGTAACCAAAAATCCTACTGTAACAGCAAATACTGGCCAAGCAAATATTACTGTAGCAGACGCGTCTAATCTAGTTATAGGTGCAGTTGTTACAGGTACTAATATTCCATCTGATGCATATATTGAAAGCATTTCAAATAACGTTATTACATTAAATAAAAATATTACTGTTGCTAATGTTACAACTGGTACAACTCTTACATTTACTATGGATCAGTCAATTTTCAGTAATATTAACTTCTTTGCACCAGGTACAGCTGAAAACGAAGAAACTACATTAAAATTCGGGCCTAATACAATTCTTGATGTTTCTGAAGGAACATTAAAAATGTCTAGTGCTAGTGCTGCATTCCAGGTTCAAAGTACATACTTAAAATTACAAGGTACATCAAAAACTGGATCTGGTTTACAAATCGATCGCAGCGAAATGCCTAATGTTGCAATTGAAGCTAGCTCTGATGCATTTATTGAATGGCGAGAAGATTTAATTAGTAATAATAATCCAAGCTCTGCTCATAACCTTAATGATCTAGCATGGCGCGTTAGAGGTTTAACTGCAGATGATACTAGTGCTGCGGCATATACTGTTCCTAACCTTGATTTCCAAAACGCATATCGTTTATTTGGTATTGGTATATTTAACAATGCTAATACTATGGATAACGTTACTGTAACATGGGATGCTACTGAAAAACACTTTAATGTTTCATTAAACGATACAACCACTGATATGACGGGTGGTGGTACTGGACCTGCGGGATCTGGCGCAACAGCTGGTTTAACTGCATGGGGTACAGCTGGTAAGATGCCACAAATTCATGTTGATCGTCAAGGGCGAATTGCAGGTATTGCAGAAGTTTCAATGACAGGCTTTTTAGGTAACTTTACACTTAAAGGAGACAGCGGCAGTGATCTATTAGTTGCTGCAGATAATAATGTTCACATTACAGGTACCGCAGGAGAAATTGAAACTTCTATATCAGATGTAAGTGGTACAAGAACAATTCAAGTTGGTTTACCAAGCAATGTAGACGTAGATGGAGCATTAACAGTAGCTGGTGATATCGATTTCAATACAACCGGTACTGTTAGTATTGGTACAGCTGATACCGAAGTTAATATTCCTGGTGAACTAAACGTATTCAATCTAAATGTAAGTGGTACTCAAACAACATCTACTGTATCTAATACAACAATTAGTGGTGATGCTTTTGTACTAAGAGCTGAAAATAGTAATGTACCAGCTAATGACGATACTCCAAAATTTGTGGTTGGACGAGGATTTAATACAACTAAGAATATCACTCAACTTGTTGCCGGTTTGCGATATAAGATTGTAAGCGGTACTGGATTTACTTCAGTAGGTGCAAGTAATAATAATGTTGGTACAATTTTTACAGCAACCGGCGCAGGAACGGGTTCATCTACAGCTAAACTTCAACGAGACGAAGCAGCAATTGCATGGAGTGAACAATATGATCAATTCATATTAACTCGTGCTGGTACTGCTGGTGCAGTTAGTACTAATACTCAGCAAGGTGCAATCATTGCTCAAGGCGATACGATTGGATCTGCTACTAAGTTTACTGTTGCTACAAACAGCACAAATGCCGATAGACAAGTGTTATTTATGGCAGCTGACGGTACTTCATCACTTATGAGAGATGGTGGATTACACTATAATCCAAGTACTAATGTACTTAAAGTAAATCATGGCAGTAATTATACAACGATTTCTAATAGTGGTAATCATTTTGATTCAAATATTACTGTACGTGATACCGTCGGTAGTGGTGCTCGTCAAATTAAAATCGAAGGTGCCAATGCAATACTTCAGTTAGTCGAAAACGATGCTAATGTTGCTAATAATCCATCTTGGTGGCATGTCGCCGATGGCGGTCATTATAGCATACGTTTAAACAATACTGGTGCATATCCTTTGCAAATTGGTACTAATGCTGACAATAACGCTGTTTCTCATATTGATTTAAATTATCATACAGATATAACTGGTGGTCTAGACGTAATTAGTGGTGGTACTAATCTAAAAGGTTTACAGCAAGTCGGCTTGTTTACACAAATGCGAAATGATGTTACTCAGGTTGGTAGCACTTTAGGTCATACAAGCGGATCCACAAGTATTGGTGCAGAGTTTAAAGGCAGAGTTAATACATCAGGCGATTTGTCAGTACTTGAAATTAGAGATGAACGAGTTATAAGTCAAACTGATGGTAGTGAATCTTTTGGAAGTGCAACAAAACAATTACAACATAAGATAAATGGTACTCGAATGAGTTTCCTTGAGTTCTACGGAACAAGCGGTAATACACACTTTGCTCAGCTTGGCGGTATATCTCATGAAGTTCGCAAATCTTATCTACTTGGTCAAGGCAATGGTGCTACCAGATTATATCATAATACTGCTGATGCACAAGCATCTCAAGATGTTTTACAAACGAAATCAGGCGGTATTAACATTAGCGGTAACTTAGAAGCAGATTCGGCTGATGTAACTGGTGATTTAGTAATTGGTACATTTAAAACTCAAGCTTACGGTCAATCAAGTTTAGTACCAAAATCACCGGTACATATAATTAAAACTGTAAGCAATGGTACTACTAATACATTGCTTACATTAGAAACAGTTCAAAGCGATATTACTACTACACCAAATAAACAAAACATTGATTTTAGAATACAAGATACTAATAATGCTGCAAATTTAGCAAGAATTTCAGCAGCAGTAGATCATGGTGCTAATGGTGGTACTTATGGTTCAGTATCTCATGGAGAAGCTTGTTCTAATTTAATTTTTGGCACAACGAATAATGGTACATTCGGCGAGAAAATGATTATCACTGGTAGAGGAGCGGTTGGCATTGGTACACTCAATCCGACTGTAACTCTTGATGTTGATGGTACAGCTAAAGCTAGTAGTTTTGTTGTTATACGTGATGCAGCTTCAGAAATTAAAATACAAAAGTCAAGCGGTAATACTGCTTATATTAATAAAGTTATATTATCTAATACTAATTTTAATGATAAAGGTGGTGCAATATTTGCACAAAGCTCACAAGTTGGTGCTGCAATAGGTGATAGTAGTACTCAAGCTACATTCACAGCTCGTAATAATAACGATTCATACTTACAAATAATTGATGAAAGGTCTAGACTTTCCGGAAGTTCCACTTCTCCTCGAGATTGGTCAAAATCTCATAAGAGAATCGAGTTTGGTATTGATAGTACTCGTATGGCTTATCTTGCTGCAAACTGGAATGAAAACTACGGCTTCGAAATTGGTAGTGCTAGTCGAAATACAACAGATCCATTTAGATCAAATGCACGGCCATGGATTAGATTTAGAAGAGCTGCTTCTTATAATGGTCCTGGTGCGGTAGAATTATATCATGGCAACACAGATGCAGCTGGGTCAACGAAGAAGTTTGAAACTTTAAATGTTGGTGCTAAAGTAACAGGTCAATTATCAACTACCGGTAAATTAGGAGTTGGTACTGATTCTCCAGAATGTGACGGACTACACGTTACAAACCTGACTAGTAGTACGATCGCCGGCGCAACAATGGCAAATGCTAAGTTGCTGGTTGGTACTGCAGCTGATGGTATTGGTTTAGATAATAATGAAATAGTTTGCTCGGCTGGTAATTTTTATATCAGAACCCTTAACGGATCAGCAGGCCATATTAATTTTGGCACATCAACAAGTAATAACATGGTACTTACTGACGGAGGTAATGTTGGTATTAATGTTGGTGATGCTCCAGGTCAAAAACTAGATGTTGGCGGTAATATTAAGCTAAGTGGTTTTATCGATCAAAACGGTACTGGCACTAATGACTTCGAAGGTCAGATTGATTGTAATAAGGATGTTAAAACAACTGCTTCAGGCAAAGGTTTCTATGCATTTGGTGGTGGTAGTGATTACCTCAAAATGATTCATGACGGAGCTGGTGGTCATATTACTTCAAATGATAAGCTAGAAATCGAAACTCCGCTCTTTGAAGTTCGTAAATCTGCTGCTGGTGAGTTAATGATTAGAGCTACTAATGACAATTCAGTTGATCTATATTATAATAATGCACTAAGATTCAAAACTACTTCTACTGGTGCTTCATTACCGGGAACTAGTAGAGCTATAGAAGCTATCGCAAATAATCAGACTTTTGTTGATAATTCTAAATTACATGTTGCTGAAATTAATTTTGCCCAAGGTAATGCACCTACCGATAGTGCAGCAATAAGATATGTTTCTACTACTGATGGTGCCAGAAACAGATCAGCATTAGACTTTAGAATATCAGATGATTATAGTAATACTGCATCAATGGCTGATAAATTTAGATTCCGTTTTGATCCAACTGGTACTACAGTTAATAGTGGTAATGAATATTCATTGATAGAAATATATGCTAAGGCTAATGGTTCTACAATGATGGATCTAACTCCATCTCCTGGTGGTAGTTCAAATGTTAAGTCTGACGTATTTACTGGTGCTCTAACTGGTAATGCTTCAACTGCAACAACTCTATCTGCTACTCTTGCAGTTTCCAAGGGTGGTACTGGTAACACAGCATTTGCAGATAAGGCTGTTATTATTTCTCAGGACAGTGGTACTGATAAATTATCTGCTGTAACAATGTCCACAAACGGTCAACTACTTATTGGTGGTACGTCTGGTCCTGCCGCGGCAACGCTCAGTGCAGGAAATGGTATTGATATTACTAATGGTAATGGAACTATTACTGTTACAGCTGAGACTGCAACCTCTGGTAATCCTGGTGTTGCTAAGTTTAATACCGCTAACTTCTTGGTAACGAGTGGTGATGTTACAATTAAAGATAGTGGTGTTGCTACAGCTGAAATTGCAAATAATGCAGTTACTTTTGCTAAGATGCAAAATGTTGCAACTGATACCATCATGGGTCGCACGGCTAGCGGAACAGGTGACCCTAAGGCATTAAGTGCTACTGAAGCTCGTGGAATACTTAATGTTGCAAATGGTGCTGATAAGTTTTCATCATTCAATATAAGAGCAAATACTAACTCTGGAACAGCCGGTGCAGGTCATGCTATCGCATCAGGCAAAATGATTGCTTTCCAGGGTGTTGGTGCAACTAGTATTACACGATCAGGCGGTACTATTAAGATAAGCTCTAATAACACAACTTATAAAGCCGCGGGTGGAACTAGTTACTCCAATGCCGCCGGCATTTATCTAGATGGTACTACCTTTAAGCTTGGATATGTTATTAGACCTCATAAAAATCTGTATATTGGTAATAACTTAAAGACTCAAATACTATTCCACGGTAATTCGGGTGGCGGTAGAGATGAAGATCCTTATATAAACTTCTATACTTCGCAAAGTGGTTCTAGAGCAATGACGATGCGCGTTGCAAAACATATGACAGCAAGCGGAAGAGGAACTCCTAGTTCTGCTAATTCTCATAAAGCTGTTCTTTATGGAATGTACTCAGCTGAAGTTGATAAAACAATTCCAACATACGAAAGAGAACTTACTAGTAAAAAATACGTTGATTCTCTACAACCACAAATGGGTGCATGCTATCATACTGGATCAAAAGCCGCTAAATTATATAACTGTAGTGTAGCTAAGAATGGAACGGGTCGATATACAATAACGACAAGTCGTAATGAATCTGGCCAATATATGATTCCAGTTGCTTCTTTAGCAAATGATCAACCTACACATGGTGGCACTAAGGGTGATAATACCGCAAATCCACTAGAATACAGTATTACTGCTAGGAGAACCGGGGCACGCACCATATTAGTTGAAATATTTAGAGTTAGATCTGCTAATGGGCATGGTGGTGGTAATGATCATAATGAGGTTGCAATATTCCATCGTGAGTTTATTGATCAATATTGGACATGTATGTTCTATTTTGGAGAAGGTAAATAATTTAGTTATATATATTATATTAAAAACTTATGAGGTGATTTTGTGTTTAATTATATTGAACAATTTAAAGACGGTAGTCTAGCTATAACATCAGCTGAAAACCCAATAGATGCTGATAGTGAATATTTTAATCCAGATGTAAAGAAAAGAATTGAATTATCTGAAAACGATTTAAATAAATATTCGGCTGAAATTGATTATATTGATTGTTGTTTTTTAGATGAAAGAGATAAGTTAATAATTGATACCACTAAATTGTTGTCTAAAAAACTGCAAAACTTAATGTTAAGGGTTGACGAAAGGTGTGTTCATTTGCGCAGGCTAATACAAGAAGCTGGTGTAATGGATAAAAAGGAAGTTGCTCAAGAAATTGCTGGAGTTATGAAAACATTGAGGGCATTTATTGAGAATGATTTTTCTAATATTAAAACCGTTAATGAAATTGAACAAATAACTTGCCCCGAATTAAATATAGATTATGATAGATACTTCTCAAACAAAATATACGGAATATAATATACACGGAAAGGGTGTCCCAGCTCCTTTACATGTTGATGAATTAGAAAAATTATTAAAGAGTTTTGCTAATAAAGAGACATATGATAGCGGTGAAAAAAGTTTTAGATCTGGGGATCCAGATCCATATACCAATTATGCAGTAAATGCAAGAACTACGTACATATCAAACGATAATATTATTAATAATTTAGTACCTACTTTAAAAAAATGTTTTCCTAATTTAATATTCAGAGTTACCGGTAATTTTATATATGGACCGGGTGATGGAATTGACGAGCATACAAATGCTAATGATCCTTCAGATGTAATGTACATAACCTATGCAACAGGTAAATCTAAATTTTCATATCGTTATTCTCAAGAAGAACCTCTTATCGATACATATGATAAAGTAAATGGATTAACTTTACGAGCGTTTACATTAACAGAATCAGAACCATTTACATTTCACAAAGTAGAATGTGAAAGCGGATATAGAGTATCTATTGGAATACGGTATGTTAAATTATTCTAATCATTATATATCAGATACGAAATACATTAATATATCTAGTTTAATGCTTACACTAAATGCTTTAAGAAAAGTAAAGTATGTAGAAGAATATAATATTAATAATACAACCTGTCAAACATTTCCTTTAAAAGAAAGCACTATGAATTATTATCAAACAAAAGGTGTTTGTAAGGATCCTATTGTAGTTACAGATGACGATTTTTGTTTAGATGGTCGTCATAGAGTAGCTTTTCATAAAGAAAATAACATTTCTATATTACCCGCGTATATTGTTCCTCAAGCTTACGTTAATAAATTTATTGAAAGTCTATAAAAAATAGTTGTATAAATATACTATATTACTGCATTTATTAGCTAGATAAGATCACAAATGATATAAATAATAGATAAATAGGATTTAAATAAATGGCCATTATTTCAAATTTAATAGTAGACCAAGGGTCAACTTTTAGTGCAACCGTAGATGTTACAGATACCAATGGTAGTGCTACTAATTTGACTGGTTATTCTGTTGCAGGACAAGTGCGAAAAACCTATAGCTCGAGTACTGCAATTAATTTTGTTTCTAGCATTACTGATGCCGCTGGTGGCGTTGTTAGTATATCATTATCAGATACTGTTACAAATAATATGAAGGCCGGAAGATACGTCTATGATGTTGAAATCTTATCCTCAGGTGGGACTAGAACTCGGGTTTTAGAAGGCCAGCTGGAAGTAACACCTGGAGTTACACAAATATAATGTCTATAAAAGCTAAAATTAGACAAACTAATAGAGTTAATGCAAGAGTTAACCAAACTAGTAATATCGTTGCTGAAACTGTTCAAGTTTCAGCGGCTGGTTTAAAACTAGAAGATTTAGCTAATGTTGACTCAACTAATATTGCAGAAGGTGCATTACTTGTATATAACGCGACGACTGAGCAATTCGAAACAACAAATGAATTGTCAAGCGAAAACCTAACTATCAGCGCAGGATTATTTTAAATGGCAACTAAAACACGGATTAAAAATTTAACGAGCTCTACGGCAAATGCACCTACTATTCTAAAGACTGGTGAGTTTGGTTACTCATACGGTACTGGTACTCAGGCGAATGGTGGTGATCGTCTTTACATCGGTACAGGAGCAGAAGATGGTGGAACCGGCATAGCAGCTTCTGCACCAGTTGTTGGTGGTAAATACTTTGTTGATATGTTGGATCATGTGGCAGGTACATTAACTGCTGGTTCTGCGATTATTGTGGATGCTAATAGCAAAATAGATAATTTAAAAGTTGATGATTTAGTTTTAGATGGTAGTACTATTTCTAGTGCTCAACAAATCAATATTTCAACGACAGCTGGCAGTAACGACATTGTATTATCACCTAATGGTACTGGTAAAACTGTTCTTAATAATCCATACATTAATGGCACAGATGATACTCTAGCTGAGTTTATTTACGACACTGTTGGTGGTGCGGTAACTGGTGGAACTGGTATTACTGTTACTAGTGACGACGCTGGTAATACTGCAACAGTTAAAATTACAGACACAGGTGTTACTGCCGGTTCTACGGGTAGCGCAACAGCGATTCCAGTAATTACATTTAATGCTCAAGGGCAAATCACAGCTGTAACTACTGCTGCCATTTCCTCTACTCTTGATATTCAAGCGGATACTGGAACTGACGATGGAGTATTAATCGGAACAGATACTCTAACATTTACTGGTGGAACTGGTATTGATACATCAGTTTCAGGTGATGCAGTAACGTTTGCGATTGACTCAACCGTGGCGACCAAAACATATGTAGATGGTGTTGCAAGTGGACTTGATGTTAAAAAATCTGTAAAAGTTGCAACCACTGCTGATCTTTCAGCAACCTATGCAAATGGTGCTGGTACATTGACTGCAGATGCGAACGGCGCGATTTCAATTGATGGCGTAACTCTTGTTGCTAACGATCGTGTACTTGTTAAAAATCAGTCAACTCAAACTGAAAACGGATTCTATAAAGTAACTACTGTTGGTGATGGTTCTACTGCGTTTGTTTTAACAAGAACGCCTGATGCAGATTCAGCATCTGAAATTACTGGTGGTGCATTTACCTTTGTTGAACAAGGTACTGCTAATGCTGAGAATGGATATGTTGCAACGCATAATGGCGAACCAACGCTTGGTACAACTAATATTACGTTTGATCAATTCTCTGGTGCTGGCCAAATTACTGCAGGAACTGGTTTAACTAAAACCGGTAATACTATTAATGCCGTAGGTACAGCAGACAGAATTTCAGTAACTGCAGACGCTATTAATATTGCAACAACTTATGTTGGTCAGGCCTCGATCACAACTCTTGGTACTATTACAACAGGTGTTTGGAATGGTACAACCGTTGCAGTTGCAAATGGCGGTACAGGCGCAACAACACTTACATCTAAAGGGGTCGTACTTGGTAATGGTACTAGTGCATTAAGTGCTACGGCAGCTTCATCAGCTAATGGATCCGTTTTACAAGCAGATAACGCTGGTGTACCAGCATTTAGTAACGTTATCGACGGTGGTACATACTAAGCTTACGTATAAATACTTTTATACACCTTGTATATACAAGGAAGCTACATTTTATTAACAGCTCTATATAGAGATTGAACATAGGAGAAGCCAAAATTGGCCAGAAAAACTGACATTCGACTCAGGCGCTCTAACACGGAAGCGGCAATCCCTACTCATTCCAATCTTAGTGATGGCGAATTAGCCATGAACACTAAGGACGGTGCTCTATATTTTAAAAAATCTGATAATACAATTATTACCGCACATGACGATACTATCATGCACATTGATAGTTCTAACAGGGCAGTAAAGTTATTTGAAACTGTAAAAAGAGATAGCAATAATACTGCATACACAACCGGTGATGCAGCTGGATTTGAATATAAAGAAGCTGTAAAAATATTCTCAGATTCTGATGAAGGTGTTATAGACTTAAGTCGTACAATTTCTAATGGCGGAGATCGAGATGTTGCTACACGGATTAGGTGTAACGGTCTTTCATATTTTAAGGACAGATTGTCTGTAAATACTCATTTAGACTTTGGTGGCCCACTTAATATTAGTTCGTATTCTGATAGATTTATATTCATGCGCGGGTTCAATAACAATTCATCTAATGCAGATGTCAATTTAATAGAACTTCGTCAATCAATCAACTCTACTACTAACACTACTTCATCTGGTGTAATTAAAATTTTTACTAGTACTGACGGAACACAATCTACACCAATACTTTTAAGCAGTGATCCAGATACTAATAGTGTTTTAACAACCGATCTGGTTATTGACGGTCAGTTTTTAATAAATCCTACAACAGTGGCAGATGTGATTACTATTGGATCGACAGCTGGCACAGGCCCGATAGCTATCGGAAGAAGCACAAAAACTCAATCCGTAGAAATTGCTGATACTGGAGTTGAGTCTGGAGCGACTAAAACAGTTGATATAGGTGGTGGTACTTCTGCTGGTACTACGAATATCAATATTGGTTCTAGTGATAATAGCGGTACACAAACTGTTAATATTTATGGAAATACAACATTAACTGGTAATGCTGCTGATACAATGACGGTTGGTTCAGCCACACAAACTGGTACAATTACTCTTGGTCAAAGTACCGCAACCAACACAATCAATATTGGTAATGCTGCAACAGCATCTGGTTCAACACAAACGATTAATATCGGTGGTGGAAACGTTGCTGGTGGCGACACTATATTGAATTTAGCCGCAAATACAACTCTTGCCGCAGATACAACAGTGACAATTGGTAATAGTAATACAACTGGTACTCACGCAGTTGCGATTCGTGGTACTACTACATTTTCAAACGGAAACGTAGACGTAGAAGATGCCTTTACTGCAAATAGTGTTGCATCAGATACTACAGTTGCAACAGGTGCATTCGTATTACCGAATGCTGCTGGTACCGAAGGACAAGTACTTCAGTGGCCTTCTTCTGGTACGACACTAACATGGGCTACTGATGTAGACGCTGTAAATGCAATAGGAATGGCCAGATCATTAGGCTGGGTTCCTGGTAATGGTCATAGTACAGCAACTGCTGTTGTATGGAATGACTCACAGTCTGCTGTTGAGCTTAAACCATCTGGATCAGCTACAACTGGAATTATTCATAAAGCGTTTAGAGTTTATGCTGGCCAAAAAATTCATGCAACCATACATATTAAACCGGCATCAACAGGGGCGGCGAATGGATTGTATGCGTTTCTTTATAAACATGACGGAAACTTACCGGCTGGTAAAACACATGTTGGTAATGGTGGTACTGCTGATGCACAGGTTCAAGCTGCAGATTCATCACAAGCTTTCAGTACTGTTAATAATCTCGCACCAGCAGCTGGTTGGAATAGCTATACAACCGAATATACTCCGGCTTCAGATGGTTACGTTAGTTTAGCATTAAATACTACAACGACGATTGGAACAACATCAATTTACTTTAAGCAACCTGTAGTAGCAAATGCTGGTATCGGAATCGGTGATGTTATTGCGATACAATATCTATTAGGATAAATAATATTATGCCTTATGATTTAGTTGAAACAATTAATCCTGCAGATACCGCAAATATTCAAATGGAGCTTAAACAAACTACGTTAAGTCCAAACACTAGTTTTTTTGATATATTTGCTGAAACGAGTGCACCGAGTTTAAAATTATATAAAGTGGTTAGTCTAATGGTAAGCTATCCAAAGGCTGACTTTGTTGGTCCTGGAATAATTTATACTCTCAATTATGGAGATACTGTAGCAGCATCTGTTTATGTTAAGCCAGGTGAAAATATAGTTATAGCAAAAAGTATTCAACCAATTTATGCTTCAGGTGAAGACTTAAAACATAAAGCCTCTGCTACAGGATTGAAAGTATCTATATCCTATCAGGAGTTTAGTTAATGGCTAATCCAAATTTTATAAATGGTGTCAATGATATTGATATTGCTATAAACTGTGCTAATTTAAGTATCGGCACTAATAGCTTTATTGAAGGTGCCACATGTCCAGCACATAGTGTTAGAAAAATTGTCAATTTAACAGTTATTAATTATTCTGCAACCACTACAGCCGGATATAAAATTCATAAATATTCAAATGGGACCAATAGAGGGACAATATTTGAAGGCACTTTAGGTCCTTCTCAGTCTGTTTGCTTAGTAGATGAAACTCGGCCTATATATTGTGAAGAGCTTTCGGAACTTAGAGGCGCAGCAGTGACAGCTAATAATTGTATAAGTATATATTGCACTAGTGAGGTATATTCATAATGCCTCATATGAATCCATCAACTATAAAACCTTATTATCGAGCTGCAACAGTCGCGCCTGATGGTAACTTTTTTGCTTTTGCTGATAGACCATCGGGATCTGCGTTAAAGATCGAAACACTTATGATTCATAACTCACTTACATATGACGAGCTTATTATCTCATTGGCGACAGGTAATGTAAATAATGTTTGGATGAAATCTAAAATACCTCCTAATACCACATTATGTGCAGTAATGGCTGAAGCTCCGTACTATGTCCCAGCGGCCGACGATTTATACATAAAAGCTGAACTTGCTGATGGCGCATCAAGTAATACAGAATCCATTGGTGTACATTGTGCTGGATTAGAGGTAATATCATGATTACTGTATCAGATAAACATATTGTAGGTCATTACTCTATTAGGTTTTCCGCGGGAACAATGCCTAGATCAATTTCCTCGACGAGTCATGCAACCATTAGTGGTGAGTCTTTAAGTTTATATACCGCTAGTGCAAGTCAAACATCGGGAGTTACTAAGGGTTTTGCACAAGATGAATTTATAGTTAGTGGTTTATACGTTACTAATAAAAGTGATCAATCATTTAATGTGTCGTTATTTTTTGATTATGCATCAACGTATTCCAACATTGCTATAGTTCCACCATTGTCCACCATATACGTAATCACAGCTGATAACCCAATTAAGTGGAATGGTGCTGGCTTTAGAGCTAATTTAAACGGAAGACCCGGTAGTTCGATAGTAGCAGGTGATGTTTCAGTTCACATGGTTTGGAGCGCAGTTGTTAAAACATAGGAGCTAATTATGGGTACTAAATATACAATCGATTATGAAGATCCTACGAACTTAAAAGATGTAGTTGGTGTTATTGGTCATCAAGTGAGTGTCAGTCATTTTCAAGGGACTGACCAGAATGCTTCAAGTTCTTGGAATAATACGCAGAATCCAGCTTGCTTTAAAATAATGCATGCATCACAGGCAGCTAGTTCGCCGAACGACGCTTACCTGCGTGCGCAAATGAGACTGCAAATTGATGGTGGACAAGTTTTTACAATACCCATGATAGATGGCCTTTTTATGGAAGGATATTCATATATTAGACCATTTATTACAAGTTCTAATCCAATAATTTTTTCGGGAGACGATAGCGGTCAATATACAATGGAGTTAATTGTAAAGCTGAATAGTACTAATCAGGGCTCCGGCGCATCTTATGGTCGAACAGAAGTTTACACGAAAGGTCTTTATGCGCCTTAGAGGGAAATAATTATGTCTGGAGAATTTTGTCGATTTAGAAAAGATACTGCAACGTCTGTTAAACTTTTAGGCGCGCATGTGATATATCAAGCATCTGCTGGTACTTTTAGTACTATACTCGACCCACAAGCCAACAAAGCTATGATAATAGATTCTATCTATGTGCGTAATGCTGATACAGATGCCAGTGATGGGCCAATGCAAATCGAATTAGAGATTTTTAGCACAGGTAAACAAAGGCCATTTTTTGTTGCGCTGTTAGATCACGGTGAAACGTGCTTAGCTGCTAGTAAGTCGACTCCAATAATGGTAGATAATGGTCAAGATATTAGAATAAAAGCATTTCATAAAACTGCAGTTGCCCAAACTACAGTAAATGCATTTGTGTATGTATCATATAGGGAGTACGATGTTTAATGAGTTATAATTACTTTAAAAATAATGCGTTTCTTAATAGTGGAGGAATTTCATCCAGCGCCAATAATAAATCTCTAGATGCTATTAAAAGTAGTGGCGTAAGTGATTTAAGCGCTCCTTCTCCACAAATGCTGTATGATATTGACTATGAAGCAGTTAATACGTTATTTAATACGTATGATCATAATACGAGTCAAAGTACTATAACAGCTGGTTTAAAAAATGCAATAAGCGGTGCGAAGGTTTGGGCTACTCCAATAAATAATGCTGCTTTTGAAAATTTAGTTGGTACTACCACTACAACTCATGGTGATCTTCAAACTAACGGTCAATTTGAAAGAAACGTAATTGACAATGAGTCGTCAAATCCAATACAGCCGTCTAATTTTCCAGGTCTTACTAAAGGGTGTTTATGGTTCGCTATGTCGTTTTGGGCACCTGGCAACAGCAGCGGCGCGCCTGGACATCTAGGAACAATTTATATGAATTTTCCAGATTTGCCAGCTACTGGCTCTAATGGAATTAAAAGTTTACTTTATCCGATGTATTCTAAACGTGTCGAAGCATTTATTGTATATGGGCAATATCTCGAAAGTAATAACAGTCAATATGAAAACGGTTATACTGAAACATATTCGAGTCCTGTTGCAAGGTGGTATATATCATCGGAAGCTTATAACTATGGAAGTACTGGGTATTATACTCAAAGCGGCCCCTCATACAGAATTTCTAATAATGATGGCATTTGGGGCTTTAGAACTGACGGTACCGTAAATGGACACGACGGAAGCAACCTTAGTACGTACCAAGGAGCAGGTAAGTCATTTGGTGTACAAAATTACAATAGTAATGATGCATCAGTTGACGATGTATACTGGGGGACTTTTACAAAATCAAGCAATACATTCTGGCGAGCAAATATTTGGACGGTGACAACATAATGGCAATAGGAAATTTATCAAGAATAGGAAAAAAAGTACCTCTAACAGATTTACCTCATAAAGGTGGATCAATGGACACAATGGATTTTCATTCGTTAAGTAACGAATACCGTTTGTCAGCATCTTTGAATACTACTGCTTCGACACTAGTAGGAGGCTTTGGTAATAGATATGATATAAAATCAGCTTTTGGTGCATTGCAGGGTTTTAAGATTAATTCTCAAACATATATGAATGGTGATACTGATTATGATGGTCCTTATCATGTATCAGAAATATTTTTCGATATTGGTGCAGCTCGTTCAGGTAAGCTTTATATTGGACATAATCATACACTAACTAGTGGGAATCAATGGTGCGCAGATGCCCCAATGGTTGGTGCACAAATATTAGATATAGAGGGCAATCTTTTAGAAAACATTACTTTTACAACCACCACAATGGAACAAAGCGCCGGTCAATACGGCACACCACCAACGCCTTTGGTTTTAAGTAGTGCTACGTTTTTTAGTCTCAGTACGAATGGCTCTGGAGCTAGATTTAATTATCGGTCATCTACCGTCAGTTCTAGAACTGGTGCAGCTGATGGATTTGATAATTCGGCATTCGATGATACACCATATCCTTTAACCACCTCAAGTTCTCAAGCGGCAAGATCAATAGCACAACAAGGCAACTACAACTATGTATACCGAGAAGTATCTAATAGTGGAACATACTTAAAATCACAATTTATGAGAACTACCGGCTCTTATTCGTTTCCGCGCAGAGGTTCAATTAGATTATCTTATGCAAATACCACGGAAACAGCTCGGTATTCCGATTTAGAAGAAAATAACACATTTTTAATAGGTATCTATTAATAGGAGAATATAATGGCATTATATACAAAAGGCGGGTGTTATCCACAAAGTATACCCGAAATGATTCAGCTTGAAGATGGAAACATTAGAACTGGTTCAACTACATATACCCCTGATGAAATTGCATCTGCTGGATGGACAGTTGCTCCAGATCTAATTGCATATGATGGGACGACTCATAACCTTAATTGGAATAGTGAAACTTCTAGTTGGTATTTAACAGAAGTTACTGCTGAAGATCAAGCTGCAAGAATAGAAGCTGGTTGGCGCGGAGTTAGAAGTGAAAGAAATTCTATATTAGCTGAGTCTGATTACATGGTAATACAAGCAGTTGAAGCTGGAACAACCATTGCATCCGATTGGGGTACATATCGCCAAGCGTTAAGAGATATTACTAATGAATCAGATCCATTTGATGTTACTTGGCCCACTAAGCCTTCATAACATATAAATAAACCATATAAATATAGTAAAGTAAGAGGTGTTTTAAATGGCAAAGCCAAACAGTAGAGCAACATTAATCGATTACTGCCTAAGAAATCTAGGTGCACCTGTTATCGAAATTAATATTGACGAAGATCAACTAGATGATAGAATAGATGAAGCTTTACAATTCTATCAGCATTATCACACTGATGCCACAGAGAAAGTATTCTTAAAACATCAAGTGACACAAACTGACATAGATAATCAATATATTGCAATACCAGAAGTCGTAACAGATGTCGTTAGAGTTCTACCTATTAGTAACTCTGGCTCTATAAGTGCAGATATGTTTGATGTAAAATATCAATTACATTTAAACGACATGTATAAACTCGGTTATATGGGCAATATTCTAGAATATGTTCAAACACAACAGCATATGTCGACAGTAGATCTTCTTGTTAATTCTGATGATAAACGAATCTCATTTAATCGACATAAAGATAGATTGGATATTGTAATGGATTGGGCCAATGAAGTTTCAGTTGGTGAGTTTATTGTACTTGAAGCATATCGGATTGTAGATCCTGCTGTATACCTGCAGGTATATAACGATTATTATTTAAAGAAATATGCTACAGCATTGATTAAGAAACAATGGGGTGCAAACCTAATTAAATTTGAAGGGATGCAAATGCCTGGTGGAGTCACATTTAATGGTCGTCAATTGTTTGATGATGCTGTTGAAGACTTAGTAAAACTAGAAGAAGAAGTTAGGTTAAATTGGGAACAGCCAGTTGACTTCTACGTAGGATAATAAATGCCTAGAAACGTATATTTTTCTCAAGCCGTCAAATCAGAGCAAAATCTGTATGAAGACTTGATCATAGAATCTCTTAAGATATTTGCACAAGATGTCTACTATATTCCTCGCACTATTATTAGTCGTGATACCATCTTAGGCGAAGATCCAGCATCTAAGTTTGATGATGCATACCTAATAGAAGCATATATTGAAAATGCTGAAGGCTTTGATGGAGAAGGAGATTTATATAGTAAGTTTGGTCTTGAGATAAGAGACGAAGCTTCATTCATTATTTCTAGGAAAATATGGAATCAACGCATTGGTTTAAACGAAGGTACATTAAAGCCTGCAGAGGGTGATTTATTATATCTTCCAATGTCTAATTCTTTCTTTGAAATTAGTCTAGTTGAAGATGATAAACCTTTCTATCAGTTATCTAACTTACCAGTTTATAAATTATCATGCTCATTGTTCGAATATAACGATCAAGAAATGGATACTGGTATTGCTGCTATTGATAATGTAGAAACACAGTATGGTTATCAGGTTGGAATAGATGTTGCTGTAACAGGCGGTAATCACTTTACTCAAGGTGAGATTGTTACTCAAACTCTTTCAGCTGGTATTACAGTCTTTGGCGAAGTACAAGCTATTACCAAAACATCAAATACTGCAGCTACAATTTCTGTATCTAATATTGGAACTAAGGATACTACAAATGCTGCTACTGCTACAGACTCAGCCCGCGAATTTATAGTATCGGCAACTTCATCAGCTAATAATCTAGTAGGATCAAAATCTGGTAATACATGCGTAATTACAAACGTATATACATTAGCTGATGATGATACGAATAATACCTTTGCTTCAGATTCACAAGCTAAGAATGTTCAGTTTGAAATCGAAGGTGATAACTTTATTGACTTTTCTGAATCTAATCCATTCGGTGATCCATCGGAGACATTATAATGTTTGGTTCTCATTTCTATCATGCTACGGTTCGTAAATCAGTTGCTGTCTTTGGAACAATGTTTAATAACATTACAATTGCTCGTAAGAAAGGTGATGGATCTCTCATTAATCAACAGAAGGTTCCATTAGCTTATGGCCCTAAACAAAAGTTTTTATCTCGTCTAGACTCATTAACTGGTCAAGATGCGTCTGTTGCTTTAAAGCTTCCTCGTATGTCTTTTGAGATAACTAGTATAGAATTAGATACAACTAAAAAGCTTGGTAAAAGAACAACTATAACTGAACCAGGAACTACAGGTACTACGACTCAACGTAATGTAATTAAGCAATTTGCTCCATATAATATTAATATGCAACTTAATATCATGGCTAAAAATCAGGATGATGGATTGCAGATTTTAGAACAAATACTACCATATTTCCAGCCTGAATATACTTTATCTATTAAACCAGTAGACGAATTTGCTTCGTTTAAACAAGACGTACCTATTATTTTAAATGGTGTATCATTTGATGATCAGTATGAAGGTGATTACCAGTCTCGAAGAGTATTAATTTACAGCTTAGATTTTACAATGAAAATGTCATTCTATGGTCCGGTTGGTGATAATAAAGTTATTAGAGAAGTTAATATTGACTTTAATCAATCAGCTCAAAGCGCCAATAATATATCTGAAATGGATATAACTATAGGAAATAACGATACCGAATCGAGCTTTACAGTAACAACTAATATTGATTTAACTGACTTTGATTAATTATGTTTGATAAAAAAGATACACTAAAAAAATCATTAGAAAAAAATCTACCAGCTGAAACTAAACACGCTGAGGTAGATAAAGAGCTTACGTCTAAGAAAGATATAAATGATGATTATACTTTCTCAAGAGATACTTACAAAGAACTCATAAGTACAGGTATGGGATCACTAGATTCTCTTGCCGAAATTGCTCGTGAATCAGAACACCCCCGAGCATTTGAAGTATTATCAAAATCAATTAAAGACATTGGTGATGTAACTGATAAGCTGATGTCATTACAAAAGAGTAAGCAAGACTTAGTAGGTAAAAAAGAAGAACAAAGTAAAGTAACTAATAATAATATGTTTATAGGTAGCACTACTGATTTACAGAGAATGCTCTTAGACACTGACGAAAAAGTGATTGATGGCGACATTAAAGAATAATGAATTTGGTTATCTTGGAAATCCTAATGTAAAGAGAGACGGAGTCGAGGCTCAGTTTACACTTGAGGAAATCAAAGAATATAAAAAATGTATGCAGGATCCTGCGTACTTTGCAAAAACTTACGTTAAGATTATATCACTCGATGAAGGACTAGTTCCCTTTAATCTATATGATTATCAGGAAAAGATGTTTAATCATTTTAACGATAATCGATTTTCAATTGTATTGGCATGTCGTCAGTCTGGTAAATCGATATCATCAGTAGCGTATCTACTGTGGTTTACAATCTTTAATCCGGAAAAGACTATTGCCATACTTGCAAACAAAGGTGCTACTGCAAGAGAGATGTTAGCTCGAGTTACTCTTATGTTAGAGAACTTACCATTCTTTTTGCAGCCAGGTTGTAAGGCATTAAACAAGGGTTCTATAGAATTTAGTAATAACTCAAAGATTATTGCAGCTGCTACGTCTGGTAGTTCTATTCGTGGTCTATCGATTAACTTACTGTTTCTTGATGAGTTTGCTTTTATTGACAATGATGCTACATTCTATACATCAACGTACCCAGTAGTATCATCTGGTAAAGATACAAAGATTATTATTACTTCTACAGCAAATGGTATTGGTAATGTATACCATAAACTGTGGGAAGGAGCTGTCACAAAGACAAATGAGTTTAAACCTTTTCGTGTAGATTGGTGGGATGTTCCAGGGCGAGATGATAAGTGGAAAGAGCAAACAATTGCCAATACTTCTCAGATACAGTTTGATCAGGAGTTTGGTAATACATTTCAGGGTAGAGGTAATAGCCTTATATCTGCAGAATGTTTACTTGCTCAAAAGGCTCAAGATCCAATATATACACAAGAGAATACATATGTTTATGAAAGACCGATAGAAGGTCATAATTATATTATGTGTGTCGATGTTGCGAAAGGTAGAGGGCAAGATTATTCAACCTTTAATATTATAGACACATCAGTCAATCCGTTTAAACAGGTTGCAACATTTAGAGATAATAATCTATCAGCATTATTATTTCCTGATATTATATACAAGTATGCTATGACATACAATGAAGCATATATCATTGTAGAATCAAACGATCAAGGTAGTGTTGTATGTAATGGTTTATATTATGATTTAGAATACGAAAACTTATTTGTAGAATCAACTGTGAAAGCTGGTGCAATTGGTGCTACAATGACTAAACGTGTAAAACGTATCGGTTGTTCTACATTAAAGGATTTTGTTGAGCAAAAGAAATTGCATATTGTAGACGCAAACACAATTATGGAGATGAGTACATTCGAAGCAAGAGGTACATCGTTTCAAGCATCGGGTAGTAATCATGATGACTTAGTAATGAACCTAGTCATGTTTGCATGGTTTGCTACAACGGATATATTTAATGGTATAACTGATATTGATATGAAGAATATGTTATACAAAGAGCAGCTGCAAGCGATACAAGATGATTTAATACCGTTTGGTTTTATAACAAGTGCAGCTGTAGACGAACCAGTAGTGGAAGTAGATAATACAGGGCAACAATGGGTTGTCCAAGAGCCTATCTCGAAACTATAAATATTATAAATAATAGTAATTGAGTAAGTATCGTATTATGAACACACACTATTTAACCTTTGAGAGGATATAAAGATGGCATTTCAAGTCTCGCCCGGCGTCGAGGTAAAAGAAATCGACGCAACAAATGTGATTCCTGCGGTATCTACTAGTATAGGTGGGTCAGTCGGATTTTTCACAAAGGGTCCCGTTGATACTCCAATTACTGTTAGTTCGGAAAAACAGTTAGTGGAAACCTTCGGTGAACCTACTGCAGCAACATTTAAATATTTTGGCCCAATGGCGGCTTTCCTAAAATACGGAAACGCGCTGAAAGTAATAAGAGTTGAAGGAGCTGAAGCTCTTAATGCAGCTGGTACAGCTGCTGCGGGTGATGCTACAGCTCAACTTATTAAAACTAAGGACGCATTTGATGCACTAACTCTTGCAGAGACTGCAGGTGATTTTATTGCACGTTCGCCTGGTGTTGAAGGTAATGCAATAGATGTACACGTTTGTCTAGCAAACAGTACTTCATTTACTGCATGGACCCATAAAGCACTATTTTCAAGAGCTCCTGGAACTTCAAACTTTGCAGTATCAAAGGGTAACGCTGACGCGGCCGATGAGCTACATATTGCAGTAGTTGATAGAACAGGCGTAATTAGTGGAGTCCCAGGAACAGTTTTAGAAACATTTGAGGCACTAAGTCAAGGTACTAATGCTAAAAATGACGATGGTTCTACTAATTTCTTTAAAGATGTTGTTAATTCAAAGTCACAATATATCTATGCAGGTTATACTGGTGCGGCATGGCTAAATGGTACTGCTGCAATACCAGCACAGATTACACAAGATAGCACATCATATACTGCAGCTGCAGATACAGCTCCTCTGGTAGTCGCATTGAGCTTAGGCGTAGCTGGTACTATAGCAAATACGGCAGTAGTAACTGGCTTAGATTTGTTAAAAGACGCAGAAACACTTGATGTTAATTTGCTTTTTGCTACTGCGGATTTATCAACAGAAAGTGCTGCAATTGCTATTAAACTTCAAGAGGTAGCAGAGCATCGTAAAGATTGTGTTGCTTTTGTATCTCCTCCAGTGTCGTTAACAGATGGTAGTAGTGCTATTTCTGCAGATACAATTGCATCTGATGCTACGCTTTCTGGTCGTAATTCATCATATGTTATACTAGATTCAACTTCTGTTAAAGTATATGATAAATATACCGATACGTATCGATTCATAAACGCTTCTGGTCATATAGCTGGTCTTTGTGCTAATACTGATCGTGTTGCTGATGCTTGGTTCTCACCAGCTGGTGAAACTCGTGGTCAACTCTTAGGAGTAACCAAATTAGGCTTTAATCCTAATAAAGCTGAGCGTGATACATTATATAAAGCAAGCGTTAACCCGCTAGTTTCATTCCCAGGACAAGGGACAATGTTGTTCGGTGATAAAACTTCACAATTCCGTGCTTCTGCATTCGATCGAATTAATGTTCGTCGATTGTTTATTGTTTTGGAAAAAGCAATTTCAACTGCATCTAAGAGCATGTTATTTGAATTTAACGATGAGTTTACCCGCGCAAACTTCCGTAACATGGTAGAACCATTCTTGCGTGATGTTAAGGGCCGTCGCGGTATTACTGATTTCTTGGTAATTTGTGATGAAACAAATAACACTGGTAATGTTATTGATAGTAACCAATTCGTTGCTGATATATTCATTAAACCAGCTCGATCAATTAACTTTATTAAATTAAACTTTATCGCCACGCGTACTGGTGTTGAGTTTAGTGAAATCGCTGGACAATAGGAGTAAATAAAAATGGCTATTTTAGGTGTAGATGACTTTAAGTCAAAACTAACAGGAGGTGGTGCTCGCGCCAACATGTTCAAGGTAACATGTAACTTTCCTGGTTATGCGCAGGGTGATGTAGAACTTACTTCATTTATGTGTAAAGGTGCTCAGTTACCAGCTTCGATAATTGCACCGATCACGATTCCGTTTCGTGGTCGTCAATTACAAATTGCCGGTGATCGTACATTCGAACCATGGACTATCACTGTAATTAATGATGGTGAGTTCAGTGTAAGAAATGCGTTTGAGCGATGGATGAATGGTATCAATGAACATAATAATAATGCAGGTCTTGTTAATCCTGTTGATTATCAAGCTGATATGATTGTTGAGCAATTACGTAGAGATGGTAGTGTTTCAAAGCGCTATGATTTCCGAGGTACTTGGCCAACGAATATCTCTGCAATTGATGTTAACTATGATTCAGAGAATGCTATCGAAGAGTTTACAGTTGAGCTACAAGTTCAATACTGGGAATCAGATACCACTTCTTAATTGGTGTATAAATAATATAGTGAGGGGAATTTCCTTCCCCTCCATTATTATGGAGATTATTAGACATGGCTGAGTTTTTTGGCTTTGAGATAAAAAGAAAAGATGCAGATGCTACTGAGAAACCTTCAGTAAAGACCTTTGTCGCCAATGCGGAAGAGGACGGCGCAGGTGTCATTAAGGCTGCAGGGCATTTTGGATCCTATTTAGATTTAGAAGGCAATAATCAAAAGAACGAAGCGGACTTAATTCTTAAGTACCGTGATATTGCATCGCATCCAGAATGTGATACTGCAATTGAAGATATTGTAAATGATGCAATTATTGGTGATCATGATTCATCACCTGTTGATGTTGTATTAGACAAAGTAGAGACCTCTGATGCTATTAAAGAGACAATCAGAGAAGAATTTGATAATATTTTGACAATGCTAAACTTTAGTCAGCATGGTCATGATATATTTAAAAAGTGGTATATCGATGGACGGTTACCATATCATATTGTAATTGATTCGAATGCCCCAAAGAAAGGTATTCAAGACTTACGATATATTGATCCCATTATGCTTCGTAAAGTAAAGGAAGTAACAGAAGAAAAGGATCCAAAAACTGGTGCAACTCTAGTAAAAGGTGCAAAAGAGTTTTTCATATATAGTGATCCTGAAGATACTGCTGATGCAAGTGGTCGTCAGTCTGGTCTGAAAATACATAAAGATTCGATTGCATATTGTACATCAGGTATGTTAGATCCAAGCCGTAAACGTATTCTTTCGTACTTACAAAAGGCAGTTAAACCAGTTAATCAGCTTCGTATGATGGAAGATTCATTGGTAATCTA
>Ga0208134_1000046_pt1 | contig 61103 bp, 68 predicted proteins | sample VirMetDEL_Mar_31_FD_184515 | JGI IMG/M metagenome (GOLD analysis project Ga0208134, IMG submission 184515) | Aqueous microbial communities from the Delaware River and Bay under freshwater to marine salinity gradient to study organic matter... | ecosystem: Environmental > Aquatic > Marine >...
ACCTCGTTTTATAAAACTAGAGCTGGCTCACCAAGGTGGTAAACAACACAAGTGTGCTGATCGACGGATTAAAAGGTTCGAATCCTTTTCTAGTTACAAACTAAATACGACAACAGTCGGATAATATGAATATAAATAAATTAAATTAAATAGTATGAAAACAAAAGAAGAATTAGAAGTAAATCTAGCTGCATTAAAGTTGCTAGAAGCTGAAACAGGTATCAAACATGAAAACTTTAAACAGCAAGTGCAAGACACTGAAAAGAAACTAGAAGACATTAACAAACCAGAGTTGACTCCTTTACAGTTTGACAAGATACAAGAAGCTATTGAAGAAGGTGTAGGTAACTTTAGCTTTAACGAACAAGATAACTATGAAAAAGAGTTTGGCATGGAGTATGATGGTAAAGTATACCTTGAAAGTATAGACTTAACTTGTACCCATGAGTTAGTAGAAAATATTGTAAAAGAAGTTTACAAGCTATTTACTGAAGCTGAGTGTCCATCTGAAGAACAAGAGTAATATGAAATTAATAGACAAATTAAAACCAGAGGTAATAGAAGCGCTAGATGATGCTAAAATTCAATACAGCGCTAGCCATAGACGAATATTTGCAACTCTAAACCAAATAAGCGAATACAGAGATCTAACAGTAGATCAACTTAACCTAATAACAGCGTATTTACCACAAGATTTAAAACCTCATTCACCAATAGGTTGGATGTACGGTGATAATATACTTGATAAAAAACATAGATTATGACAGAAACAAAACAAAAATTACCTAAATGGTTCAATGGTGAACTGTATGATGAAGGTGCCGAAGTGCAAAATAGGTTTAGCGGTGAGAAATGCCAGCTAAATAATGTAGAATTAAGTATGTATGACTTTGTTATGGGTGCAACCATGTGTATGGAAATGGGTATGCCTTGCAATATAAACGAATTAAGAAAAGGTCTTAGTTGGTTTAGAAAGAATAACGCAGAAGCATATATGATATTACTAGATTAACTATGGATAGAATAAGAATATATACAAATGAAACTTGTCCTTATTGCAAATCAATAAAAGAAGAGTTAGAGAAAAAAGATATTAAATTTATAAACATGGATACTACGGAGCACAAGGTTGCGTGGCAAGATATTATGAATTTAACAGGTATACCTACGGTACCAACTGTAGAGTGTGGAGATGAATTCCTTGTTCCGGGTAGAGACTTTAGTAACCCAGCTCATTTAATTAATATAATTGAGAACTATAGAGATTACAATTATGATTATACTAGAAGAACTTTAGAAAAAGTTAAAACATTAAATTACAATATAGGTCAAGCGTTTCAAAACTTAGACAAATTATTAAAACAAATAGAAGATAAAATAAAATGACAGGAAAACAAGTAGAAAAATACATTATGAGAGATCTTGGTATGATTCCAAGACACGATTGCTATGCGCTAGCAGATGCTATAACAGATATGGCGAAAGAACTAGATCACGACGAGTGTGAGTTGATGTATCTATTACTAGAGAATAGACCGATCGACGTGCTATACACGCATAGCTACGGCTTTCACACCTCAAACGGAAGAGAAATTATTAACAATTTACAACACAAATATTATGAGTACGAGAGCGCAAGTTAGATTCGCAACAAGAGAAGATGGTGTATCATTCAGTGAGCACCCAGATAAAATACACGCGCAGTTTTACAAACACAGTGATGGTTATCCTGAAGGGTTAGGACTAGATATAGCTATGTCTATATTAAAGAACGACCCTATTAATGGTTGGGAAATAGAACACGTACAAACCCAGCATAGTGATCTAGAATACATATACTATATATGGTCTGACTATGATAAAAGTACTTGGATAAGTATATTTGAAGTAAAACCATTTATAGATTTTTATGGTGAATGTGTTTTTGTAGGTACGGCAGAAAAATTATTAACTAAATATGGTTCTCAATTAGAAGAATCATATTACAAACTAAATACGAACAATGACGGATAATAAACGTGTAACAAACAAACAAATATTAGATGAGATTAATAATCTAAAAGTAGTGAATGTAGAGGTCGATCCAATGACTGAAACAGAGCTTAATGCTTTAGCTATCAAGATAGTAAGTAGAATGGTTAAACTTAAGTCTATGGAGGACTGGTTTGATCACGTAAACAGATCTGATATAGCTGGTTCTGTTGCTTATCAAGATCTTGATCTAACCGAAGAAGAAGAAGCATTAGGTGAAGCTGCAAAGCTAATGACATTAATGAATCTATTTCAAGAAGAAGAGGAATATGAGAAGTGTGCTATTATCAAGGGGAGAATGGCACAAGTAAATAAAATATTAAGAAAAGGAAAAAAATAATGATGAGAAAAAAACCAATGTTAGCATATCCTGTTAACAAAAAACCAATAGACTACGACAAACCAGTATTTATGCAACCAAAACTTGACGGTGTTCGCTGTGTAATACAGTGTGATGATTGGGGAGGAATCACCGCATACTCACGCACGGGTAAAGAATGGAAAAACATACAACACATATTAGAGCAACTAGTCCCTTTCTTTGAAAAATACCCTAATGTTATATTAGATGGTGAGTTGTATAATCACGATTTTAAAGACAACTTTGAACAGATCATATCTATGGTCAGAAAAACAAAACCAACTGACGAGGCACGTGCAGAATCAGCTGAGAACGTACAATTTCATTGTTACGATATCATAGATGAGACTATGACATTTGAAGATCGTTATAATTTTGTATTTGATAACTTAAGAGACTCTTATTCTGTTAGAACCGTTGTTACTACACCAATCCCTAATAAGTATGAAGCTGATGAAATGCACGAGATTAATATGGACAGTGGTTTCGAAGGCTCTATTATGCGTACTAACGAGGTTTACCAGTGCAAGAGATCACATAGTCTTAGAAAAATCAAAGATTTTCACGATGCCGAAGCTACTATAACCGGTTGGGTTGAAGGTAAAGGTAAACGTATCGGTACTATCGGTAAATTCCTAGCTGTTGACAGTGATGGTAATGAGTTCGGTATGCCTGTAATGGATAAATTTAAGTATTTACAAGACAATTTTGTTGCAATGCAAGGCTTTGTAGGTCAAGAGGCTACGTTTACGTACTTCGAACGTACTAAAGCTAATAGCTATAGACATCCATTGTTTAAGTGTGTACGTAATTATGAATGAATAGCAAGGTAATGAATAGATATGAACAAGAAAAAGCTAACGACTTAAAAAGAATAGCCGTAGCACTAGAAAAATTAGCAAAGTTATTAACAAAAGTAATAAAAGATAACGCATGACAAGAATAAATGTAGGTATACCGCCAGCCGACCTTGTTAATCAGCATTTAATAGCTGAACACAGAGAAATAAAACGAATACCAAACTGTATTGCTAAAGGTAAATACAATATGGAAGGTATACCTGATAAGTTCAAGCTGGGTACAGGTCACGTTAAGTTCTTCTATAACAAACTGTTATACCTTAAGAACAGATATACTAGCCTGTATAATGAGTGTATTAAACGAGGGTTTAATGTACAAAACTATATAGGTGCGTGGGATAACGTACCACAAGAACTGATGAATGATTACAAAGTAGAACCAAACGATATAATAATAATAAAGAAAAGAATAGATGAACGAAGACCTAAAAGATAGAATAAACCAATGGAACGATATTAAATACCCTAATGATAATGAGACAAGAATTATTATTGCAACATTAAAACCTGAGGGGACTGTGACAACAGCCCCTAAAGTATAAGAGTAATAGGCTAATGTCACACGAAAGAAATATAAAACTATTAAATGATAGGCGCATCGTATATAAGAGAGATCCTGTTGATGATGTACCAACTCATCAAACCGATAAGTATATGTTCTTCGAACAAGGTACTTATGAATGTTATACACTGTTCGCGTCTAAAGCTAAGATCACGACTTATAAGAGCCTTAAATGGCATTTGTTAACGTTATGGTATCTTAACCCAGATCTTGATCAAGATGAGTTTATGCAGATAGCAGAGATCATATCAGTCAAAGAACAAGGTTTCACTTCGTTTACAATACACATCGATCTTCTTAGAAAGATGGTATATGAGGTTAGCATGTTAGACTTAGATGAACCACCTAAAAACAAACTACGTAAAGTTATATTTAAGTATGGCTGTGGTTTAACTAAAGAACAAAAACTATCTATAGTAGGTGAATTAATAGGTAGATCAAAACGTATACATGAAGATGATATATACCAGTGTATGTTAGATATAAACGACTTAGGTAAAAAGATTACCATAACCCAGTTAGCATTGTATTTAGAATGTTCTACTAGAACTATACATAGAAACATGGGTGAACAATTAAAACGAGAAAAAGAATTATTAAACCAACAATTATGATAACACTAATAATAATAATAATAGGTACGTTTCTACTAGGTGGATACGCTATTAGAAAAGGACAAGAAATAGAAAAAAATAAAAAGAAATGAAGAAAATAATATACATAGATATGGACGGAGTTATAGCTAACTTTAAAAAAGCAGCGGACGAAGGTGGATGGAAACATAGACCTGACAAGCATGTAGACTATAGAAATCTAGAAGTAATGCCCGGAGCTAAAGAGGCTTTGATGAGGTTAAACCATGACTTCGATATATTTATTGCATCAACCCCACCATGGGATAGACCTGATATGTGGGGTGCAAAGAGAGAGTGGATTGCAGAGCACTTCCCTTGGCTTAAACGCAAGTTAATACTAACACACAGAAAAGATTTATTAATCGGTGATATTTTAATTGACGATAGTAGATGGCGAGGTCAACCAGACTTTCAAGGCGATTGGCTTTGGTTTGGCACATCTCAAAGAGTTTTAGATTGGCCATCAACGTTAGAATTGATCTATAAAAGATATGCATAATGAAACACTATAATATACAGAACTATATAAGATACAAGAAAGATCTTGAATCAACTTTAGCTAGACTAGAGGGTAAAATGTGGGACGAATATACTAGAGATGAACTTATTATTAAGTTTATGCCTCTTGTAGAAAACTTAGCACGTAAATTTGCTACATCACAACAAGCATCAGGCGTTATGGCTATAACTGATATGATACAAGAAGGTCATTTGAACTTAATTAAAGCAGTTGATCGCATTGATTGGGATAGAATAAACGAATCAGAAGATGCTGAGAAAACTTTAAAAAGTTTTTTAGCCAAACGTATTAAAGGCGGTATACGTAGAGAGATAGATAAAAACAGAGGTCAAATGAGATTACCAGAACACGTTACTAATAGTATACGTAAGAACTTTGGTAAAGATAAAAAAGCTGTAGCTATGTTCTTTAACTCTATATTCCTAAGTATTGATGCTGGTACCAGAGATGATGACGATCTGTTTTTACAGATTGAAGACAAGTCAGAGCCATACAACCAGGTATTTTTAAACATGTACTTAACAAGTTTGTTAAAACAACACTTAGTAGATAGAGAATATGAAGTACTAAGGCTTAGTTATGGTCTTGACTGTGATAAACAGTCTGCCAAGCAAATTGCAGAGAAATTAGGTATCGAAGGTAGTGGTGCTTATGTTAGAGTTTCACAGCTAAAAAAGCAAGCAGTTGATAAATTAATTGCTAACGTAGACCACTCACAAGTGCTTGACTACCTGTAAGTTAAGTTAAGTGACAAATGTAAATTTAAACAATAACGTGTAATTATATATATACACCAAATACCAAAAAGATGAAAGAATTAAACCAAAAATTAGCCGTCGTACAGACAGAGCTAAAAGCGAAAAAGTCTTCGTACAATTCGTTCGGTAAGTATTACTTCCGTAAATCAGAAGACATCCTAGAGGCTATAAAGCCTTTCTTAGTTAAACACGGCGTTACAGTTACGATCAATGAAGAAATGATATCAACTGAACCTGTTCCAACAATGCAATCAACAGCAACATTTTCAGATGGCAAAGATGCTATACACGCAACAGCACTAGTCGGTGTAGACCTTAATCAAAAAGGTATGCAGACAGCTCAGCAGTTCGGCGCGGCGTCGACTTATGGCAAGAAATATGCTTTAGGTAATCTATTGCTTATTGATGATACAGAAGATGCTGACTCAGGTAAAAAACCTACAGGCGCTGTAGATAAAATTAAACAAGCAGCAAAACCTAAGATTACAGCAGCACAACTAAAGAAAGCAAAAGAATATGTAGCAGCGGGAGGTAAAGTTGAAGCAATTGAATCTAAATATAAAATAACAGATGAACAAAGAAAAGATATTACAAAGGCTTAAAATAGACGAAGACTACTACGGTGAATTTGGTAATCAGTTTTTATCCAACTCTCATGTTGGTAGATTATTAAAAGACCCGTTAAACGTCTTTAAACCAAGCAAGCCATCACCAGCATTTTTAGTCGGTGGATATTTCCATACTTGTATATTAGAACCAGATAAACTAGATAAGTTTAAGGTTGTAAAAGCAAGCACAAGAAATACTAAAGCCTACAAAGATGTTGCGGGTGGAGAGCTATGTCTACTAGAACACGAGGTAGATATGATTGAGTTAATGAGAGATAAAGTTATGGCTAACGATATATGTAGAGACCTCATACTAGGTTCTGACTTTGAAAGAACTGTAGATTATGAAGTTCCAATGATTACTGAGTTGTTCGGTAACAAGTGGAAAGGTAAAGCAGACATTGTTAATCATGACGAGAGGTTAATCATTGATTTAAAAACAACAGCTGATATTGAAAAGTTTCAATGGTCAGCGAACAAGTATAACTATGATTCACAAGCTTATATCTACAGTAAGTTATTCGGATATGAGTTTCTGTTCATAGTTATAGATAAGAACACCCATAAAATAGGTGTGTTCGACTGTTCACCACAGTTCTACGAACGAGGTGAAGATAAGGTGCGTAAAGCAAGTGAAGCTTATGACTTGTTTTACAAGACCAAGGACTTTGATCCTAAACAATATTTCATAAGCAAAACCCTATAAAAATGTAATCATGGGAAGAACAAAAATGAAGACCTGTACAATATCAGGCAAAAAGTTTGCGGCTAACACTAGTAACTTTTATGTTAACCACAACGCACCGGACAGCCTACATCCGTATCACAAAGCTTTTGATAACTTTAGAAGAGTAACAAACGCTAGTGTAGAACAATGTAGAAAAATAGTTAACTTAATAAATTCATAATATGGCAAGTATAATTAAAGCAAGTCTAAATCTAGACGCAATACCTAAGGATAAAATCTATGTAGGTAAGAAAGGTAAGTATTTACCGATCACAATAACGATCAACGATGAGTTAGATCAATTCGGTAATCAAGGTCCTGTGGTTGTAGAACAATCAAAGGAAGAGAGAGATCAAAAAACAGCAAAGACTTACTTAGGTAATGTTAAGGTTGTTTGGTCTAACGGTAACAATGTTGAACCAGCTCCAAGAGACAATGCTCCAGCTCCGGCTGCAACAGCTCCTCAAGCTGATGACCTGCCATTCTAAATGAGTAAGGAAGAGATCAATGGATTTCTGGTTGACAAGTTCAATCAGCATGGCCTAAAAGAGAACGCAGCGCAGGGCGTATGCCCGCTGTGCTCTCACACTAGGAAACCTAAGAACGCCAAAGCACAATGTGCTAGCTATGATTGGGAACGTGGTCTCGGTACCTGTCACAACTGTGACACTACATTTCAGTTACATACTTATCAACGTAAAGGTGCTAGTGAAAGAGTCTATACAAGACCAGTCACACCCGAACAGTTTGATGAAGTAAGTACAAACGTTGAAACGTGGTTTGGTACAAGAGGTATTTCAAAGCAAACATTATCAGACCTTCAGGTAACTGAGGGCTCTGAATGGATGCCTCAAACGAGTAAGAACGAAAACACTATCCAGTTTAATTATTTTATGGGTGATCAGTTGATCAACGTAAAATATAGAGATGGTAGAAAGAATTTCAAGTTATACAAAGGTGCAGAAAAAGTATTCTATAATATTAATAGTGTTGTAGGTTATGATTGGTGTGTAGTTGTAGAAGGTGAAATGGATGTGCTAGCTTTACACGAAGCTGGTATCAAAAATGCAATATCAGTTCCTAACGGTGCTACGTTGAATACAAACAACCTAGACTACTTAGATAATTGCATTGACTACTTAGACGATAAGACTAAGATAATATTAGCTGTTGATGCCGATGCTGCTGGTCAAGCTTTAAGAACTGAGTTTATACGTAGACTTGGTGCTGAGGTTTGTTATCTAGTAGATTTTAACGGACAGAAAGATGCTAATGAGTATTTAATAGAGAATGGTGCCGAGGCGTTGAGAAATGCTATACACAAGTCGACACAGGTGCCACTAGAAGGAGTAACTACATTATATGATATACATGACGAAGTTAAAGAATTTGTTACGAACGGCTTTAAACCCGGTTTCCAAGTTGGGCTCAAAAACTTTGATAGCATTTTTAGCACTTATACCGGGCAGTTTATTACTGTTACTGGGATACCTAGTTCTGGTAAGTCTGACTTTGTTGATCAAATGGTTGTTGGTTACAATAATCAGTATGGTTGGAAAACTGCGTTTGCTAGTCCAGAGAATCAGCCAACATATCTCCACGCTCATAAACTGATGCGTAAGACTTGGCAAGACATGCCAACTCAAGGTGATATTGGTAGTGACAAATGGTTAGAAGTAACTCAGAAGGTCAATGAAAACTATTTCTTCATAGACATGGAGAGATATACACTTGAATCAGTATTAAAGAAAGGTGCCGAGCTTGTAAAACGAAAAGGTATCAAATGTCTAGTGATTGATCCTTACAATAAAGTAAGAGATACAAACGCTGTGTCAGATGATGTTAATCGTTACACTATGGATTACCTAGCAAAGATAGAGACATTTGCTAAAAAGTATGATGTGCTAGTATTTATAGTAGCTCATCCAACCAAAATGTATAAAGGAAATGATGGAAAAATTGAAGAACCTACTATGTATAATATTAAAGGTGGAGGTGAATGGTATGACGCATCGTACCACGGCCTGCTCGTTCATAGAGATTACGATGCTAAAACTACTAAGGTTAAGGTTCTCAAAGTTAAGTTCCAAAACCTGGGTGAGAATGGCGCTGAATCTCATTTTACCTGGGAACCACGCTCTGGCTCTTTCATTCCGAACGAACCGATTACACAGGAAGTAGATGGCCTTCCGTGGGAATAGTTTTAAGAAAAAGAAAAAGACAGCAAACTTATATTATCCATATACAGTTGATGATATAAAATATGCTGGCTGGTGCTTAAACAAAAACATCCACGTAGCTGTTAGTCCTGGAATACAAAAATGGAAAGTAGAGATAAGACTTAACAACGGCGAATGGAATAAAGACCCAGGTGTTTACGAGCACGACGAGGCAATGGAAAAAATGTACGAATACTATAAATACTATTATGATAAACACAATAAACAATAAAGTCTTTAGAAATGCTAACGAAGCATACGAATATGTACACGATCAGATATTACAGCATGGTGTAACATTCGGAGATACTAAAGCTCTGTTCAATGTAGGTTTCTACATAACAGATCCTAAAGATAGGAGAATAATAAACAAAGAACGCAGGTGGAAAGAAGGGTATGCCGAGGCTGAATGGCAGTGGTATTTATCTGGTGATCCTAACATAGAAGTACTAGGAGATATATACGGTAAAGTTCCTGAGATATGGAAACGTATGGCTAACGAAGCTGGTAATGTAAACTCTAACTATGGTTATCAATGGGAAAGAACTAGTCAATTAGATATAATAATTGATATGTTAAAAACTAAACCAGACACTAGACAAGCCGCGATATCAATATATGATGCTAAAGAAATTAGCGATTATACTAACGACACGCCATGTACTTATGCCGTACAGTTTACAATTGTCAATAACAGGCTCGATATGTGTGTTACGATGCGATCTAACGATCTTTGGTACGGTTTTTGTAATGATCAATATCAATTCTCTAAACTGCAAGAGATGGTCTCTGATAGGCTAGAGATTGAGACTGGTGTTTACTATCACTTTGCACACAATATGCACTTATACAACGATAAGATATGACATACTATTTATATCACATACCAGGCAAAAAGGTTGGCGTAACAACAGACCTTAAACGTAGAGTAGAAGATCAACAGGGTTATGGTCCTGGCGAATACGAGATAATCGAATCATCTGATGATATAGATTTTATTTCTGAAGGCGAGATAATAATGCAAAAAGCTTTCGGTTACAAAGTAGACCAAATACCATACAATAAATTAAATTGTAATAAAAATAAATTAAATATGAAGATAAACGTAACAGAACAAACAACAACGTTTCCCTGTCCAGTTAACAAACTGAAAGGGCAACTAATGGATAATATAGGTATGACGTGGGAGACAGATCACGGTGTATTTTTTATCAATGAATACTCAATTAAATGGATAATGTCTAATGTAAAAACATCTATGTTTAACAAGCAAAGGTCATACGTATATAACAAAGCGTTTGCTAGGTTTTATGACAACCACCAAACACACGACTATCCTTCAAATGGAAGAGATCAATACAATGGTAAAACATTAGCTGGTGGTTTATCTCCAACTGGAATGAAAGAGTACCACGATCGCAATCCAGAGGATTACGATATGCCGGTTGAATGCTGTGATGAATATAACCCTTGCACTTGTGAGCCACAGTTCTCAAAAAGAATAAATAAACATCTTGAGCCATCTCAATTTGATTTGATTAGAGCTTGGGCTGATGAGAGAGGTTTGTATGAAAATGGTGATACAAAAACACAAGCATTAAAACTAGTTGAAGAAGTTGGCGAGACTTGTAGAGCTATACTAAAAGAAGACTTTGATGAAGTTATTGACGGTATTGGCGATTGTGTAGTTGTACTTACTAATCTAGCTGAACTACAAGGTGTATCAATTGAAGCCTGCATAGACGCTGCATATCAAGAGATCAAAAACAGAAAAGGTAAAATGGTTAACGGAACTTATAAAAAAGATTAATATGAGTAGTAGAGAGATTATGGATGCTAGAAATGGCATAGAACGTAAGACAATTGGTTTTAGAGATCCAGTTGTTAAACACGTAGTTACTAAGTTTGTATCAAGATCAGATATTGGTTATGAAAAATACGGTAGAACATTAGATGACGAACGTAGAGGTAAGTTTAAAAACCTAGCTGGATATCTTAACGATATACAAGAGGAATTAATGGATGCTGTGCTATACATACAAGCCGCACGTGAAGAGCTAGAAGACCGTGAGAAAGAAATATAGTAGAAAGAAAGGTCCTGTCAGAAGTAAAAAAGTTACTTTTGACGGGATCACATTTGCCTCTGGTTTAGAGAAATACATGTATATAGCTTTGAAAAAAGCTAAGATAAAGTCTGAGTACGAAGGTCATACATTTGTTTTGCAAGAAGGATTTAACTTTGAAAATGAATCGTACGAACGTCAGTCAAATGGTAAGGGTGATATGGTAAATAGAGGTTGTAAGAAAATACAACCAATAAGATACACACCTGATTTTATAGACATGAATGAGTTTATTATAGAGACAAAAGGTAGGGCTAACGAAAGTTTCCCTATGAGATGGAAAATGTTCAAACAATTAGTAAAAGAGCAACATCCACATGTAACTTTATATAAACCTCAGAACCAAAAGGAATGTGATAAAGTAGTAGAATTAATATTAACAAAAAGAAAACAAAAATGAAGAAATGGGAATTAAGTTTCGGGTTTTACCCGGGAATATGTTTAGGTTTTAGAACCTATAATGAAGTAAATAAAAATAATCACGTGTTGTACATACCTTTTGTAGACGTTTGCCTGACAACGCACAATGCCTAATGATTTAAACAAAAAGATACTTTCGGATCTTACAGTCCACATGAAGTATGCTAAGTTTATACCCGAGTTAAACAGAAGGGAAACTTGGGAGGAACTAGTCACGAGGAATAAAGAGATGCATCAGAAAAGATACCCTGAGCTAGCAGATCAAATACAATTAAATTATCAATATGTTTATGAGAAAAAAGTTTTACCAAGTATGCGAAGCCTTCAGTTTAGCGGTAAGCCGATTGAAATCAGTCCTAACAGGTTATACAATTGTTCTTACTTACCTATTGATCACGTTGATTGCTTTAGTGAATGTATGTTTCTGCTACTCTCTGGTTGCGGAGTTGGTTACTCAGTTCAAAAACACCATGTCAACGTACTCCCTGAAATAACAAAACCATTTCAAGGTAGAACGCGCAGATTTGTTATTGGTGATAGTATTGAAGGTTGGTCAGACGCGATAAAGGTTTTAATTAAGTCTTATTTAGGCTCTAAGAGATCATCTAAGATAAAGTTTGATTATTCTGATATTAGACCAAAGGGCGCAAGACTTGTGACCTCAGGAGGAAAAGCTCCAGGGCCACAACCATTAAAAGAATGTTTAGTAAAAATTAAAGGAATATTAGAAAACAAAGAAGATGGGAGAAAATTATCAACACTTGAAGTTCACGATATTGTGTGTCACATTGCTGACGCTGTGCTTGCTGGTGGTATTCGCCGTGCTGCATTAATATCGTTGTTCTCGGCGTACGATGAAGAAATGATCTCAAGTAAATCAGGTGATTGGTGGGAATCAAACCCTCAACGAGGAAGAGCCAACAATTCAGCTGTATTAATGAGACATAAAATAACTAAAGAATTTTTCTTAGATTTGTGGAAACGTATTGAATTATCCGGAGCTGGTGAGCCTGGCATATACTTTAATCACGATAAAGATTGGGGAACTAATCCATGTTGTGAAATTGCGTTAAGGCCATATCAGTTTTGTAACTTGTGCGAAGTTAATGTAAGTGACGTCACGAGCCAGGAAGATCTTAACGATAGAGTTAAGGCCGCATCTTTCATAGGTACGCTACAAGCAGGTTATACGGAATTCCACTATCTAAGAGAAATATGGCAAGAGACAACTGAAAAGGATGCTTTAGTTGGCGTGTCAATGACAGGTATTGCGTCTAAGAAAGTCTTGAAGATGGATATGGCTAAAGCCGCTGATGTAGTTAAACGTGAAAATTCTAGAGTTGCAAAACTTATAGGAATAAACAAGGCTGCGCGTACAACGTGTGTGAAGCCTGCAGGGACGACATCTCTGGTACTTGGAACATCATCTGGTATTCATGCTTGGCATAATGATTTCTACATCCGTAGACTGCGTGTAGGGAAAAATGAGCCGATTTACAAGTACTTATTGGCTCACAATCCTGACCTAGTACAAGACGAATACTTTAGACCACACGATACCGCTGTTATCGAAATACCACAATCAGCACCGAAAGGTTCTATAATGAGAACTGAGTCTGCTTTTGACTTACTCAAGAGAGTTAAAAAAGTTGCTACCGAATGGGTGAAACCAGGTCACAGAAAAGGATCTAACACTCACAACGTGTCTGCAACAATTAGTTTAAAAGAAGATGAATGGGATAAAGCTGGAAAATGGATGTGGGATAACAGAGAGTGTTATAACGGTTTATCAGTTCTACCTTACGACGGTGGAACATATACTCAAGCTCCGTTTGAGGATATAACCGAAGATGAGTTTAATAAGAGAGTCAAACTCTTAAACGATGTAGATTTATCTATGATTGTTGAAACAACTGACGAAACAGATCTATCAGGTGAATTAGCTTGCGCCGGTGGTTCTTGTGAAATATCAAGCTTATAATTAAATTAAATAAAATGAATAAATTGTATAACGAGTTCGATGAACTACAAAACGTAATAAATGACTGTCAATCTGATGTAACTAAATTTATAGAAGGAAACAACTCAGCAGGAACACGGGTTAGAAAAGCTATGCAGATGATTAAGAAAATGGCTCAAGATATTAGAGTTGAAGTTCAAGATCAAAAGAACAAACAGTTTTAAATTAATAAAGGGGACAACGAAAGTTATCCCCTTTTTTTTATATATAAATATACTAATCTAAATCAATATATTCAATCGTTACCTCTTCACCATTTTCTAAGGCTTCTGCTATTGGTGGATACACACGCTTATAAGCTTGAACTGATCTACCTATAAAGCCATCTTTCATTAATACATTATTTTCTTGTGAATCACCTAGTATTAAACAACCGGCAGTGTGCTCATCAGTATTACCCGTGTGTATTAGTATCCATTTAAAATTAGGTACATCTTGAACGTGTAACATTCCTTTATGCATGTCTCCATACTTTTTAGTATACCTACCGTGAAAGCCACCTTCCTTACGAAGTAATATGCTATACACTCCGGCTGGTATACGAGTCTCAGCCATTACCTTTTCTTCCCTACGTTCATCTTCTAACGTGTAACAAAGAAACTTTGTCCCGTCTGTTATGTCAAATAACAATCCACTTGTTGAATCCTTTTGACTACTAAATCTAATTACTTTTAATTTCATTTTATATTATTTAATTATTACATCTACTGCGCTATCCGAGGCGTTGAGCTTTATATATAATCCAAACTCTTCAGACTTATTGTTAAAACCTATTTTTTCTAATAGTAAATAATTAGCGACAGCTATTGATTTTGCTTTTGTAATATAGAACTTACCTGTTAACTTTTTCTCCAAATACAAGTCCACAGTAACAGCGTCGGAAGCATGTACGTTAGTCAACCATATAGATGACACGGTAACATTACTTCCAGCTGCTATTAGTTCTTGTGTTAAAGCTCCTGTTATATTAAAATATTGAGCCATTATTATTCAAAGAATACCATATATTCGATTACAGTCTCAGTTGCGTCACTCATTGTTAAAGTAATATCTTCTCCTGAATTTGCATCCCAAGGAAATAACATCCAATCTCCACCGTATAATCTACCAAGATATATAGGTGTACCACTAGAATCTCCAATACCTATTAAACCATATTTATCTGTAGCTGTACCAGTGTTTTTGATGTATACCTTAGCTGATTTAGCAGCTGTAACGTCTGTGTTAGCTACTGTAATTAAGTCTGCTAACGAAGCGCTAGCCACTTTTTTTCTAGCTAAACCTGTTGTTTCTGTAATACCAGTAGTAGTTCCCGCTGTAGTCATTGTCATCGTGTTAGAAATAGATAACGAGTTATCAGCTATGTCAGAGCTTGCTAATGTTATTGTTGCTGTTGTTGTTGCCATATTTATTTATTTATTTATCGTTATTATTAAGATGCTACTAAAGTTTTCCCCTCGTGTATTAGAGCAAACTCAATATGTTGAGCTGCGCCAATAGCTTCCACTCCTACGTCTTGAGTAGCTGCAGCTGCTTCTAAAGGAATAAACATCCAATCGCCAGCATATAATCTACCGATGTTTAAAGCCGCTACATAAACGTCTACGTAATTAGTTTCTGTTGTGTTTTTGTTAGCTATGTATATCTTGTTAGCTTTATTTGCTCCTCCGGCAGTGGCATCTACTATATCGTATACGTCTCCCGTTGGTACTTCTAACCTCTCATATTGAATACCATCTAAACCTGTTGTTGTTCCTGCTTTATAAAGCGTTTGAGTTGCTGACACAGACAACGAGTCGGAAAGCAAGTCAGTACTAGAAAGCGTTAATGTCGCTGTTGTTGTTGCCATTTTTTTACTTTTTTAATTATTATTGTTTGATTAATTTTTTTTCTACTTTTCCATTACTATAAATGTAAAATAGAAGTTGATTTTTTATTTCTTTTGTTGGTCTACCTAATAAATCAGTGATCATTATTAGTTCTTTTTCTGCTTGTACTCTAGTTAATAGTGGTCCAACCCAAGTACCGTCACAGTAATCGTAAGTTGCTTGACATATTGTATCCCATTCGTTTTCGCAACAGTAATCATCTACCGAAATAACCCAAGCATAGCACTCGTCATTTAACCAATAAGGGATCCCAGGACCAGTAAAACAATTAGCGTCATACAAACAAGATACAGAGTCGTTAACATTAGCAATTGATTCATAGTTATACGCATTTGGATCCATGCAACCCATAATGACCTCAACGCATGAGTTGTTATCCGTGTTAGCAAGTGGATCAAAGTTAAGAGCGGTACTATCCATACACCCATAAATATAAGCAATACAACTAAAATCCTCTGTGTTTGCCGATGGATTGTAATTGAGCATAGAAGGATCCGTGCAGCCAGATATAAAAGGTATACAAGAACTATTATCACTATTTGCTAAAGGGTTATAATTAAACATTATTGAGTCTGTACATCCAAAAATATAAGGTTCACAACCACCGTCGTCTGTATTAGCAATAACGCTAAAATTAAACATAGTTGGGTCTGTGCAACCGTATATCAATGGAACGCAAGTGTCTGGTGTATTTGCTAGTGGATTAAAGTTGAACGCTAAAGATTCCATACATCCTAATATAACAGGTATACAACCACCATTGTCGATGTTTGCTATTATATCATAGTTAAATGCTGTAGAATCTGTACAACCCCAAATAGCTTCTGTTTGACAGTCACCATTGTTATAGTCAGCTGTAAACCCTTGAGTGTAATATTCTAAGTAAGAAGAGTTATTACAACCAGGTAGATAATAACAACTACCATCATCAGTATTTACAGAGTCTATATAGTTAACAGCTAGAGAGTCCATGCAACCAAAAGTCTTTTCAATACATAAGTTACCACAATATGTAGGTGTTTTGTATTTATACATAGGTTGTATAAACGGTGGTAACACTTCTATTATAGTGTTACCAAGTGGATTAGTTAGTTTAAACCCACAATGCGGTGTAGTTAGTTGTGCCTGTGATGTTACATAAAATCTAAACTCAACAGGCATAGGTGATTTTAAATTAATAATAAAGTCTTGTGTATAAGCAGCTGTGTCTATCCAAAATTGATACACATTGGTATCTTGTGTTACTTCTAAATACGAACCTACCCAACCATCACCTATTAAATCATATAAAGTTAAAACGTAATCACAATTAGGTATTAAAGCCATTGTGTTTGCGTTAGCATCGTAGTTGTACATAGTTGAATCAGTACAACCAAATATTTTTAAAGTGTTACATGAACCATCGTCTGTATCAGCTAAAGGACTAAACTCTACATAAGCTGGATCCATGCACCCCATGACGGGTGGACAAGCATCAGATACAAATACGTGTATTGAGTCGTTACCAAAAGCAGCATCCGTACCATATATCAAGGTGTCATTACACTGTACTAAGTAATAAGACCCATCTAAACCACCCCATAAAGCACCGTTTAAACCATCTCCATAAGTGTCATATATTGTAAATGTTAAATCTCCTTGAGGTAAACATCTTTGCTCTACAACAGAAGCATAATCAGGCTGAGAGCCATAATTAGTACCATAGGTAAGCATGTTACCACTAGTATCTTCTATAGTCCAATATGTTTCGCCTTGATATTGATCAAGGTTAATGATAATAGTAGTTGGCACACAGTTTTGTGCGAAGCTAAATATCGGTAATAATAATAGTAGTAGTAGTTTTTTCATAGTTTTATATTGGTACGCATTTATCTTTTCCGTTTTCAGTCCCTGCATATCTAAAGCCATCCCAACAAGCTCTACCGTCTGCACCTTGTTCTTTACCTTCTTTATTCTTTTTATACATTGGTGATTGACCAGGGTAACTAAACCCTTTCATTTTAAAAGGGCCGTGGCCCCAACCATCTTTTTCTAAAACATCATGTGCTGCCTTATTTCTAGTTGTAACCCTAGCTTTACCCTTACCCATTGTGTGATCTTTGTACGCCATTATTTTTTCTTTTTATGTTTTCTACAAAATGAGTTTGCTGCCGCCGCACTACCAAAACCCCAGTTTTTTAAAGCGTGAGCATACCCCGTTGGCTCTCCTTTCTCGTTTTTCATTGGGTGTCCTTGTGGTCCAAATCTACAGGCAAATTTAATTCTATCTGGGTGTGTACCACTAGTTTTTCTACTAGCCATACCTGGATTATCTCTTCTCATCTTAGCATTTTTCTTTGCGTAAGATGCGTCTGTAATTTTAAGTGGGCTTACACCTCTGTTATCGTAAGCCATTTTACTTTACTTCACAAGCACACCATCCAAGACATACTTTACCAAAAGTTATTTTTTTTATAATTTTACAAAATGTTTTTTTCATATTATTTTCCTTTTACTTTTTCAAATGAACTAATACCAAAACACCCTAGTGTTACCCACACAAATGAGTTATATATTACTTCGTTAATTATTAATTCTCCATCTATAAATATAAAACTAGTTACAAGATCTGCTATAGCAAATAATACCATTACTATAAATGATATAAATCCTACTACATTCTTTTCGTTAATTTCATTTTTGTCTTTAAATAAACTCCACATATTAAAAATCGCTCATTAATTGATTATCTATCTCGTCTTGTACTTCTTCTCTTGTTGCTACCATTTTAAAGCTAAGATCAGCTTGAAATCTAGCAACCTCTTCTCCATCTTTAAATATTATAATAGTAGGTACAACTGCTATTTTGTGCTTTAACTGTGCCTCTGTGTCAGTAGCTATGTCTGAATAACCTATAGTCTTGCAGTCAGATAAATCCATAACCCAAGAAACATCATTTGCACTATTCCAACCAGCATTAAATTGTGTTACTTGTATTTGACCAAAAGCAGTGCTAGCAAAAAACACAAATACCATCACAATTAAATACATAACATATTGCTGCCAAACTATTTCTTCTGTCTCCATTATCTGCTGTATAATTTGTCTTCTATTTTTTCTAAAGACTTTTTAATTTCATCAACATCTTTTTTTGTTTCCATAATAGTATTACGGATCATTTGATCTTTCATGTTAAACTCCATACGAGTAACTTCATCTGGTGGTATAACTGGTAGTTCTTTTGCCTCAGCAATATCCGCTTGCAACATAAACCACATGCTAATTAAAGTTGCCATAGCGAAACCTATAGCTATTAATGTTTTTACACTCAGTACAAAACCAGTGTCTTCGTTTAACTCTTTTGCCATTTATTTAGTTTTTCTTCTGCTTGATGCTGATTTACTTTGACCTCTTTCTTGATATTTTTTTTGCTTTGAATAACCCCCGGGATATTGTTTAGTTTCAAAAATACTCTTAAAAGTCTCTTTAGTAGATTCACCCTTGTAATCAGGTATTAATCCTTGCTCGCCCTTAAAATATCCTTTAATATCAAAGCTTGGCTTGTTTTTTAATGGTGATTTTTTCATCATTCCAGGTAGTGGCTTGTTTCTCATGTTAAAAAATTGTATAGTTTAATCCTAATTTAAAATCGTACCATTCTCTATTCCAGTACTTATTGTATTTTCCTTCAACAAAGTATCCTAAGTTTTTGTTTACTTTTATTCCGTATATCAATCCACCAGAATAATCATACCATTGACCGTCAACATAATTGTGGTAGCTAAATTCGCTGCCATCATCATAATGATAAGGCATTAAACTTCCCCAAGCATGCATCCACGTTTTCTTAGAGTACTTATAGTAATCAAAACCAACAACAACTGAGTGCTGTATGGTTTTCTTTAATTCATTTCTTTTCTTTTGAGTGTAATCAGCTAGTACTTGAGGTACTACAACCGCCTCCCAAACTTCAGCGCTAGTAGCTACTAGTTCACCTGCGGGGCTAAAGTATTCGTTGCTATACACATCTACCGTATAACCTTCTTGTAAAGCTAAATATGTATAATGTAAATCACCGTTGTCTAACATCCACTCATCTAAAGCGTTGTAGCCATACGGCTCCGCAAGTCTATGTGTTAAACCAACGTTCCAAGATAAATTTTTACTTTTACGTTGTCTGTATCTTTCCGATGCCTCAAAGTACTTAATATCAGCAAAACCATCTTCTAAATATTCTATTTTTAAAGCAAAGAAGTTTATACATAATTCATCTGGGCAACCATCATCAGAGCTAAACCTGATAAAATGATGTTGATCCATGTAGTCAACACCCTCTTGTCTTTTGTAATCAACCTCAAACAAGTATTCAACTCCTTTAACTTTACCGACAGTGGCCGCATCACTGTAATTAGATTCTGTACCATCATAAAATGTTTGAGCTTTGTTTTCATAGCCAAACCTAGCGATCTTACGTAATCCTATGGTAAAATTATAATCATAAGGAGTTGATATAGTCTGTGTAGACAAACCATTATCTACAGAAAATACATCAACATCAGAAAGTGATGTTCCACCGTTAACAGCCGTGTAAAAAGTAGAATACTTTAATAAGCTTTTAATCTCTTCTTTACCAAATGTTTGCGCTACAGTTATATTAGATATAAGCAGTAGCAATATTATTAGTTTTCTTACCATCTTTATATTATCACTTATTTTTTCAATTGTTTACTTAATCGTGGTAGTAGCAGTAACCACTCTTTGAAGATGTTTGCATCTTACATCTTTTGTTGCCTTTCTTAACCTTCTTACACTGTGATTTTTCTCCGGTTTGATTTTGCTCTGCCTTCTCGTGAACTGTACAAAACAACTTACCCTCAACAACCTTAGTCTTACATCTTTTCCCACTTTTACTTACAGCAGAACAAACTCCATCTTTTTTACTTTTCTTTTTATTGTCTTCAATAACAGCTTTATTTTCCTCTTCTTTTTCTTTTTTCTTTTTCTCTTTCTTAATCTTAGCTCTCTTCTTAGACTCTATTTTCTTTTCTTCTTTTACCTCGTCTTTAACAGCTTCAATATCTTTATCTCTGATACCTAAATCCCAAGTATTCCAACCTAAAAGTAAAGCCGCTCTTTCCCACCACTTATTATTATCATCAAGAGCATTATCTATATTAAGCATTTTCTGAGCTAATCTACCTAAAGGTACATTTGTAACGCCCTCAACAACATTACCAACGGCAGACCAAATAGGATTATCTAAAGTTAAGCCTCTTTTTTCAAACACACCTTGATTAAATTGCTCTGTTTGTATTGAACCATATATTTTACGTAACTTAGATCCTATAGGTGGAGAAAAACCTAACAACTGCAATATAGTATATGTGTGATCAGCGTTCCAACCTTTGTCTTTTTGCTTAGCGTACTCTCTTATTGTATTTTTAGCAGTACTTATTGCTTTACCACCATAACCAATACCAGATAATAAAGAGTCAATCATACCGTTTATTATTCTTTCTTTCTTTTTATCATACTCCTCTTCCTCATCCTCACCTAAAGCCGCAAACAAAGCAGATTGAAGAGATCCAAACAATATACCTTGAGCTACACCATAATACGCGATTTTAGACATGTGAGTTTTATAATCACCTCTACCGTTAGCTAAGTCTCTAGCTGCTTTGTTTATTATTCTAGCATACTGCATTGGAGTGTTTTGAAACGATAATATTAACCTACCAAGAGGCGAAGCTTGTTGTTGTGATATCATATCAGGTCGTGCTGACTGCTGAGAAACTTCTGTTACCTCTTGAAAATCTATAAAAGCTTGAGCCTCAGCCTGTTCTTGGGTCATACCTTCTTTTATCAAAGCTTTAACTTTGTTTCTGTAAAAACTAGCTCCACCAGACGCAATAGCAAAACTATCCGCAAGTTGTGTTGGTAAAAAACCTTTTTTAAGTAACCAAGCAATAGCTGTTTTAGCTTTGTTTTCACTACCAGCAACCGCTTCTGAAAGTTCGGCTTCGTTAATACCCCTTTGGTTACCAGATCTTCTTTGTTTTAAATAAGGAGAATTAAATATCATACTAAAATCCTTCCAATATTGTGGTTGATTGGCAAACGCTGCGGCTGCTTTAGCTGGATTATTAAAGCTCCAGTTCATATAATTAGTAGCAGATATAGTTTGTAGTATAGCTGATCTCATGTTAAAAAACATAATAGCACCAACAGAGTTATTAACCCAATTCATATAACCATTCATAAGCCTACCACCACCCATTGGTCTGTTTTTACCAGTTCTCATTCTGTATAAAGAATCTTCTAAGGCCTCTCTAAATTTACTACCATATATAGATTCGATCTTGTTTAAGTTTTCTTTAGAAAACATTTGATCTACATTTTGCTGCCATTCACCTAAAAACTTAGCTCTAACATCTCCAATGGCACCATCACTTAACAAATCAGAAGCAATGCTTTCGGCTAACCAATAGTCTTTAGGTTGTGAATAACCATCATCTTTTTTAGAAATTAAACCTATAGCATCAGCATAAGCTTGTATTTCAGGATTATTTTGCACAACGCTAGTTAAAGCCGCTAAATCTCTTTTTGATAAACCTGGAACTTCAAACCCAGCTTTATTCCAAAGATAAACCCTAATCGCTTGATCATTTGTATAATCTAAACCTTCTATATTTTTGTTAAGCTTTCTCTTAACATCAGGGAAATTCTTATTTAGATTCTCAAAGTCATTCGCGGCTGATTGTCTTGACGTATTTAACTCTTTAATACCTCTAGCAAATGGATCTATTAAGGCTTCCTTGAAAAATGCCATATCAGCCTCTCCTTTTTTACCTTTTCCTAAAAAGTTGTATAATAACCCTTGGAAATCCTGAGCGGACGCTGGTATTATACCTTTGTACTTAGTGTTTCTACCTCTTAACCTCGCTTGAGCATCAGAAAACTCTTTTTGAGATTCAACACCAGTTGTTGACTCTAGTATATCATTAAACGTAGGGCTAATATTTTTGCTAAATTGTATTTTAGCCTGTTGAACCTTAGACTTAACATCGAATTGATCTAACATATTTTGTACAGCTTGTACATTCTGTAAAGCGTCATCAGCAAAGTAAAAGTCGTTATAACCATCGCCAACTTTTTCAGCCATCCAGAGAGCTTTAGCCTCTGATGTAGAGTTAGCTAAACCAGTAATGTTTTCTAAAGGTATGTTTAAACCATTAGCTTGTAAGAATTCAAATATAGCCGGCGCAGACTCAGCTGGTCTAGCCGTTAACACAAACATATCTTTGTTACCAAACTTGCCTTGTAGTTTCATTGCTTTGTTAAACAATGGTGCTGTCTGACCTTCGACTACCTTGTTAAATTCTGAGAAATCAAACGTTCCACCTTGATCTAGTATATCAGCCCCTTCGTTAGCAAACTCCTCAGCATCTAATCGTCTGTTCTCATAACCGCTAACAAAGTCGTTCATTTGCTCTGTAAGTTTAGTAGGCATTGCATCTTGTTGGCTTAGATTGTCAGTATTAACCTCCATAAATCTATCACCAAACATAGTTTTAAAACCATCTTTGTTACCTTGAACTGCTTCGTGGTTTTTTGTAACAATCTTATCCAATAAAGATCTTTCTTTTCTAGCTGCATTTCTTTCTAATGCTACTGGTAACGATGTTTCAACAAACATCATGCTAACATCATATCCTTTCTCTTTAAACTCGTTAACTAGTTTTTCCATTGACTTGATAGAACCACCAGTACCATCAACAACAACCCCATTACCCTCGCCTTGGTACTTCATTTGTTTTCTTCTAGCAATACCTCTGGCTTGATGTTGTAAAGAACCTAACTTACTTCTTTGTTCTTTAGTAAAATCATTCATATTAGCTGGTAATCCAGAGTTTTCCTTAAGCCATTCTAAGGATATATCAGAGTTAACAATTTTAAATCCTTGATCTTTTAAACCTAACTTACTAATAACGTTACTTTTACCACTACCAGCTCCACCAGCTAAAAATATAACTTTTCTTCCTGGTTTTGGTGTTCCGTCTGGATTTGGAACCTTAGCTCTAACGCCAGACTTAGTCGTAGCTAGTGTATCGTCAAAATCTAGAACCGTAATACCTTTAGCGGGATTGACTGTTCTAGAAAACACTATTACTTTATCAAGCTTTTTGTTTTTTACAATATTAGGCTTGACTCCTCTAGGTTGACCTTCAGTATTTATATTGTAGTGCTCACCCATAGTTTTACCATCAAAAATGGTTTCAATACCCTCGGGGTTTATACCATTACCGTTTTTCCCTTTTACAGCGGCAACTACCTCATCTTGATATCTTTTATGAAAAGCATCTAACACTGTCCACCCGTCACCCATACTGTGTGTTCTTTTAGCTCCTTTTAATTTAACCTTATCATCGTAGTTGTCTAACGCTATTAACTTGTAATTTCTTCTTATCAACTCAAATGCAGCGTCAAAATTGTAATCACCTAATATAGAATGCATTAAATAATTAATAGACTTTGCGGATTGCATAGCGTGTTCCCACTCATAAACCTTGTATCCTTCCGAGTTTGGATCAATGTTTCCTTTTGGATTCGATCCAAGAGGTTTTTTAGTCCAACCTATAAACTCAGCCCACTGCCTATGTGGATGCTCGGTATTGTTTGTCGCTAAGTCGAGATAGTTAGCCCAAATTCTAGCGTTTTCTCTGTTTCCATTTGGCCCATTTATATCATCATTTATTCTTTGCCAAAGTTGAGTACCCATACTTTCATGCATCTCATTTATCTCTGGAATAGTTAGTTTTACAGTGTTTTCACCTGATCCCTCGTAATTTCTACCGGTTTTCATTGCCGCTCTAAAATCCGCAGCTGTTTGACCATAAAGTTTACCAAACTTCTTACCTTTTCTATATTTTGAAGCTGGGCCGGTAAATTTCTTTCCGTAAGTTGTTTTAGGTGGAAAAGCTATTCTAATTTCTCGTTTATAATAATCTCTAACTTTTATTTGTTCTCCGGTTTTTGGATCAACAATTAAGTTGTTTCTGACGTTAGCCGGTATATGTCTATCGCTTTTAAAGAAAATAGTGTAGTTAGCGGTTTCTTGATTTAATACCGTGGAGATTCTTTTAAACCCCTTAATAATAAAATCAATATCCGTAGCCGAATCATAAGCGTGCATTGGTTTCAACTTATGGAATGCGAGATTTTTGTTTAAGGTATCTCTATTTTCTTTATCTATAAATTCCGGATCAATATTGCCAGCTTCTTCTCTAGCTTCTATAATATTGTCAGAATTATTTAAAGTTTTGTTTAACCTTTTAGTACCATTGTCTAAACTAGTTTTACCAGTTTTACTAAAAGCAAGTTTACTTTGACCAGCTGTTACATCAGCTATTTCTTGGGCCTTTGCTTTTTTAGCTCCTCTACGAGCCAAGGTAGGAAACGCTGCTAATCTTCTCTGAGCTGAGGATAATGACACTTGCATACTAGCAACCACAGCCGCTCCTTTGAGTAACTGACCTATCACCGATCTATTTTCTTTTGTAGGTAATTTATTAACCTCTTGTTGCTCTGTAATACCTAAATCTCTTTGAAATTGCTCTGCAACTTTTGTTAACTCAGTATCATTAAGATTTTTAAACTTAGGTTTTAATTTCCACATCCCAACTTGCGATGTTAACCCCTGTGATCTTAGTCTTTTTCCATCGGGTTTAAATGCTTGATCATAAAAATATTCTAAAATTCTATTTGGTAAACCTATAGCTCTACCATAAACATTTCTTGAAACTCGTATGTTTTCTCCTATTTTATTTATATCAGCATCTTTTTCACTAACGTTGGTCGGGTTTAGTATTTTTATAAAACTTTTAGCTGTATTTATATCAGCAAAGTGATCTTGAATATTTGTAGCTTCAGAACGTTCAGGTATACCAGTTTCTCCTTTTTTAACTGGTTTACCAGTTTGAGGGTTTACAATTTTACTAGAAGTTGTTATGTTGTCTTTAGGATTAGCTATTTTATTTGCTGGAATATTAAATATTACACTCCCAATATTACCCTTGTTGTTATCTGTAATTTGCTTGTGTGTATCTCCTTTTTTAACTTTTGTAGCCTTTCTAATCTCATTTTGTTTACTAGCTATTTTGCCAACCTGTAAGACATTAACTTTAGTTATCTTGTCTTCAGTTAAATTACTTTCTACTTCGGTAGTCTCATCAGCTAACTGCTGTGCTTGTGGAGCATCTAAGCTAACTGTTTCAAAGCTTAAGCTTTTTGCTTCTTCATATATTACAGCTTGTTTTGGCGCTATATTACCATTTACAAATGTGGAAAACTTGGCGCTTTCTGGATTAAATCTATTTATAATACCCGGTAAGTATTCTCTTGCTGCTGCTATAACCTCTTCTCTAGCAATATCACCTTTTCTTGTGTCGTATTTTAAAGCATCTAAAGCTAATAAGTCAAATTGTTTTGTTAAAGAGTTTTCAGCGGCTATTGTTTGCGTGTCATCGTAAAGTGGATCCTTAATGATTTCTACTAATTCTTCAGGGCTAAACTGATCGTATGTACTTTTAGATAAACTTATAGCTTTTTTATCATCAGTAACACGCGTAGATAATTTTAACTTCCTAGACTTACTTTGTTTGTAAAAACTTTGTACGTAACCAAATATATCCTTTGTTTTAAACTTAAACATAGGCGCTGACTCCTCAAAGAAATAACTAGCAGCATTGTTAAGAAGTGACTTTAATCCAAACAAGTTATTAAAACTACTAATAGGTAAAGCCCCTATAAAATGCAGATCACCCACGAGGTTAATAAGCTCCTCCATGTTAACTTGTCCAGAGTTTTCGTCTGTGTATAAATCTTTTCTAGCTTTAAATAAATCAAAAACCTCTTGAGTTATTCTGTTAGCAGCTAATAAAGATTGCATCTCAGCCTCTATACCCTCTATAGCCTCAACCGCTGACTCTACTACCTTTCCATCTTTTATAATACCAACAGTTCTGTTTCTATCGTGTAGGTTTTCGTGCAGTGGCGATACAGCGGCTATCATAGCTTCCAAAGTGTTGTTATCGGAATAAACCTTTTCTCCAGTGATAGTATTTGTAGCAACGGTTCCGTAAATTTGATTATCTACATTCTCTTGAAAAACATAAACATCACCGTTTTCAGAGTGAAAAGCATAGTCCCCAGCTTCATAAGCCTCTAATATTTCTTGATAATCATCAAACAATTCTTCATTTTGCTTTAGATTACTAATATCGTTTATTTGCGTAAACTGCTTACCGTTTTTATTGGCATTATATCTAGCAAGATTGTTTGCGAAATTATTAAAACCAGCATTGTAAGCAGCGGCAGCGGGGTTGTTACTGTTTTTTGCTCTTTCTCTTATTTCTTTACCGTTCTTATCTAATAACTGATCTTTTTCCCCAACCAACTCATTATACTTATCCATCAAGAATTTCTTATTCTTTTTAGCATAATTAGATGTAAGATCACCAGTAGCACCAAGAGCCTCTAGCTCTCTAAGCGTCTCTTGGGCTTGCCTTGCTTTTTCAAAAACTACTTGCTTCTCCTCAAACGTTAAGTTATTAAGATTGTCGATGTTCATGACTGTCTCTATACCCGCCTGCTCTATAAGATCCATTTTCTCGTTTTCAAGCTTTTCTACCTCGATAGAATTTAACGTAAGTGGATTTTGCAACTGCTCGTCAATTTCATGAATTCTTTGTAATCGATCTCCATTTATTTTTTTCTGATCTCTTGTTCTAACTTGTTCGGAGAATAAGTTCCAAGTTGTTTGCCCTATATTTTTACCTTGCAACGCTAGACCAGTCACTATTACGTTGGCAAAAAAATCTTTATTCATACCATCAATAATCGTCTTGTCTTCTTTTAAGTTCACTATATCTGAGATGTTGTTGGTGATTTCAGTACCGGTCTCCTCCCCAAGCTCTATTACCTGTGTGAGACCAATACCATAACCTACCCCCATAGCTCTCTTAAACCCACTTTTACCGACAACCCTAGACCATTTGGAGAAATTCTTTATAGCGTTAACAGAACCAAGTCTTTCCCAAACTAACTCCGAAGTTCCAGCTAATATACCAGATGTTCGCTCCTGCCAATAGCTTATATCTTTTTTTCTTTGCCAATCATCTTTTTGTTTTAAAAGAGATAGTCTCTCGTCCTCCGTTGTTACTTTACTTAGTTTAAGGTTTACACCCTCGATTTGCTTGTCTGCCGCTTGCCTACTTCGGGTTATATCTGTAACTTTATGACCATACCCCATTCCAAAAAATAAAGAGTACCCTAAAGCGGGGTTTACAAAAAACCCACCAACAGCCGCTATACTAGCTGAGTTATTAGCTAAAGCTTGTGGTAACCAAATATCTAAATTTTGCCAGCTAAAGCTTAAGTTTCTAGAAAAAGTTTCTTCAAAATCCTCATCAGTTTTTATACTATGTTGTCTTGCCTTGCCTCCTAAATCCCACGTATCAGCCGAAACAAAATCTATAAGATCTGAACCCGCAACGCTAACTGGATTAACCAATCCCTTTTCAATACTTGCCACCGTTCTGTCTATGTTGGAATAATTAAGTCCACTTGCGTAAGCAATAATACTTAAATCCTCGTTAACTTCAGCTACATCGGTAAGACCGTCGATATCTGCTTTAAGTTTTTCAGAGCGCCTACTAATATCCGCATATATATCACCTAGCCCACGATCTGCAATGTTTTGCTTTAACACCCTTAATTCCCCAATTATAGCATTGTAATTATCAATAACATCAGGTGGAGAATCAGAAGTTACCCTGCCTAGACCTTCTAACTCTCTGTTTAGTTTATTCGCCCTAGCCATGAAGTCACCATTAAGCGCGTTGAATTTTTCTTTCTCAAGTTCTAGGTCTTTGTTATCTTTTATTACGCGATCTGAAGTCTTTTTTATATAATCGTTAGACGATTCGTTAACTGCTTTTGAAAAATGCTTCGCCCAATCCGCTCCATAATCATTTACTGGCGTGTAAATACGATCGTCCATATTACTTGGGCCTTTTTGCTTGTGTGACAACGTATACCCATATTTCTTTTTGAAATCTATCTCATCTTTTCTACGTTGTTTATAGTAATCAACGAAAGACGTAGTCCCTGGAGTAGCAGAGGGCATGTGTTTCATAACGTCAAATCTTTCTTTGATGGAAAGTCCTTCGAAATAAGTCTGCACTGTTTTATCCTTTACCGAAGCAACAGCATTGTTTATCATATCCATACTTATTCCAAACCCGTCTACAGATGAGTACATTGGTAATTCACCTGTTTCTTTCCAACGCCTAAATTGCTGTTGTTTTTCTAACGGTATTGTTTTCGCGAGTAGCCTGTTGTCATGTATAATATCTTCAGGCTTACCTGTGTTTCTCAGAGGTATTCCACTAAAATCAAAATATTCCTCAGCAATTATCTCTTTAACCTCTTTATTGTTAAAATCAATATCAGCTAATAACGCTCTTACTTGTTTTCCTCTTTTTATATCTATTTTCGTTACCTCAGTTGTGATAAAATCTTCTTCAACAACTACTTCTGGTAAAGCAAATATCCCAGTTGTAGTTACATTCAAACCCTTTTTAGTCTTTAGCATAAGGTGCATGTCATCAAGCTCCTCTTGACTCATGCCATCTGTTATAGCTTTATACCGACTTTTTTGCACCTCCTCTATAACGTCTTGAATATTAGGGTCAGGTCTACTTTTTAATAAACCCTTCACCTCTTCGTCATTCTCATTTACAGTGTTGTACATATCTACAACTTGTCCGACCTTGTCTTTCGTTTTGTCGATTCTAAATACGTAGTCATTTTCACCTACAGAGGTATCTGTTTTTTCTCTTACTTTCCTAGAGTGAGTTATTCCCTTAGAGTCAGTATACACCTCAAACTCAGGTTTAAGATCTCCATTTACATCGTATCGATCTGGACGAAGAGCCCTGTCATTCTCCTTATCTAACTCACTAAACTTTTGTGATTCCGTAGAACTTTCTTCCCCAGTGGATACCGTACTTTCTTCCTTCACCGTGGTACCCTCCGGTGTTGGGTCTTCCTTTACCTCGGTAGCTGTTGTTTCTTCTTCAACCTCTTCTACTTCCTCTTCTTCTTTAACCTCCACAGTAAATTGCTCTTCAGGAGTATTTTCCAATACCACTAATTCCTCGTCTGTTGCGCCACTATTAATAGCGTTTAATATTACTTCTGCCTTTGTCATATAATTAAGCTTTATTATATTTTGCGATTAAGTCTTGTGCTAATATTGATTTTTTTCCACCTTTATCTTCTCCACTAGCTTTTCTCATGTAATGAAACTCTTGGGCCGCTAACCATGTGCAGTACTTTGTTAGTTCATTTACAGCCGCTTCTTTTTGATCTGAAGTTTTTGGGTTTGTTAGTGTTTCTATAATTATCTCTCTATCTCGCGATGCTAATTCATCACCAGATATAACACCATCGCTATTCTCATCAAACGAAGCTGTTAAACCTAGGTTGGTATATGTTAAAGCGTTGATCTCTGGGTTTAGTTCTAAATCTTTTTTATAGTTTCTTTTCGAGCCACCTATCGTTAAATCTCTAGTTGCTAAATCTTGAAAGTTTACCTTACTATTTTCAAATATATCTCTAAAATTGTTCTCAATACTACCTTTTACTCTACTAAAATCACTATTTAAAAGTTGACCAGTATTTCCAATTTTCTCTATAGCATCCTCACCAGCCTTCTTAATAACTCCATTAATATCGTTTTCTGACTTAGTGTCTTTCATGACAGCCATACCAAATAGTGTGCTTGCCGCTATTGTTTTTCTCTCATCACTCATTATCTGCTCAGGATCTACTTCAACACCCTTATTAGCAGCGTACTCCATCGCCATTTGACTTGGCCCGTACTCGTAATATAACTCCCCGTCCTTCCACATAGCTGATATCCCAAGTTGCCCAAGATTAGCTTTAGGATCCATCACTTGTTTTAATAGCATTTGCTCGTTCGGTCTACCTAAAAAGCTTAAGTCCGCGTTTACATGCCCCTCATTATAAGCCTGAGCGGTTTGTATGACTAAGCCTTTTATATTAACCACGTTCTTTTTCAACCTTTCAGCTTCTTTTTGAAGAAAATTATTTTGCTTTTTATCTTCAAGAGTCATATTCTTTTTATTGATTAAGCTATATATTTGGTTTTTTATAGTACGAAACCCAAGATCAGCAGCCTCAAAGTGAGCGTTATTCATACCACCTCCATCATCATAGTGTTTGCCGGCTTTTTTAATACCGTCAATAGCAAGATCAGTAACCATTTTTTCTATAGTCTTATTCATCTCACTAGCGCTTGGAGATTGATTTACATTTTTATCCTCAGAAAGTATAGTAGATTTCTTTGGTCCAGAGGATTTTCTAAGATTACTAGTATTAATACCCACTGGTTTTTCATCAACGTTTTTAACTGGAGATACTTTTTTAACCGGTGTTCTTTTCTCAAAAGCACTACCACTACCACCACTTAGATTTAACCCGCTAAAGTCGCCAAGCTTATATTCTTCACTTGTGTCTTTATCGCCATACTTTTCTTCATGTTCTCTCTCTAAATCTTCTATTGTTTTGTGAGTACCATCGCTATATTTGTTACTGTCATACTTTTCTTCTTGTTTACTTTTCCTTTTATAATCTAATTTGTCTTTGTAAAGCTGAAGGTCCCCCGCTCTAGTCTCTCCTTTTGTTTCTCCACCATCCTCAGTCTTGCTATCCTTCGCATACACAGCGTCAGCAAGCTTTTTGTGCCTACTCTTGTTTTTTAGTTTTTTCCCCGCTTGATCTTCTTTTATTTCAGCCTTCCTCGTATTCAACGCGTCTGTGTCAGCTTGAGTCTGATCACTTTTAGCAAAATCTTTTTCAGCTCCTCTCTTTTGCGATCCAGCAATGATAGCATTAACACCATCAGCGACTAAACCACCAACAACGCTACCACCCACAACACCAGCTTTAACTCCTTCTACTGTTGCATCTGCAGAAGCTTTGTGATATGCTATAAGTCCTTCATATTGTTTGTTAAATATTTCAGCGGTATCACCAGGAACCCTGGACATGCCTAATTTATGCGCTGCGTTTACTAAAACCGAATCTGCTCCCATATTTGTTTTTGTTTAATTTACTTTTACCCTATTTTCCCATCATCTGCCCACCTGTACTAAACATCTGACCAGCCGCTTGCATTTGACCAGCTGCTTGCTGACCATGCATATTTGCTAGCGAGGCGTTTGCTGCCATTTGATTTTGCTGTGATTGGGCCACAGCTGTATTAGCGCCAGTTAACTGACCCATTTGCATACCAAGCAATGTTGACTGTCTGTTCATTTCTTTTTCTTCAATACCAGCTTCACCCTGCCTATGTAGCATATCTATTCTAGATGTTTCAGCTAAAGATCTTTGCTGGTTAGCTCTTTCTTGCTGCCCTATTGATGCGGAAGCCTTCTGTGATGCTAATTGACCTGAGTTTGCCATAGCTTGTGCTAGAGACGCTATACCGGATCCACCGGCTGCACCCTGCATACTCTGCATAATATTAGCTTGACTTTGCTCAAACATCTGCTTTTGCATGTCAGCTTGTCTTGTGTCTATAGTGGCGTCTTCATAAACGTTTTCCATGTTTTCATAAGGATTTGTAAACTCAAATTTTCTATATACATCTTTTTGTTTTTCGAGTTTTGCCGCTTCTTTTCTTTGAAACTGAAGATTCTCCTTAGCAATTCTATTTTGTTCGTCTATGTTTTTTTGTGCTGCAGAAGCAGCTTTATCAGCTGACTTCCCGGACTTATTTGCCATGTATACGCCACCGCCCACAATTAAACCAGCTCCAATAATTATTCCACTCATATTATTTGTTTTTTTCTTTTATTCTCTTTTGATACTCTTTGTGCTCAAACATCTGCCACACGTCTTGCTTCAGCCCTTCGTCATACTGATCCCAATTACACGCGAACATCTTCTCCTCTATTTCTTTTAGATCCGTTAGTCCATCTGGGTTTGGGTGCACTGTAACTATAACACTATCTTCGAGCCAATAACAAACTCTTTTTGTACCAGGTTTTGTTAGTATAAAAGTAGGTGCCGTTAACTCTTCGACCCCATCTTCTGAAGAAAAAGCCACCTTACCACTCATTAAAAAAAGTGGGTTAGCAGTGTTGTGTATAACTGTAAAACACAAATAATCTTTCTTACAAAACATTTCTCTTACATATAGTCCATCGGAAAAATAATGGTTATATTTTGTTGACTCAGGATATACAACACTATTGCCATTATTGTTTATATCAACATCACCCTCAAGAGCTACAGCAAACATGTTTTGCAGTTTCTCTACTTTCTCCCTGTAGGGTAGATCTATATCTAAACTCCACAGTTTTTGTAATTCATTTTTAGACATAATTTAATTTAATTTATATCTAATATAGTCACAGTTTTGCTTGTTTTTTTACTATTACGTTATAGAGAGTAGCTTTTCTACATCAAACCTTAAGTTTTGACTAGATGTACCTACTTCTAAAACCTCTATATTACCACTTATAGTAGCTGTTTGCCCAGCACCTTTAAATGTCAATGTTATACCATCTTCTAGTGTTTGCGCCGCACTAAGAACAATAGTTCCAGCTCCACTAACAGCACCTGCTCCACTAGCTACAGTTGGATTTGCTACAGATGGATTTATACCTATACCACTAACGGTACTAATAGCATCTATTATACCGTTTCTAGAAGCAATAGGAACACTAGTACTGTTACTTACAGCGCTAGTTGTTGTTGTTGATATTTCTGCTAAACTTATTTTTAAGTCACTAAACTTTACCTTATAACCATATAGGTTATATATTTGACTTTCGCCATAACCACCGACTTTTAAAGTGTCACCAGCTAAAGCTAACACTTGCTGTTTGTCAAAAACAACATCACCGTCTTGAGCCGTGATTAGTCCTTTTGCTATTGTTGGGGTTTTACCAACTGTACTTATAGCTGGTCTTGTGTTTTTAATGATTACCCTCTCGTCTTTAGTGCCCTCAAATATTGTTGTCTTATCTTCATATACACCAACCATAGTGCCCGCTGTAACATTAGTGCCCGGCACAACTATCATACCCTCTTTAACTAAGTTAGCTTTAGTTATAGGCCAACTAAAATTCTTTTGATTGCTAAAGCTCAACGTAGCTCCATCACGAACACCAAATCTAGAACTTGTACCACCTGCTGAATCTACATAAGAAAACTCTTTTGCGTTATCTTCATCTGGGTTTAAAGCCGCAACTGTAAATAACTCTCTATTGCATTTTGGAGTAAAAGTTAACGTTTCACCATCGGCCAAACCTACTGCTTGTGACATTGAAAACTCTTTAGCATTGTCACCGTCTGGATTTAAAGCGGCAACAGTTACTATTGTAGGATTTGTTTGGTTTAAAAGAACATGTGGAACACCAGATAAAGTAGCTGTAATTCTATCACCAACAGCCATTTTTGTAGCAACATTGTTGTCCATAACAACTTTTACGCCACTAGAAACAGCGCCATCTACCGTATCTGTTAAGGCGGTTGTTGCTATAGTTATTTTATCTCCTACAACCATTTTGTCAGCAACGTTAGTATCCATAACAATCTTAACCGCAGTACCAGCAGCAAAACCAGTACCATCTACAGTGTCTGTGTTACTAACAACCGGATATATTTTTTCTCCTGGTAAATCAACTGGCGCAGATCCAATCACCGGCTCTATAAAAGCTATAACGTCATTTGCTGATGGTTGTTTTATAATTCTATATGACTTTGCAGCCGTGGTTACAGAGCAGGATATTTCAAATGGAGTTTTACTTAAACTTTTCCCTCTTGACAAAGCGATTTGCTTTGTAGATAAACTTCCAAGCTCAATAGTTCCACTTGGAGAATAGTTTGATATTGTCAACGTCACATCAGTGTATTGGTGTACAACTTTTTGCATGATTAAAGAACTAGAGCCCGTTGAACTATTTATATCTATACTACCATCACCAAATCTAACTTCATTATATAGAGCGTGCTTTGTTCCGGGCATGGCATATAAAAATATGTCGTATTGATCGTCGTCTGTTACTGTTGGGAATTTTATTCTACCATTGTAACTACCACCAACCGCTTTCTCTTTAAGAGTGCTTTGGGCGACTTGAAAGGAGTTTGTAGTAAAGTTATAATAGTAATTATCTTCGTTTTTAATTTCTAACCTAAACTCACTATTGTTAGACCCCTTTACAGTAAACGATCGAACCTCACCAGATGCATTTATATCTGATAAATCTAAATCAAAAGCTTGTATAATCTTTGTATCATAAAGTTTAGCGTGAGCGGCATCTGACATTAAAGTACCATCTGGCATGTAGTGAAAGCCAGGAGGTGCTACTAGTCCTTGAGCGTTTGTTCTACTTTGAGTAGATGTTGTGCTAGAAGTATGTGGATATCCGTGTGGCATAATTATATATTTATTTATTTACTACTTTCTGATATTTCCGAACCAACTGAAAACATTTCAATTTTATCTGTAGAATAATTTTTAAACTTTACATCCGCATAATAACCAGCTAAACTAGAGGAGTTAACCACTTTGTTTTTAGCAAACATAATATAGTCGTTAGCAGTGGGAGGTGCTGGGCAAGTGTCGCAGTTATTGTATAATACTTTTATTTGCGATAAAGCACTATCTATCTCTGTTACTTCTCCAATTAATAATATACCACCAGTGTTAACGGTTGCAAAGCCACTGGTAGCCACTGTTCCAGGTGAAGAGTAGTATGCTATGTCTCCAACCTGAAGACTAGCATTTATATCACCGTCAATATTTAATGTTAATATTTGCATAATTATTATTTATTAATACATACAAGAACCATCATCTGTAGTAGCTGTTGGGTCATAGTTGTTTGCAGTTGCATCAGTACAACCTAACCAAATACAAGAACCATCACTAGTGTTCACGGTAGAATTGTAGTTAGAAGCAGTTGAATTTATACATCCATAAGTAAACGGCTGGCAATCTCCATCGTCAGACGTAGCGTTAGGATCATAGTTAAATTGTGTGCTATCCATGCATCCAGGACCTGCTGTTGTGGTAAATGTACATAAACTTAAATTGTTTGCACTAGCGTTAGGATCATAATTATCCGCGAGCCCGTACATACAACCTTCAGTAAGATACAAACAAGAGTTATCATCTGTAGTTGCGCCATTCACATAGTTGGTTGCGTTAGGATCAGTACAGCCATAAAAAGCGCCAATATTAACAGTTGTTATGCTTGACCAACTTTCGTTACACCCACTTCCCGAGCAAATAGCTTTCACCCTAAAGTCGTAGTCTTCATTCTCTTCAAAAATAGCACTTATAACCGTACTACCGCTCCCAGCACTTAAACCCGCTACTAAAACCCAACCAGAGTCACTACTTTTCTTGTATTTTATTCTGTGACCTGTAGATGCGTCAGGGTCGGTTAAAGTGTCCCAAGCAACAGTTACTTCGGTATTATAAACTCCAAGCGTAACGTCATTAACAAAATTACCTGATATGTTGACAGAGTCAATAAAACTACTACAAGCACCTATACAAGAACCATCATCCGTATTCACAGTCGGGTCAAAGTTACATGAATCTGCATCCGTACACCCATATATAAACGGAATACAAGAACCATCGTCTGCATTTGCATTAACATCATAGTTAAAGGCACTGTTATCCGTGCAACCGTTCACAACAGGAATACAACTACCATCGTCTATAGTTGCAGTAGCATCATAATTAGAGGCTGTTGCATCCATACAACCAGCACAAGAAGTATAATTACATAAAACATTATAGATGTCCGGCATATTTGCAAGAGGATCATAATTACAAGCAGTAGCATCTGTACATCCCCAAATCTCCGCAAATTGTGTTGACAAAGTGAGAATAGGAGACCAACCAGAAGCCGTGTTATTACAGATCTTTCTTACTTGAATATCATAAGCAGTACTATGCGTTAAGCCTTGTATCGTGTAAGTTTGGTACCATATGTTGGTGTTGTTGGGTACGTTGTTTATCACGGTCCAAGTGTCTAGCCCTGACACACTATATCTAACGTCGTAACTAACAATAGGAGCAGTTCCAGGATTAGCAGCGATACTGCTCCAAGCTATATCTATAGACGTAGCCGAGTCGTTAACAATAATAGAATTACTACTAGTCGTTAAAGATTGAAGTGAATTGTCATTAAAAGCGCAGTACACACAACCATTAGTACAAGTATCTTCAACATTAGCACTATAATTATCAGCAGCGCTATCACCACAATACCCACAAGAGCCATCATCCGTGTTAGCAGCGGTATCATAATTACAAGCGTTTACATCAATACACCCATAAACAGTATACATACAGTTACCATCGTCCGTGTTAGCCGTATCGTTATAATTGTCAGCAGTTGGATCAATACAACCAGTTATAATCGCAATGCAGCTTCCATCATCTGTATTTGCGGCCCCGTCGTAATTAAACATGCTATTATCAGTACAGCCGTTAATAACACCAACGCAAGATCCGTCGTTACTGTTGGCGCTTGAATCATAATTAAACGCACTAGGATTCGTACATCCCGGATAATTACATGAACCATCATCTGTATTAGCCGTACTGTCATAGGTTTCAGATTGCGAATCTGTACACCCTAAAACCGCAGATATGCAGTTACCAGCGTCTACAACAGCCGATGGGTTATAATTAAACGCGGTAGGATCTGTACATCCACCCGCCATACTTGCGGTTGGATTTCCATCTACTCTACCTATTCCTTGGAAAGAAGTATCACTATTGTCAAAACCACCAACAACAACACCACTATTTGTTACAACTCCTTCTTTTCCCTTTATATAATTAAACCACTTACCTTCTTTTCTTATAAATTCATTTAAACTACCTTTTTCTAAATCAGTTTCTATATTTGAAACGTACCAACCTTCTTTATCTTGTAAATTATAGTACTGTCCGTCTTGTAAGTTTTCATCTATTTTAGATTGACTACCCTCATAGTTTAACGTTTTAAACGATTTTACAACACCTGGTTGGTCGTTAAATATAACGTTAAAACTTGATGGAGCATGCACATTATAGAAGGTATTTCTATTAACTGGGTTGTCGAACACGTCTTTTTCAAGGTGGTGTTGGTATATATCACCTTCCTTAAACGTGTAGTATTGGTTAGCGCAGCTTAATCCGTTTTCAGGTACAAAAGATTTAAAACTAACCCAACCTCTCACGTCTTCTCTATATGTTACTGACTTAGCGTTGTCTGGATCAGCCGTTTGATTTAAAGTGATATTGTACTCACCTTTATGATCATCATAACTACCAACTAACTTGCTACTTAACTTTAAATTATCTCTAAACCAATCTTTCATACCAGCATCAGATATTGATGTTAAACCATCTTTTGACAATCTCATCACGGATCCTCTAACCTTATCTGTAAAGTAAGCCCTATAGGATTCCGATGCAAATGATTCTGGATTAGTAGATATACCGTATTCACCAACAAAAGGTGTTGTTTGTCCAAGAACTTTGTCTGTTGCTATTAACTGAGGGTTACCATCGGCGTTATACAAAGCGTCTTTGTGAGCTAATATCTTTAATATCTTATCCTCACAGAGTGCTATTAAGTTACTATCTCTAGTGTGTAGTTTTTGTATGCTACCGTATACTGGATTTACGTCTTTTGTTATTTTTTCAGCCTGTATAAATTGGTTTAAATTATTAATACCAGACGTAGAGTTGTATATACCAGAATATATTAGACCATATTTTCTATGTTCTTCCTTGTATTCTCCCTCTAGTGTTGTTGAAGCTTTAACACCGCTAGTTATATAAGGTAGATTAAAAGAGTCTCTAATTCTATTAGATTCAACTCCATTACCAAAAGAATAACAATTGTGCCAACTTAAAGTATAAGAACTGTTAGATATATTTTCGTTTAACACGATTTTGTTAGCTAAACCTGGGGTACCAGCCACCTCTACAAAATCCTCAACACGCGCTGTTATTTCAGAGCCGTCAGGTCTAGTTATGGTAACATCGTCATTCCCAATATCAATAGGCATAGCACCCTCTGGGCAATTGCTAAGCGCGCCAATACACACGGGTGGTTCAAGGACAAGCGTTTTGTTAGGAACAGTAGTATAACCAATAACAGTAGGGATGATAGCTGTTTTGATCTGGTTGTTAACAGAAATTGTGGATCCTATCGGCGCGGCTAATTTAATAGTGTCTTTGTTTAAGTGCACTGGATTTTTACCACTTATCTCATAGTATATATCCAAATCTGTAGACTCCTTGGGTTCTGTTTCCCAAACCGATGGATTTTTAGGTAACAGCGTTTCACGCTCTACTGGTTCTAAAAACTCCAAAGTATAACCCACAGCACCAATACCAATCCAGTTTGCTTCTGTGCTAAAACTTTCTCTATTAAGATTTTTAATAGAATTAACACTTAAACCATTCATTGCTGGCTGTCTAAAAGTTAAATCAAACACTCCATCACTTCCGGTACCTTGGGAGTTCAAACTATATAAACCAACCGCGTTACTACTAGTAGATCTTACGTTTTTGTAACCAACTATATTTATTATATAATCATCACCACTTCCTACAATAGAATCTATTAAAAGAGGGGTTTTTATAAATTCTCCATTAGTAGTTATATTTGTTATTGAAGAAGAACCAATGTGAGTTAGTATCATGCCTTCTACAACACTAGTAAACTCACCCGCTATATCATCACCGTCAACGTCAAGAGTTGTACCGTTGTTACTATCCCAGGCTTGGTTGATGTGTTGTTTTGATACTTTAAAAGAATTGTTAGTCCAACTATTCGCTATAGACTTTATAGTTTCTGTTGGCGTTGCACTAAGAGCTGTCGCTAGACTTGCGTGAAACTGTATAGTTCTACCTCCGGGAATAGGTCCAACCCCGCCGTTCTCATAGTTTGTTGGCTCCCAGTTTGTCATCGCTGGTTTAAACGTTCCAATATTGCTTTTGCTAAAATTCTCTCCAGTGTAAAAATGAGGATGAGCAATTCTAGCGATAAGATTTCGATCCGCATATCTGCTGCTCCAAAAATCATTATTATCATTTGTCATCCAATCCTCATATCTAAAAGAATATGCATAAGTATTGATGTCGCCCTCCCCAGTGATTCTTGTTCTATTATTTCTTTTGGTAGCTGTAGATAGTGTATAAATAGTTTTAGTAGGATCCTCTAACCAGTGGAATTTTTTACCAGAAGCAAGTCTATCGAGATATTTTCCAGCATCTTCATACCTAGAACCGTCTCTATTTAAATCAAATATCTTTTCATCCCCATGGTGCCAATTTAAAATATCCTTTTTATCACCACCCCACACGCTTTCCCAACTCCAACCTCCTGATCCCCTATTTGGGTAGGTTTTATCTGGCATTATAGGGCCAAAACCAAGGTCTATTTCACCATAAGTCCCGCTGTTTCTTATACCAAAATTTGTCCTGGGGTTACCATGGTTATAGTCCTCACCTTCGTAACTAATGTGATTCAACGCCCCGTTCATGCCGCTGTTATTACCAGCGATAGGTCCACCGTCAATAAAGAAAACATCCTCATATCCATGATCACCCTCTGCAATTCCACGAGCATTAAGATCATTTTGTAGCCCCCACAGAAGCTTTAACCCATACGAATCGGACTGACCAATTGAATAATCGAACCAACCATCTTCATCATTAACCGAATGACCCTTATAATCCCACATGGAAACTAAATTGTTTTTGAAAAAAGCTCTATTAGCAGTAACTGAACCAGGTTGGTAAGCGGGTTTTGTACTGTTGGCTGGATCGGGTATTCCCCCTTGCCACCATACCATCCCGCTCATAAGTTTGAGGTGCCTCGTTAAAATGGTAAAATACAAATCGTTGTTCCTATGGCTAGAGTTGAGCAAGGAATTACCGGCTACAGCAAAGGAGGGCATGTTGTCGTAAACGGACTCAAAAGCATCTTGAATAAAATTATTATTACCAAAAGCTATAGCACCATCACCGTAATCACCATCGTGAACAGCGTGGTGGTCTGGTGAGCAATAATATATTTTTTTAAAATCAATACCACCATACTCAACCCTATCGTCATCTGTCACCGGAGGGTTTGCTATATATTTATTGAAGTACTCGTCAGCGTATATTTTTACAAAAAATTTACCATCAAACTTAGCCGCGTTCTCTAAAACACCTTTGTAGAAACGAGTTTTAGCGGTTGATAAAACACTAGATGGTGAAGTAGTTGTCCCATTAAGTATAAAATTAATGTCGTCACCAAAAAAGCCATCAATTGTAAAGTTAAAATCTTCACCTAAAGTACCGTCATCCATCTTATCTCTAGAGGCAGAATTAATTTTATATCTATGAGAAACATTAGGTTTTCCCTGTATGTAAAACTCAACATAAAGTTCCTCTTTAATTTCTTCTACTTGACTCAAACTAGTCCCGTTAAACCTTGACGCTAGACAAGAAAAGTTATTCCTACCTCTTTTAGGAGCGTTATCCATACTCGCTCCGTATAACAAGGAGTCGTTTCCGACACCGCCATCCTGCTGTACGTCTCCGATGTTGTATTTAGTTGTTTTTATAAAGTCTGGGGCTTGGTTTTCAATAGATATGATTTTGTACTTAGCCGGTTCCTTAACCAAGCTGCTAGACTCGACACCTTTTTTTAGTATTAAAAACGTATCTTCATCAATTTTATTTCTATCTGAAGATGGGAATGCTAACCAAACAGAACCATCATCCGCATCATACCAACGATCCATAGCCATATTATAGTATTCGCCGGAAGTTTCTTTTACGAAAAACTTAAAGTATTCCATATCACTTGGTATGGTCATTTCGCTTAAACCAACTTTTAGTTGATTTTTGTTTGAAGATTCACTTTTACTTATCTTGAAACCACCTGACCTGTTGGTTATCACCGGGGTCTCTCTACCGTATTTATCTATAAAAACAACTCCTAATTGATATTCTCTTAAGGATTTTATCGACTTTATACTGTTTTTATTGTTTACTAAAGAGTGTTTAAATTGTGGCTTGATGTTTTTACCACCCACGGTTAAGTCATACCCCTGCGTGTAGTTGGCATATACTAGTCTGTTTTTTGTTATCTCTTGAGCAACAGCTTTTCTAGGCACGTTATCCCACGGTCTTAATAGTTGGTTAGCGGGAAGTATTGAGTGGATAATATCACTACTTATTATATACTCGTTAGCCTGCCACTCGTTATGACCATTTACCGTTTCATCATTAGACGCGACGGTGTCTACTACATATATGTTTGGTGATTGGTCATCTTTATAGAGTATATCAATAGCAATGACATCTGACGGTGTTAGTGGGGTAACAAAGTCCTTAATTGTTACTGTTTTTATTCTATTGGTCATACCTAGATTATAACCCTTTTTAGGGTGGTAACTAAAACCTCCAGGAACAAATGCTACTTCAGTAAATGGTGCGAACGTAGAGTACTCTCCATCTGCGTATTTGTATCTATAAGAAAATCTAGGAAACTTAAATTCAAATAATTTTTCTGACTCATCAAAAACGTCAATAGCAAATTTCAATACACTGTCCGTAGACGGAACACTTCCTTCTATAAAATCAACTCTAAAAGAAACTTTTGCTGGATCGCCAGCTGTAGCCTCCATTTTATTCCCTGACCAACCACCAACAGTTGCTTTAATGGTATACTGCAAAACAGGAATATCTGGCGCGCTATCTTCGGTAAACTCTTTAAACACCACTTTAGTATTGGGTCCCCATGGTTTCCCGTCTACGTTTCTTAAAGTGAACTCTTCACCACCATAAATATCTGAAGCTATCTCAACGTTAAAGAAGTCGCCTACGTTCATGCTAGAAAAATCGTAATGATCCGTTGTTTCTGAAGTACCATCACCACCAATAAAAGAAGAAGATGGTTGACTTCCCTCTGTTGAGATCATCATAACACCAGTGTGGGTGTGCTCCTCTTTTCTACCAGTACTCAATTCCATACTTAGTGGGTGAGTTGGAGGTTGTTTAATCACGGTTATATGTTCTTCCATTACTGGAATAGTAGTTGTTGTAACATCTGTCACCACACGAGTGTGCGCGCTACCGTCTGGAATCGTACCATCAATACTACGTTGTATATTTATTTTTTTAGGTTCAGTGTGCCCGTCTGTCCAGAACAACATGTCATCTATAACATTTATACCCGTTATAAGTCTATCAGCTCTAAAGTTTAAAACTCTATCTCTTTGAAAATTAAAATATGCTGTATTTGTTCCGAGGTCTATTTCTTTGTCTAGCAAAACAACATCTTGCCCCAAATCACCTGAAGCAACTAAGCTTAAATAGTTGTAAGTAGACGTTGGTGTTACCTCGATGCTAAAATCGTCGCATTGAGCCATGTGAAGTCTATTTGTGGTTGGCCCATTTAGAGCGAACCCACTACCCGCATCGTAAGTAGTCTCCCAATCAATACAACCCGCCCAACCATCACCAAAACCACTAGCGTCAGGCCAAGCGGGGTTGACTTTTATTTTTATCTCAGAACCTTGGATATAACTAGTATTGTTATTAAAAAACACATTATAAATCTCGTCCAACCAAGGCGAATTACTTGGTAGATCTATGTAAGGACGAAAACATGTTCCGGATCTATCAACAGTGAGCATTGTTCCTGATGTAAAAGCCATAGTGTCAAGTGGTGGCATAGGTGTCACATTCCCATCCGCTACCAGATTTATATCGAAATTATAAGCATTAGCTTCTCCATTTATCATACCTTGACCGTTCGCGGAAAATGATGCGGCACCCGCCCAATTACTAACAGGTTGATCGACTGTAATTATTTTATAATCACCTCCTACCGATCCACCAAAATTAACATCTTCAATGTCAGTAATAAGAGCGTGTGAAACAACAATATTAGTCCCACCAACAGCTGGGTTGGTAACACTAATTCTATCCCCAACTTGTGGAGTGGTAGGGGTAGGAACTTGTTCAGCGCCATACGTGCTGAGAAGGTAATTTGATATTTGATCGAACGCGCTCGCATTAACAATAAGTCTTCCGGTTATAGGGATAGCATCTCCTACTGCCCAAGTACCTGCAGACCCAGCTACACTATAATCAATTTCGAACCCACCACTACCACTATAATCACCATCGAAATCTACACCTCCTCCTGGAGTGAGCACAGCGCCTTGGCAAGTGTAAGTGTTTGGAGTATATACTGTGTCGATTTTTTTGAGAGCCCCAACGCTTATTACGTTAGCCGTGCTAGTGTTTGGAGTTAGCGTATCATCGAGGCCATGCACTGTCATACCAACTTCTATCTGTGATAATAGTGGTTTACCATTATCGTACTCTATTGGGATTACTAAAGTGTTGGTTACTCCTTCAGCAGCATTTCCATCACCTAAAACGCTTTCACTATTAGCAAGGGCAAAACCGTAAATATCAACGAACACCGGCTCGCATCCATTTGGAGTTTTACGCATTATAAGATCTTTAGAGTAGAGAACGTCACCAACGGCTGTTGATGCGCTATATGTATTTGAGTAAGCATCGTATAAATGCTGTTGAAGGTCAGAAAAAGCACCACCAGCTACAAGCCAGTATAAAGTGTCATTTTTTTCGTCAGAAATAGAACCAACTGTGTATGAGTTATCAGGAATACAACCGAGATTTGTACAAACCCCAGCATTACCCAAAACGTTTTGCATAGTACCAACATCAGATCCCTCTGAAGTTGTTACTTGTATGTTCATCGCGTCTCTGTATTCTCCGCTTTTAATAAGTCTCTCGTCATGATCCTTATTCATTTTACCACCGGTAAAAGTATGCTTAATTTCTGGCATGTACTAGTGTTTTATTTGTTTCGACTTACCTCTTAAAATTTGAGTTAATTCTTCTAATTTAATGTTTGATAGTCTTAATTTCGCTTTTCTAGTTTCAGCAAACCTTTCTTTTTTAAATCTAGGTGTTAATTGTTGATGTAGTGGGTTTGATGATGTAGATATGATCGCATACATTACGTGCTTGTATATAGCTTCTTCAGCAAGCTTATGAACCTGCATCTCAGCATCCGTGCCAAGACTATCGCTTATATAATCTAAGATCACAGTTTTTCCACTAATATTAGAGCTAAAATGTATTTTTCCGGACTGAGTGTCTATGTAAAAAGATCCGTTTGCCTGTGCGTGCTGTGGGTCTAAACCATATCTTGATCCCTCCATCGGCCAGTAAGTGTCGTCTTGATAGTCATCTTGATTTTCAGATGGTGTCCCTGACTTGTAGTTTGACCACGTTGTGGATTCGCTGTCTGTGAGTAAATTACCGCTTGCATCAAAAGTGTAAGAACCATCGCTAGCCTGTGTTGGCTTTGTAGGGTTTGATGTTTTTGAAGCAGGATATAACAAATGTTTTATACCGGCAGAATCAACCCAACTAATTTTAGTGTAATTAACATAATCTTGTGGAAGTGTCATTTGAAGTGAAGCAGGTACTGTAATCTCTTGTGCTTTGAAAGATTTAAATGTATCAAAAGACAACTCTTGTAAAGCTCTTTGAGCATGAAAAGCGACATCTGTTCTTTTTACTTTTGATAAGAGCTTGTCATCCCCGACGTAAGCTACAATAAATTGACTTATAATATCTTCTAATGACACGAACTGGTAACTACCGTGATCACTACCGTTATAATACGCTTGTCCTGTTTGATTGTCTAGTAATCCCATTTATTTATTGTTTTTCTTGTTGTTGTTTAGCCATCTCCAATCCTCCAGCTGCCTGAGAAATATCTTGAGCTTTTATAGCCACTCCAGCATACATCAATATTTTGTTAACTAATTCACCCTCCTCTGAGGAGTGTAGTTGAAAGTGAGTCGTATTAGTAACATCGTACATAGCTTTTCCCTGCACAACCACATATCCCCAACCCGGTGTTAATGGCGTTGATATATAAGTGCAACTAGCTAACACGACACTTGATGGGTGTATCTCTATTGTTAACTCTCCAGTTCTAACATACACCGGGCGAGTAACCGTTGGCTTGGTTAGAGGCCCTTTATTTATGTATAATATTTCATTTTGCTGTACTTCTTCTATTTCACAATTGTAATCATTATCTATAACGGTACCTAATCTGTACAAACCGTTTGGCGCTGAGATAATTCCATTAGTTATAGTGCCTGTATTTTCAAATATAGCTATTTTTTCTCTTAAATTATCTATTATATCAGAGTACTCGTCTGAGTTACTCGGTCTACGTAAAAATTGATTTAAATCGTAGAAGTATTGTTCAAAAATATCCTTCTGTGCTTGGTCAGCAAATAGATTAAATTCTTGAGGAGTTATATAGCCTCTTTGCTCTTTGTTGGCTAACGCTAAAACCTTTTGATATACCGTATCTATACTAACCATAATTTCTTTTATTTATTATAAGGGAATAATCTATTTAAAGTGTCTTTTCTTTTTCCACAGCCACAATCTTTTTTAACAACCTTACTAACCGTGTCTACAACTTTTTTTATCCCTGTTGCTTTTGTAATTTTTTCTATTGAGTCGCCTAATCCTTTTGATTTCTTTTCCATATAATTTAATTTTGTAGTTTACGATCGCCCCGTAGGGCGACCGCTCTACAGTTTGATTAATTATTTAATCTTTTTTCTATGTTAGAAAAAATTTCCATACCTTCATCGGTTTTAAACCAATGTGCTAATGCAGTGTATGGGTGTTCGTCAAATGGTATAACCATTAACTTTCTTCCGTTAGAACCCCATAAGAAGTTTCTTTGATCAGAAGATAATCTTAGTATTCCACTTTCGACAGCTTTAATACCAAAGTTTCTTAGCATTACATTTTCATCATCCGCTAACTCTAAGAATAGTTTAGGGTTGTTTCGTGCAAATATAAGTAAATCTCTTTTAAGCTCCTTAGAACTTAACTTAGATACATCAGAACCTTTCTCTACACGCATAATAGCTTCAGCCATATCTATATCGATATTTCTAGCAGCAATTAAAGCGTCAACTTGCATATCTAAAATTTCAATCTCATCAGCTGCTATTGCCGCTGGTTTGTACTCTTCGTAAATAATATCTTTATTCGGGTGGTATAGAGATAATAACTTTTGCAGCGTTACTTTATTCCTAGGAACATGTAGCGCTCCACCTCTAAAGACAATATGCTCTAATCTTTGATCACCTTTCATTTCATCAACAAACGGTGTTTTTTGGTTTTGACAGTATTTAAGTTCTCTTTCATAACCTTTTTCCTCGTCAAAATAATATATACCCGCTGATTTAATTGATCTAGAAAGTGGCTTTTTGTTGCCTTTTAATAGATAAAGTCTATCTTTAATTTCCCACTCATTTGTAGGTTTTAATCTTTCTCTTGCTTTTGGTTCTTCAACTACAGTTTCTTCAAAAAACTCTGTAACTACTTCTTCCATTGTTTCAATTTGAGGTTCTACCTCAACCTTCTTTGTTTTCTTTGCCATAATATAATATAATATAAATTAATAAAATAAAAGGCCGAGGCCGAAGCCCCGGTCTTTAATATAATAAGTGCTTATTTCATTAACATGAAATTGTTAGCACCTTGTGTAACTAAACATCTTTCAGTTAACATGTGGATTTGCATCGCATCTAAAGCGGATGTAGCAGCTCCAACAGAACCAGTAACCCAAGATTTCATTCTTCTATCGTCAGTTTGTGAAGCTCTGTAACGAACGTGTAAGAATGGTCTCTTTAAGTTTTTACCTAACATTTGGTCATAAACCGTAGAAGTACCAGCTGGAACAACAACCCCTCTGATAGCATTTGCACCAGCAGCGTCATTAATACCACCTCTTGTAGCTTTATCGTTTAAGTATCTCATGTCAGACTTGTAGAAGTCATAAGAACCTCTTCTGAAACCAGAGAAACCTAAGTTCAACGCCATATCTTCAGAGTTATCAAATACTCCGTAAGAAGTACCACCAGCTCCATAAGAATTCATAGAAGCTAACATGTCATCCATTGCTAACGAAGTAGCTCTGTTTACAAACATCATGTTTTCTTCAATAGCACCTTGCTTGTCAAACTCAGCTAAGATAGCGTCAAATTCAGCTAAATCAGTAGCAGCATTAACACCAGTAACACCAGTAGTAATATTACCTCTTGATTCAATAGCAGCGAATAAACCTTGAGTACCAACAGCATCACCGTTACTATTCAAGAAATCGTCAACTACATCTGTACCATGTACACTAAGCTCACCTTCTAGCATAGCCATCTCAACGTAATCATTGAAACGAGCTCTTGTATCAGCTTCAGCTTTTAAGTACCATAAGTAACCAGCTTGACCATCTTCAGCAGCTACTTCAACCCAACCGATTCTAGCTGTATCAGAACCTGATACTTCGTAGTAGTCTTTCATTATAATTGGTTTGTTAGTGTAAGACTTGAATTGTGGTTCGTTAGCACCTCTTGATTCTGTCTCAGCTAAAGCGTCAGTAAGATAGCTTTTTCCTTTTGCATATTCAGAACCATAAACTAATACAACTAAATCAGTTTTTGCATCTGTAATTGCAGAACAGTCAGCAGCTCCATAAGGAGTACATTCTACAACATCAGCTGAAATTCCAGTTACTAAAGCTTTGATAACTGCTTCTGGGTTAGATATAATAACAGTGTCATTAACTCTAATTCCATGAGACCCTGCAGTATAAGTAGCTCCAGTATCAATATGATCAGTAATAGTAATTTTCCCAACATTAGTCGAACCAGCAACGTTACCGTTATTGTCAGTCATTGTTGCAGTGTAAGATAAATGTAAACGACCTTGCTCAGACCAAACAACTTGGTCAGCAGACATCGCTTCTTCAGCTCCTACTTGTGATAAGAAACCTGAAATAGTTCTCGGTCCGAAAACTTCAGCTTCTTTTTCCATAAGATCTGGTAAATATTGTTGCGCCCAGTCATTGTTGCCGGACGTAAAGTCTAGGTAGTTTGTTGATAGTGTTTGCTGTCTATGAGCAGGTGTACTATTTAACAAACCACCAGGGTTTGATATTGCCATAATTTTTAAATTTTAAATTTTTATTTATTTTTGTTTCTAATTTTAAACTTAAAATCAGAAGAACTATCACCTAATACTTTTACTGTCATACCATCTGCTTCAATTCTTCCATGACTTTGTCTTGGGTTCATATCCACGTTTTTGGCTTTAGCAATACTATTTTTCATAGCATCTGCTTTTCCTTGTTCGTAAAAGTGTTTCGCAACAGCGTCTGCATTCATTGCTGTATATAGAGATTTATGATAACCTTCAGCATCTTTTAAAGCAGAATTTTCGTCTAAAAACTTTTTAGTGAAATTGCCTATATCGCTCTGAGTGTCTCTAATTTCTTCAGCATTATTTACATTAAACCTGTATTTCTTGTCACCGACGTTATATTCAAAACCTTTGAACTTGTCGTTGAAAACGTTATTTGTTTTCTGTGTAAAAATATCAGAGTTCGTTTTAACTGTTTTTTGAGTTGCTTCTGACTCTTTGTTGTATCTATTAAAGAAATCAATTGCCTTTTGTTGCTCGCCCGTAAGTTTGCTTCCAGCTTTGATCTCGTCATAGTATTTAGACTTTTGCCCGTCTAAGTGGCTTTTAGCGCTGGCAACTTGCTCTTTAAGCGCTAATTTTTTTCTTCGTATTTCTCTGTCGTCGTCTATATCTTCGTCGAATGAGAAGTTGTCTTCCATAAGGAAGTTAATTTCTTCGTTGTTTAAATGAGGTTTTGTTTGCTTATAGTATTCATATAGTAAATCTTGATTATCCATTTTACTATAATCTTGATTAAGCTTAACATAGTCATTTAAATCCCCACCAGTATCATCCATGAATTCCATTAACTTTTGGATATTCTCTGGCAACGGTTCGCCGGTTCCTATTGATTCCTCTATAGCTTCGGCAACTATTTCTTCTGGTTGCTCTGCAACTTCATTGGTAATATCCTCTAAAGCGGGTGTTTCTTGCTTCTCCACCTCTTGTACCTCAGCTTCAGGTTTAACCTCTTCAACTGGTTTTTCTTCTGGTGTATTGTTTAAATCAACCTTCGTAACTGTTGGCTCAACAGTTTCAGTTGGTTTCTTCATTTTCGCCGCAACCTTAGTAACGTTACCTTTTGTTTCGTTACCATCTGGTTGTTTTGCTTCTTTTGCTTTTACTTTAATTTTGCCAGTTTCGCTATTAGCGATTGGCTCTTCTTTTTCTGCCATGATATAATATAATAATAATTAATAAATTCTAACTAGGATCAAAAGAACCTAAATCAAAACCTCCACTTAGTATATCATTACCTGATGACTCAAAGTTTTTAGGTGGTTTTTGATTGTTTCTTTGATCTATAAGCTCACTTTGTTGAGTGGCTTGTATTTTTGTTCTTTCGTCTTTTCTATCTTCTTTCTGCTTTTCTCTGTTTTTAACACCATCAACCTCAACTCCTTTTAATTGCATGTTGTATTGGAACTCTAGAGCCATTAACTCTTTTTTGAGTTCCATTTCATGTTGCATTTTTTGAGACGCGATTTGAGCTTTTAGTTGCTCTAGTTCACTCTGATTGTCAAGCATAGCTTTGTTTTTTTGTATCTCAGCTTGAGCAGCTGCTTGAGCAGCTTGAGTGTTAGATTGTGTTTGGGCTTCTATGTTTTCTAGTTGCATCTCCCTGTCTCTCTCTTCTTTCTTACTTCTCCTTATCTTTAATAGTTGGTTTGCTAGCTTTATATTCTTAATCTCTCTAAGATCTATTGCGTCTTCAAGATTTATAAGTTTTTGCTGTAAAGCCATTTGAATATTATTCTCTAACTTAGCCTTTTCTTCTTCATCAGGTGTTAAGTCAATAAATATACCGAAATCATATAAATGTAAGCTCTTTATTTCCTCTAATGTCGCTACATTGTGCGTGCCTATAGCTTGTATAAAAGCATCTTTAGTTGGAGAATATTCTATAATATCAGATATTCTAAGGGATAAACATTCCGCTGTTTCAGCGGTTAAGAATAATCCAGCTTGTAGTATGTGTTTAGTAGCTGTATTAGAATTTGCTGCAGCTAGCTTTTGAACCCCAACCAAAGCGTTCGCATCCGGAGTACTACCATCTCTAGCCTCGTTAAGACCGGTCACATCTCTTATCATTTGTAGGTAATAATTGTAGTTACCTATAAGAGCTTGCATTTTATTTCCACCAGAACCAGACGTAATTTCTTGAATAGGTATTTTTCCTGGATTCATATCACCCTCCGACGTGAAGCTCCTCCCTATCACAGATCCTGTCTGGAAGAACATATTTAGAGCTTCTTGTGGGTTATAGTTTGTTCCATTACCTAAATCTACCTCAGCTAAACCATCAGCATCTAAATAAACACCATCAGGAACCATTCTTGACATCACTTGTTGAAGCTTTAAATGTGTCAACTGAATCATGTCAGCAAAACCTGTTATACGCTTTACTAGTGAATCAATTTTACCGTTATACATTCTAGGAGCAACAATAGCGTAGTTCATTTTAACTTTGGTAAAATCACTTTTAGGACGCATCATGTTGCTTGCCATTTCCCATTTGAGTAGTTTTTCCGTACCTAAAATCATAGCTCCCTCATATAGACATTCTATTGATCTTAACATTCTACTGTATACCCCTTCTTTTTCTTCTGGCGGGTTAAACGAATCGTCTTTAGGTATAATTTTTTCAGCTCCAGTTGCCATTTGTTTAACTTTGTAAACCTCATTCATATAGGTTTTGTAGTTAAAATATAAAACTTGAATAGTGTTATTGTCTTCTTTGTCGTGGTTATGCCTAGAGTTGTAATTAGATCTATTGTAAGATTTGTTCTTCATTACATCCTCAAGATCATCTTCTGATAAATGAGGAAATTGTTTTGCTAGTTCGTTTACAGGAATAGTCTTTACTTCACCAACATAATAAATATCATCAAAATAAGGAGAGTCAGTATGAGAGTAGACTAAGTTAGCTGGATCAACGTAATCTATAACAACACCTTCAGAAGTATTAAATGAAGTTTTTACAGCACCCATCCCCAAAACCGTTAAATCATAGTAAAACCTCTTTTTTATTAAGTCATAATTATTACCATCAAACAAAACATTTAATGCTTGTTCTTCAGCGATTTCTACAGCTTGCTTGTAGGTCAACTGCATATAGAGCTCTCCTTCTTCAACTGTCTCTGGTAACGTGTCAATATTACTCTCCGTCAAATCCATCCCAAATTGAGCTGCAAATTCGTTAAAACCTTTCATCTTGATATCAGACATTATAGCTCTACCGTATTCCGTTCTCTCTTTTAAACCAAAGGGATCTTGCGAGTAAGCTTTTATATCATATAATCTGTCAGACATTCCATTAACAACTATATCAACAAACTTAGATATAATTGGTACTGGTTTCCAGTCTAAGTTTAAATAGGACAAATCACCATTTATAGATAACTCATCCTTATATTTTTGTATAGACTGCTCGCCTCTAGCGTACAATCTTAAATTATGAAAATCATTATGATTAGCCCTATGCCTATTAGAACCCCTATCATTGTTAAACCACTCCTGCTCTATTGCTTTACCTACTTTCAAACCATAATCATAGCTTAGCTTTTCAGCATCACTAACTGTTTGACTCGGGAAATAATTTTTCATGCCAGACTCTGCCATATTTATTATTTGATTATTTGTGAATTGCTTCCAGTATTACTATACTTGGAAATATTTATATTTAGTGGTTGTTTTTCAACCTTAGCGTTTGGCGCGTATAAATGTCTATTATTAGCCATGATAGCTAAACCAGAACTTATAGATGCATCATGCTTTGTTCTTTTGTTTATATCAAACCTAGCCCAGTCGCTCAGTAATTCATTGAAATATAAATCACCATGAGAACCGTCTTGTTGTATGCCAACGTGATCTTGTATATACATCTCGATTGCCGCGGCATGAGCTTGTTTAATATCTTCTGAAGAGTTGGGTATACCACCTACTTCTTTTTCTGCAACAGATAGTTTGTTCCAAACTTTATCTGGTCTATTCATGCTAAACCCTCTATACCCTCTACGTCTCAGATAATACAAGAGACGAGGTTTATTGTTCTCCGCAAGTATAGGCATCCCGTAAAATACTAAAGCCATTAGAACGTCTTCAAAGAACATCTCGGCTGTTGGTGGTCTTGATAAGTATTCTAAAAAGAAACTGTTTGCCGGAGCATCTTCCATGCTAAATCTAGTTAAGCCGTGTAAAGCTCCTTTTGATCCAACCCCATCCACTGTTCCTGATATATCGTAACTATCACAACCAAAGGCTCCCATGTGTTCGTTACCGGGATATTTGATACCATTTTTAAGTATCACCTTGTTTTGTATTCCAGAAGGCGGAACCCAACTAACTTTGAATCTTCCTTTTGGGTCTGGGTAAAATATAACCTGAGAATCTTTAATTCCATTGACCCATTGAAAATTACCTGTTGTAACCCCTAAGGTTCTAGATAGCTCTTCGTTGTAATCTATCTGCTCGTATATTTTAACTAAGTTAAATATACTTCCTTTTGCCTCGTCTCTGAACGCATGTTCTGTAGTTCTTGGAAATTGACGGTAAAATTCATTTAAACCGTCGTGATCATCTTTTAGACCATCTACTTCATTTTGCCAGTTATCTATTACACCTACATCTATTAATTCACCGTCTGGTGCGAGTCTATCGATATCAGGAGTAGTAAAGACTGGAACTCCATACTCATCAATAAATCCTTCATAGTTCCATTCCATTGGGATAAACAAAGAGTATAAGCCAGACTTTGTCTGACCATTTCTATTTCGTTTCGTGACATCTGAGGCATTGTATAATTTTTTAAAGTTTTCTCCACCTTTGTCTAAAGCATTTGAAGTTGAGCCCATCATACATTTACCAATAATCCTGCTACCTAATCGTAAACATGTTTTTGTAACCCTCCAGTTATTTAAAATATTATCGGGTCTTTCCCATTTACCTGACTCATCATGTACTAATAGGTTTAGTTTTTCACCATCATAACTATTATCCCCAGTATTCTTCCAGTCAATCGTCGTATCTAATCCTTGTATGTCTTCCAGCTTTTCATTAGCTGTAATCTTTTTTCTTGTAAACTTACTAGCAGGTACACGATAAGCAAGTTCGGATTTAGGGCGATCCATACCATCTTGTACAGGTTTAAAAAAGAAAGGGTAATTAATTGATATAGGGACAACTTTGTCGGTAAACATTTTTTTAGCATCAGCTCCTGTTTTAGATAATATTCCATATCTACTATCACTTGCAAGAGTAGCTAAATTAACCGTTTCTGCTGATGACATAAAAGAAAATCCAGAACGTCTATTTTTAAGGTAGCACATTCCGTAACATCTTTTATCTGCTTTGCAAGCTTCCCAGAATATATAAAATAATCTGTTTGCTTCTCTAAAGTCTGGAGCACCCACATCAATTTTACTCCATTGCAAGTACATGTACTGCGTACCTGTTATCCAGGTTGGTTTACCATTATTTGTGAACCAGAATCCTTCTTCCCTTCTTTTGAATTCTTCATCTATATAATCGTACCATTTTTCTTTACTGCTTTCCGGATAGTTTCTCCAATCGAATATATTTTTAATTCTCTGCAACTCCTTGGGATACTCGAATTTCACCCATTTGTTCTTTGGATTTTTATATACTTCTTTAGGAGCCTTTGGTAGCGCAATAACTAGTCCTTGTATTTCTATTATCTCACCTATTTGTCCGCTGTGAGATAACACTATAATATCGTGTTCTTTATCGTAACCGTATTTCCACTTCTTACCCTTGTTAAGTCTACTGATAGTAGTCTTCTTAACTGGCTCGACTGTCTTAACTAAACTTTGCTCGTACATTATTTAGATCTACTTTCTGCGAATCCTTTAAAAGTTTTTTCCTTTGTCTCTTCAGGTGTTTTACCCTCAAGCAAGTTTTCCTCTTGTTCAATTCTGTTAAGTATCTCAAATGCGTCAAATATAGCTAGTTTTTTAGTAGCTGCGGCATTCTTAAGTCTATCTGCTGATATATCATCGTCTGAATCAACGATTGCTTCCTTCGCTACTTTAATCAGCTCTTCAACTGCTTTGTGCCCAGCTTGGATTATACTCTTCTTCGTTTCCTTGATGTTCATATTTGATTGTAATAAAATTAGATAAAACTCGAAATAGTCTCTCGCCATCAACGATAAACTCATATTCACTATTTGGCCTAAAACCAACTAGCTCGTTAACTTTAACTGTACCGTCAGAATATTTGACAATACCTTGTAAAGGTTTTTCAGATTCAGTGTTAAACTGATCTGTAGCTTTTAAAGGTATTACAAAGCAATATCCTTTTGGAGCTATCCACTTGTCTTCTTGTTTATACAAAAAGATTTGTTCGTGGTTTATAAAGTAAGTATCTTCGTTAAAATAAGACTTACTGTTTCTTTCTACACCTTTAACGTCATTCCATCTTCTAAAAACATTGTGGTGTACTATAACTGTATCTCCTGGTTTTATATCTGTATCACCAATTATAGGTGTTGATATTACAATAGCTTCCCTGTTAACATACTGGTGTTGAAATATATCCGTGTTAAGGATTAATTCTCCACCATCAAACTTTTTAGTATTGTTATATCTTTGTCCTTTTGGTTTTACAACAAAATTGTAAACGCTTTTCATTATCTTAACTGATCTAATTTGCTAGAAATTAAATAATCTACACCTTTTTTAAGTATCTTGCCCTTTATTCCTTCAAACGCGTCTGGAGTTCCATCTTTGTTTAAGTCAGGTTGATTGTTTAATTGAGAGGTTATAACTTTGCTTATATCTTCTACTGTTAAACCACTCTTTTGTAAGTATGGTTTAAACTTAGTTAAATCTAAATCCTTTAACTCTATTAATGTAGCCGTTGGATTTTTACCAAGATTTTTACCTCTAAAGGGTTGTGCTATAGCAATTATATCTTGCTCAAGACGAACAATATCTTGTTCTGGCATATTCATGACTTTGTTAAAAACATCACCACCAGCTTCTCTAGCTGTTTTTATAAATTGCAAATCTTTGTCATACGTGTACTTGTCACCCGCTTGTGTTGTTCCTCTACCAGAGGGATCCAACTTATACAACTCGTTTCTTTCTTTTTCCGATTGAGCTGTCCTGTCCAAACTCCCTTTAATGCTTTTTTCTTTTAAATTTGGGTTTTCTTCCCAAAATGCTTTACCTCGTCCTGTAAATGTTTCTTGTCTTTCCTGCATCACCTCTTCTTCAGATGTAATAGGGTAAATATGACCCATATCAAACCTAAGTTTGTTTAACCTTTTAGCTAGCTCAATATCGTTTGAATTGGAATTACCACCTGTAGTTGGCTCGGTAGTTTTCTTGAAAGGATTGTTTTTTTGTTTATAAGCCATGGGTTAATATTGTAAGTTGTATTCTACCGATACAGCCATGTTTTTGTTAAAGTCCTTCCAAGGTAATACGTCTTTATTTTTTTTGATATAGACAGAGAACTTATCGTCTTCCTCTATAATATCGCAGATAGTGTGACCACCATACACTTCTTGCCCCACGGCATAGTGCATAGCGTCATTCTTATAATCTTTACCGATACTTATTTTACGAATTAGCTTTGACATCGTCTCCGTAGTTTATTGTACCATCTTGGATATTAATATCAAAAGTACCATACTCTTTTTCAAATTCGCTTTGCATTAACGTTAGCTCGTCTCTTGAACCAGCTATATTGTGCATCATCTCGTGTTTTTTAAGCTCCATAGTACCCAACTCAAATTGAGTTTTATTTATATTGTTAATCGTTTTTTGAATTTTTTCTAACTGCTCTGCGGTTATTTTTTCAGGTTTGATACCTTTTAATTCTTTAATTTTTGCATTAGTGCCCTTTGTTTTTGCTTTCGCCATTTTATTTAATTTAAGTTAATTTAATTGTTTTATAATCCAGATAATCTATCTTGTAAGTTTAATCTTAAAGCCTCTATTTTTGCATCTGCTACGCCTTTAAAAATAACCACCTCTTTCATTGTACCACTGTATGGGTTTAAATCTGTTCTTCTAACACCTAAAGAGTTTATATCAAACGTTCCAGAATTTGTTTTTGCAGCATCTTGAAGAACTCCGTCTTTATGCACAGACATCTCGTTGCTGCTATTTCTTGATATAACCCAATAAGCATTATCTTTAGTATCGTGCCCGGTTTCAAGAGTGTAGTCACTTGCTGTGCTATCGTTTTTTACTCTAATTACAGATGCTGATTGAAGCTTAATCATTTCGTTAGCAGCGCTGTTAGACCCCATCACAACAACACTGTTTGCCGCTGGATCTATTCTAAAAGCTAAAACAAACGTTCCATCAAGCTCTATAGAAGAACTAGACTGTAAGTTTTGAGTATCTGAAGTAGGGTCGAAAGTTAACACCCCACTTGCAAAAGTCGGTTGCTCTCCAGTATCACCTTGTCGCATAGCAAAACTATTAGAAGAACTATCAGCCCAAGTTGAAACACCATCAGATTCTGTTATAGTAACACCCGTATCAAATCTATACCAAGCTTCTAAAGTGCCTTCGTTAGATGGTAACCACTCCCCTCCTGGATATTGACTCGCACTTACGCTATTTCCTAATCCTAACATTATGATATGGCTGGTACAGCAGCTCCTACGTGCGCTGGTCCGTAATAACAAATAACCCCGTGCGTTGAATCAGCGTTTAGCGAAACACTAGTCCATCTACCATATATAGTTAATCCTTTAGGAAATACAACACCAGTAGCTACAGCAACACTTTCTGCAGTGTCTGTATTATCAGCGTCAATACCATTGGCTAACACTTGTGCTCCAGTTCCAAAATAAGCAGTACCATCACCACCTTGTTTAGCTGCTACGTTAGCGCCATTAAGATGTGTGTCTGCTGTTAAAACCGCAAACGAAACATCATCAAGCATTGTAATAGCTACTATAACCGAACCTGCTGGAGGCATTAAATCTGTAGCGGCAGCTTTTATATGTCCACTACCCATTTGTCCAAAGCCATACGCTACATCTGTTGAATTTATTCCCATAATTTTATTTTTTTACTTTTTCTAATGATCGTCCACCAAAATAAGCGCCGATCACAGTTATTAATACTAATTGTAAAAGATCTACATAAGAATCTTTTACATTAAATTTTATTGCACCAGCATCAATAAATATCAATAGCATGGTGCATACTATTAAAAATATTAAGACCATTGGCCTCACATTTTTACTAAGCCATGAATCTGATTTTAAATCTGCCTCCCAACGAGAAGTTATATTCTTCTCCATCTCTATTTCATAGTCACTTATAAGTTGCTTGATTTTAAGCTCAGCAGCAAGTTTTTCTTCTTTGGACGTATGCAAGTTGTCTATAATACCACCAACACCCTTAACAAGTTCAGTTGCGCCACTAGAAAATATTTTAGTTAGAATACTCATTATTTACCTTCTGCGTCTTCTTTCGCTTCTTGAGCTTTTTCGGCATCACTTCTTTGTCTACTACCCTCAGGCGTTGCGGGAAAAGATGGTTTTAGGCGTAGACGATCATCGTCGTGCTTTTCTAAATCGCTGTATTTTTCGTAATTTTTACTTTTATTGATCTCCATTTCCATGTGACCATCAAAGTTATTATCTCTAGCGTTAGACATACTTTCTATCACTTGATCTTCTTTTTTATCAAGTTTCTTCCTAACAGCCTTCGTTGTTGGATTAGGTGTTTTAGTTGCTGATTTAAAAAAATCTTTTAAATCTTTACCTTTTTTTAGTTTAAATGGTCTACTCATACTATAATGCAGCAATTTGAGCCTGAAGATTTGCTATTTGCTTCTTCTCGCTATCTGTTAATGATCTACCTTCAGCACCAAACTTAATGTCACTTATGGTTCCTAAGAGTTCATTTCTTTTATAATCAGGTCTATTTTCTAACTCCTTGATCTCTTTTGCAGCTTTTTTCCTTGCTTCTGGAGATTTTCTTGGGTCTGTATCTTGTTTTTTTGTAAATGGGCTGAAGCCCCTCATTTTAAATGCCATATTGTTATTTTTTTTTAATTATCCTTCTCCGTTTTTGTTACCATTATTTGCGTCTACCTCCCATGGAAAGCCATGACTACCGGCTTCTTTCCATTCTCCATCCACCTTTATAGCGTCAACACCATTTATGTTAGCTCTTTCAAACCTCTCACCGTTATACATGATGTGATCGTCAGCGTAAGCTAGTTTACCAATCCTCATATCAGTAGCGTGCCTCATTTCGTGATTTATAACTTTTCTGTACTCCTCACTATTAGGATCAAGTAACTCGTTAACGAAAATACTTCCATCCATATTAGCTTCACCCATTATACCTTCTGCTAATGGTACTCTAATAACCGGGGTTCCAGGTACAGAACCTTCACCTCCAGAGTTCTTACCAAAACGCATTTTTGTTTTAACCTCACCCTTAATAGCATAATTTCCCCTCTCTGCTCCTAATTTGAATCCACCGCTTTTTTTGAAGTTTGGCATTATCTATCTTTATCTTTAATCATATCATCTATAGCTTTATTGTAAACTTTATCTGTATATGATTTATTCTTATAAAATACACTTCTCTCTGAAGTGGGTAAGTCTTCCTCACCTAATAGGATTCTATATATCCTACTAATCATTTGAGAGCATTTCCATGAGGTTTTAAATACTGAGTATTTAATTGTTGTTCTGTTCCTGTGTCTCCAGGTTTCGATCCAACCTTCTCGTTTTAATCTCTCCCATCTGTTTTTATCCCATGAGTATGTATAAACTCCGTTGATAAAATCGTTTCGTGTAAATCTTCCTTTACAATCTAAATAAATTAATAATTCTAAATCTGCATCTTTTAACCCGTAAGTTTTACAGACCCACTTTCTAGTGAGCCTGTAATACTTAAGGATATTCATGTCACGCAGATCCTGCGCGGTTAGTCTCAACTATTATGATGTACCAAGTACAACGTTAAATGTTGGTCTAGCTATAGTTATTCCAGTTACATTAGCTACGTCTCCTGGAAAAACGCTGTTTACAGCGTCAAACAAAATAACACCATCAGTGTGCGGTCCTGTATTTATAGCTCTACAAATATCTTTCATAACAGTCGGAACGCTAGCGTTTACAACAGCTAAAGTAACAAGAACGTTAGCTAGAGTATTTACTTCGTCATTACCACCTGCGCCAGCAGTATTGGCACTAGTAGCGTTTTGATTAAACTTACCTGTTTCTTCTATACATATTTCAATACCGCCATTTTTAGCCATTATAGACTTTACGTCATCAGCTAAAAAAACACCCATATCTACATTTGTACCAGAAGCATGCTCACTGACTGTAGAACCGTCTACAGCTGAAGCGTGAAATACTAAAAATTTTTTCATTTTTTTTGTTTTTTTTAATTATTAATTTGTTTGTTGTTTTAAGTTTTAGGTTTTAGGTTTAAGGTTTAGGTTAATCTACTAGAACTACGTCACCATCACGAATGACCCGGTAAAGTACATCTTTCCATGATATGTCGTGTCCAGCATGTTTATCATAATATATCGTATCACCATCTTTTAAACCTTCTACAAGATTACCACACGATATTATTTTTGCTTTTATATAACGGTTGTCTACATCTGTATCATCCGTCATTATAAGACCAGCAACCTTTTTAGGCTCTGTCTTTATTCTGTCTACTATAATATATCTATTGATTGCTTTCATTCATTCTCATATTTGAAATTACACAATCTGCAGATATAATTGTTGATACTACACTCACTGCATTTTTAAGTGCGGACTTGGTTACAAGTACTGGATCTATAATACCAGCTGATATCATTGTAGCTCTTTCACCAGTTACCACATCTATACCGTAACCTTCGTGATCTTCAGTGCCTTCCATTAAATGGATGCCAGCATTATCAAGTACAGTATAGAAAGGAGCTTGAATAGCTTTTAGTAGTATCTTTTCACCTACCGCTTTAGCGGGGATTTTTTGAGATGCGTTTAACAGTGCAACTCCACCACCTGGTACAATACCTTCTTTCAGAGCAGCTTTTGTAGCGTAAATAGCATCTTCTATCCTATCTTTCTTTTCTTTAAGCTCTACCTTTGAATCAGCACCTACTTTAACCATTCCAACAGATCCTGACAGCATAGCTAGTCTTTGTCTGTGT
>Ga0208134_1000049_pt1 | contig 60276 bp, 102 predicted proteins | sample VirMetDEL_Mar_31_FD_184515 | JGI IMG/M metagenome (GOLD analysis project Ga0208134, IMG submission 184515) | Aqueous microbial communities from the Delaware River and Bay under freshwater to marine salinity gradient to study organic matter... | ecosystem: Environmental > Aquatic > Marine >...
AATTTTTTTAATTGGTCCTGAGTCTATAGCAGCTAAAATAAAAAGTTGACAGCTGTGGGCATCCCATGCTAATGAGACAGATAACTAACATGGAGAAAAAAATGAAAAATAAAAGATATAAAATAATCAAGGGGCTTTTTTATTTTGAGATAGTAGATAAAAGAATTAATCGACTGGTAGGGTCTCAAGAGACATTAGCAGCTGCAAAAAAAATAATCAAAAAACTAGAAGGGGGTAAATAATGCCTTTATTAAATTACTACAGTCAAACCAAAATGGCTAAGGGTGAAAAATACGGATATAAAACAGCGATATTGCATCTGGCACCATTTACATTAAGTGGAAAAAACGTTTGCCCTAAAGCATCCCCAGAATGTGCTGCAGCTTGTCTGAATACTTCAGGCCGTGGTCAGATGGGTTCCGTCCAGAAGGCCAGATTAAATAAAACAAATTATTTCTGGACCAATAAGAATGCATTCTTATGGGACCTGAGTCGTGAAATAGAACAGCTCAAAAAACGAGCTGCCAATCAGGGCTTCAAGTTTGCTGTTAGGTTAAACGGTACAAGTGACTTGGCCTGGCATCGTATGAAAGTTGACGGAGGTGGCAACCTGATGGAGATTCACAACGATGTCCAATTTTATGATTATACTAAGGTTTTAAATTATCTTGATCATGATCTTAAAAACTACAATGTTACCTTCAGTGACTCAGGGCGGAATGATTCGGACATAGCTGCAGCTATAGCTAAGGGCTCTAATGTTGCCGTTGTGTTTCAGGATAAGCTGCCCAAAAAATGGCTTAATAAAAAAGTCATTAATGGAGATCTACATGATTTGAGGTTTAAAGATCCGAGGGGCGTGATAATTGGACTGGTTGCCAAGGGTCAAGGCCGTAAGATTAACAATAAGTTTATCAAGGCGGTGGCCTGATGGATCGTTTTCTAGCCTTTATAATGCGACTGGTTATATTTTTTCCAGGTACTATAGGAATAGTACTCTTATTGATTCTATTAGTTTAGAACGATTCTAATACACAGCCCTACAATCTAGGGCTGTGTCAGCTGTAAATAATTAATTTGACATATCTTTTTATATCCCTTATTAATGGGAGTAATGATAAATAAAAAACAAACTAACAATAGGAGTTAAATTATGAAATCATTAAAACAAATGTTAACATTAGTTAACAATAAAAAGATTGATTATAAAGCTTTAGTTTATAGTCAATTCACAGACACAATAAAAAACTATACTAAGGTTACTAAATTAATAAAACCTGAATTAGTCGAACATTGTGAAGCAAATGAAAACTACTTTCAATTTAAAGAGCCTAAAACAAATGGTAAGAAAGGTCTTTATATTGGGTCTATTCAATTAGTCACAAAAAATACAAGTAGATTTGACGTGACTCAATTTAAAAAAGATCACCCCGAATTGTATACTAAATATTTGGTCGGTGGTGTTTCAAATGAATTGAGAACTAACTATAAACTTGAGTCTAAATAATGGATATTGCTTTGCATATATTCTTAATCTTGATTAGTTTCTCAATCGCATTCTTAGGCGTGGTAGTACTATTCACGGTTGACGCTTTCACTGGTGGCATTCTTGCCACTGGTGGAATTGTATTAGCTATTAAAGGCATGGAGGTTTAAATGATACCGTTTAAATATAAAGGCTATGACATTAAAATCAACGGCACTATATCCGATAGGACATATGTTCGAGTGTCTAATTTTGTAGAGGATCACAATTACATTTTTAGCATAAGAACGGCACAAGAAAAATTATTTCACAACCTAGTAAAAAGAATTAAAAGAACGGTTGACGATTTAATTAGATACAAGCAACAGACACAATAGTCATATGAATAAACGCCCCTTATCCTTTAGGGGCGTTACCACCCATAGAGGTACCAGTCAAATTCCAAAAATAGAAATTTTTTTATTTCTATTTTTTGAGGATTTTTATACTAAAGTTTACTAACTTTACCTTTACTTGCTATGACAGATAGAAGTAGTATGGTCTTGTAGAATTAAGGGGTTCCCTTTTTGGGGACCCAAGGGTATAGTAAATATATATGACTAATACAGATTTATTAACCACCGATCAGCTACGAAAGAGGCTCGAAAAAGTGTGGCTACAACATATAAAATTATGTCAAGATAACTTTTTGTATTTTGTAAAGAATGTTTGGCCAGATTTTATTTGTAGAGCTGATAGTGATCCAAATAAATGGGGTCATCACCAACACATAGCACATGAGTTTACGAAGATTGCTAAGAACAAAAAAGGAAGGCTCATAGTAAATATGCCTCCTAGACACACTAAATCAGAATTTGCATCTATATACTTTCCAGCTTGGATGATAGGGAAACATCCTAAGATGAAATTAATGCAGGTATCGCACAACGCAGAACTTTCAGGAAGGTTTGGTGCTAAAGTAAGAAACTTAATTGACAGTCCAGAGTATAAACAAATATTCGGAGATGTTAAACTAAGAGAAGATAGTAAGGCAAAAGGACGTTGGGAGACCAATCAAGGTGGGGAATACTTTGCAGCGGGTGTTGGCGGTTCTATCACAGGACGAGGGGCGGACTTACTTATTATCGATGATCCACATACTGAACAAGACTCACTATCCGATAGTGCGATGGAGAGAACTTTTGATTGGTACTTGTCTGGTCCTAGACAACGTTTACAACCGGGAGGCTCTATCGTTCTTGTAATGACCAGATGGGCTCAAGATGATTTGACTGGTCGATTGATAAAATCAGAATCTGAACCTAAAGCAGATAAGTGGGAGAAAATTTCTTTTCCAGCTTTAATTGGTGAAGATGAAAACGTACAACCAGTTTGGCCTGAGTATTGGGAACTAGATGAACTGGAGAAAGTTAAAGCGTCAATATCAATTAGAAATTGGTCTGCACAATACATGCAGAATCCAACATCAGAAGAAGGAGCTATCTTAAAAAGAGACTGGTGGGTTCCGTGGGCCAAGGACCTTCCGACTTTAAAACATGTTATACAATCTTACGACACGGCATTCAGTAAAAAAGAAACTGCCGATTATTCTGCTATTACCACATGGGGAATATTCACGCCTCACGAATCTGAACCAGATGCTATAATGTTAATTGATGCAATTAAAGGTAAGTATGATTTTCCAGAATTAAAAATGGTAGCACTTGACCAATATAAATACTGGCAGCCAGAGACAGTTATCATCGAAGCAAAAGCTTCAGGTCAAAGTTTATTACAAGAATTTAGAAGAATGGGTATACCTGTTATGGATTACACACCTGGACGTGGACAAGATAAACATTCAAGAGTAAATGCATGTGCTCCTTTATTCGAGTCTGGACAAGTTTATTACCCAAGAGACGAACATTGGGCAGAAGAAGTAATCGAAGAATGTGCAGCTTTCCCTCATGGAGAGTATGATGATTATGTGGACAGTACCACACAAGCTATGTTAAGATACCGACAAGGTTCTTTTATAAAGACTTATTCTGACGAGGATGAAGTTGAAAGTTATAAGAGAAAAAAATATATATATTACTAAAGGAGAAGACATGTCAAAATTTAAGAAAAAACTTAAGAAAGCAGTTATGGCTGGTGCAGCACTTTATGGTGCATCTAAGCTTATGGGAGCATCTGGTCCTGTAGGAGATAAGTTTGCAAGTGCAAGAAAAGCTATGACTTCAAATGCAGCTATGAAAGGTGCTTCTAAACCACCTATGCTTGGAAACATAAAAGAAAAAGTAGTAGCTGGAATTACTAAACTTAAAAGATCAGATTTACCTACAAAAAGAAATATGAAAAGTATTTTTGTTGGTGATGATGGCACAATTACCAAAGGTTTAGAAAGATTTAAAAATAAAGATATTTATTCAAAAACTATGAAATCTAGAAGAGGAGAATCTAGCGGTTCTGGAAGTCTTAAAGATTTTGCAAATAAATTTATTCTTGGTAGAAAAACACAATTAAACAAAGGTAAAATGGTAAAAGCTCGTGGCGGTGGAATGGCTATGGGTGGTATGAAACCAACTAAACTTTATTAGTTTTTAACATGGCTGAAATTGACAAAGCAATTGAAGAGGAAGTTATAACTCCTGATTCAGAAGAAGTTGATATTGAATTAGAGGGGGAAGAGCCTACAACAGTTGAAGAAGCTGTTAGTGAGACTGAAAAATTTTTTAGCAACCTTGCTGAAGATATGTCTGATGATGTTCTGCAAAGAATGTCTAATCAATTACTTGACGATTATAAAAAAGATAGAGTCTCAAGAAAAGATTGGGAAACTTCGTATACCAATAATTTAGATTTATTGGGACTCAATCAAAGAGAAATGACTAGACCATTTAGAGGGTCAGCTTCAGTTACTCATCCATTACTCAGTGAGGCAGTAACATCCTTTCAAGCACAAGCCTATAAAGAATTATTACCATCATCAGGACCAGTCAAAACTAGAGTCCTTGGTGTTGAAGATCCTGAAAAAATGAATCAAGCACAAAGAGTTCAAGATTTCATGAACTACATGATTACTGAAGAGATGGAAGAATACACTCCAGAGTTTGATCAATTATTATTTTATTTAGCATTAGCAGGCTCTGCATTTAAGAAAGTTTATTACGATGAAGTTATGCAAAGAGCTGTATCAAAATTTATACCAGCTGAAGATTTAGTTGTTCCATATTATTCAACTGACTTAATGGATTGTGAAAGAATTACTCATGTTATTAAAATGGGTGAGAATGAAATATTAAAAAAACAAGAGTCTGGTTTTTATAGAGATGTAGAACTTAAACCTACTTCTAAGGGTCCAACTGACATTGAAAAAAAATATCAAGAGCTAGAAGGAATTACACCGGGTGGCGACAAACAATATTCTTTTTCTATTTTAGAGATGCATGTAGATTGTAATTTAGAAGAGTTTGAAAATAGAAATTCAGAAAAACAAGTTAAGGTACCTTACATAATTACAATTGATGAAGGCTCTGGACAAATTTTATCTATCTATCGTAACTATGATATGAATGATGAGACTAAAAAAAGAAAAGAATACTTTGTACATTTTAAATTTTTACCAGGATTAGGTTTTTATGGGTTTGGTTTAACTCATATGATAGGTGGATTAAGTAGAACTGCTACTCAATCACTAAGACAATTACTTGATGCAGGTACATTATCTAACTTACCAGCGGGATTTAAGTCTAGAGGTATAAGAATTAGAGATGATGACCAACCATTTCAACCAGGAGAGTTCAGAGATGTAGATGCACCGGGTGGAAATATCAAAGATCAGTTTCAAATTTTACCATTTAAAGAACCATCGGCTACATTATACCAACTTATGGGCTTTGTTGTACAAGCTGGACAGAAGTTTGCAGCTATAACTAACATGGATACTGGTAATGATTTACAAAATAGAGCTGTTGGTACCACTGTTTCGTTGTTGGAACGAGGTTCGAGGGTCATGAGTGCTATACACAAGAGATGTTATTACTCAATGAGAAGAGAATTTAGACTTTTATCAAAAGTATTTGGTACATATTTACCACCAATCTACCCATATTCAGTATATGGTGCAGATCAAGCTGTAAAACAAACTGATTTCGATGATAGAGTGGATGTTATTCCAGTTGCCGATCCTAATATCATGAGTATGGCACAAAGAGTAACTTTAGCTAACGAAAATTTAAAGATTGCCATGTCAAATCCTATGATGCACAATTTAAGGGAAGCATATCGTAGAGTATATGAGGCTTTAGGTACACAAGATATCGATCAATTGCTTATACCTCAAGAAAAACCAGTGCCAAAAGACCCAGCAACCGAGAATATGGAAGCGATTATGCAAAAACCATTAAGAGCATTCCCAACTCAAGATCATATGGCACATATTACTGCACATAGAGCTTTTATGTCTACAAGAATGGTACAAATTAATCCACAAGTGTATGCTGCTTTACAGGCTCACATATCTGAACACGTTTCTATGTTAGCTCAAGGCGAAGTTGGAGCTATGATTCAAAATGATCCTATGATGCAACAGATGTTACAAGCTGATCCAGAAGGTGCAGAGATAAAAATTTCTGGAATGATTGCTCAAAGAGTGGCAGTACTTACAACAGAGATTGCACAATCAGAAGCTATGGGTCAAAAACAAGATCCTTTAGTAATGTTAAAACAAAGAGAATTAGATTTAAAAGCTTTAGACCTACAAAGAAAAGCTGAACAAGATATGATGTCTAACGAGATAAGAGAAAATGAAATTGATGAAAGATTAGATATTGAAAAAATGAAATTAGAAAACAATGAAGATCAAGCAGCAGAAAGAATTAGAATTGCTGATGCGAAAGTAGATATAGCAAGAAAGAGAGCTAAAAAATAATGAAAAGACCTAAAGGTTATAGAGGAGGAGATGCAGCAAGATCAGATGCTGCTTCAGGAAGAAATGCTGGAAGAGCAGACCCTTCTGGTGGTGTAGATAGAAGTGCAGTTGGAGCTGGTTCTCAATTTGCAAAAAATAGAGCAAAACAAAATTTAGAAATACAAAGAAAAAAAGCTATTGAAACTATTTCTCCTAGTACAACATTTAGTGGTCAAGCAATTAAATATGGTTTGATGTTTTCTGGTGTACCTTTTGCTGGTGCAGTTACTAATAAACTTTTTGAAAAAACTTCTACTTCTATGGGATACAACAGAAAAAAAAATAATATTTCTAAAAAAAATATAACAAGTATTAATAAACCAAAAACAATAATTGGAACTGGTGGTGGAGGAGGTTCAAATAATTTACCAATATTACCTATTCAAGCAACAAAAGCAGTTGACAAAAAATTAATAAATCCAACTGATAATTTTTTTAATTTCAAAGCTTACAATGTTGGAGGTTTGTCTGGTGGAGTAAGTTATGGTCCACCACCCAAAAGGGGACCAAACCCGCAAGTACCTCCAGTTAAAATGAAAAGAGGAGGACACAAATAATGTGGTTATCGGCTATAAAACTTGCAATGAATGCAGGCTCAAAAATTTATGCTAACAAGCAAAAAACTAAAATGGCAATGTCAGAAGCTCAACTTCTACATGCTGATCGTATGGCTCGAGGAGAGGAGCAGTACCAAGGAAAACTTTTAGAAGCCCGTCAGTCAGACTGGAAGGACGAGGCAGTTTTGATAATTTTAAGTTTGCCCGTCGTGGTACTCGCTTGGGCAGTCGTATCGGATGATCCGAGTGCGATGGACAAAGTAAAATTATTTTTTGAGATGTTTTCGCAGCTCCCGTCCTGGTTTACAAATTTGTGGATTTTGGTCGTAGCCAGCATCTATGGAATTAAGGGGACACAAATCTTCCGTAACGGAGGCAAAAAATGATTTGGAGTTGGATAAAAAGATTATTTAAACCACACCCACAAAAAGATGCTCATTTAGAAATTTATGAAGATTTAGATTATTCAAAAATGACAAAAGGTGATTTAAAAAAATTGAAAGCTCAAGGCAAAATAAAAGACATATACCCACCTTATATATAGAGTTGCAATTTTATATTTTTAATATATAGATTCGTTATGAGTCTTAAAATGGTTTTAATAAATGCATTAGAAGATAGATATAATGCAAAAATTTCTGAAGCTGATGCAACCATAAAGATATACCTGACTAATTCAGTAGGAATTGGAGAACATCCACAACATTTAGATGAGATAGATAAACAAATTGGTATCATTACTGATTCAGAAGAAAAACTTGCAGCACTACAAGCATTTAAAATATGATAGAAGGTGATAGTAAAGAATACGAAATGATAAGAGAAGCTTGTCAGACCTTAAAGGGTGATGATTTATTTACAGCCGAAATTGGTGTAAGGAGAGGCTTAGGATCAAAATTAATTTTAGAAGAATTAATTTTTAAAAAACATTGGCATATTGGAATTGATCCGTATGGTAATTTAAATTATTCACATTACGATAAAAAAGAACCTACTACGGCTGATTATACAAATGATATGAAGCACCAATTAATTAAAGATTTAGATTATAAAAATTTTTCATTATTTCAAATGGAAGATGATGAATTTATGAAAAGATTTGAAGATGGTGTTCCAATTTACAGAGATAAAAAAGAATTAAAAAATAAATATGATTTAGTTCATTTTGATGGTCCACATAAATCAGTAGATGTTATTAAAGAATCAATATTTTTTGGAGAAAGATCTCATGCTGGTACAGTATTTATTTATGATGATTATTCTAAATTTGATATGGATGCAGTGTTAAAAATTATTGTTAATGAGTATGGTTTTATGTTATTAAAACAAGGCAAAAATAAAATATCACTTAAGAGAAATTAATGTTAGATCATTATACAGTTGAAGCTATAAGAAATTCTATAAACAAACAAATAACAAGTGTTAAAGAACATATATGCTATGGGGTTGAAACTGAATCTCAATTGATGTATGCTCGAGGCAGACTCAGCGGATTAGAAACGCTGCTTCAGGATATTAAAAACCTGCATAAGGAGGATAACGATGGTACAATTGATAAAACCTAAGCTTACTGATTTTGGTAATGACCAAACAAAAGAAGCAGAAGTAAAATCACAAATTCCCACAGATTCCAAAGGCATCAAAGAATATCTTGAAATCATACCTAACCCAGTTGGATACCGTATGCTTGTTAGACCATGGTCTGGTAAAGCAAAGACAAAAGGCGGTGTTATTTTAGCAGACGAAACTCAGGACAAAATTCAAATGACAACAGTCGTTGGATTAGTCGTTAAGTTGGGTGACCTTTGCTATCAAGACAAAGAAAAATTTCCAAATGGTCCATGGTGCAAAGAAGGTGAATTTGTTGTTTATGGCAGATACACTGGAAGTAGATTTCAAACTAAATTCGGTGAACACCGTATTCTTAATGATGACGAAATAATAGGAACTATAGGAAAGCCAGAAGATATTCTCCATTTATTTTAATAAAGGAGGATAAACATGGCAGAAGTAAAAGACTATAGTGCAGAAGCATTATTAGCTAAAGAAAAAGAAGTCGAACTTGATACAGACAATGTAAAAGAAGAAAGCATTGATGTTAAAGAAGAGACCGTAAAAGAAAAAGAACCCAACTTAAATGTTGGTGAAGTTGACCTAGGTTATACTGGTCACGATAAACCTTCTGAAGAAAAAAAAGATCAACCAAAAATAGAAATAACTGAAGATGTAAAAGAAGAAGTTGTTGAAGAAAAAAAAGTTGAACAAAAATCTGAAGAAGAAAAACCAAACCTTGGAGAATCAAGAAGAGATTATCAAAAAAGAATTGATAAACTTGTCTTTCAAAAAAAAGAAGCAGAAAGAAGAGAAAAAGCTGCACTTGAATATGCACAAGGTGTACAAAAGAAATTTGACACTAATCTTAAAAAGTTAAATTCTACTGACGATCAGTATCTAAAAGAATTAGATGCAAGAGTAGATGCTCAAAGAGAACAGGTCAAAGTAGCCCTTCAATCAGCAATCGAAGGACAAGACGCTTCTAAAATTATGGAAGCTAACGATAAATTAACTCAATTAGCTGTAGAAAAAGAAAAAGCTAGACTAGAGATAAATAATCGAGAAGAAAAAAAGAAAGCTGAAGAAGAAAATAAACAACAAAAAAACGTACAAGCTGATACCTCAAACAGCGGAACATCAGACTCTATGCCACAAATTACTCCAAAAGCCAAGAAGTGGGCCGAGGACAATGATTGGTTTGGTTCTGATGAAGTAATGACTAATGCTGCAATCACGATACACAACAATATTTCTCAAGAGGGTATTGAAGTAGATAGTGATGAGTACTATAATGAAGTTAATTCAAGACTAAGGAAATATTTTCCAGATAGTTTTGATAATACTAAAGATGAGCCAAAAAAAGAAGCACCTAAACCCGTTCAAACAGTTGCTTCGGCTGGTCGTAGTCAACAAGGACGCAGAACTGTGAGACTCACAAAATCACAGGTAGCAATTGCTAAAAGATTAAATGTGCCACTAGAGGAATATGCTAGATACGTGAAGGAGGATAAATAGTATGAGTACAATTAAGAGAACTTCACGGGAGTCAGAAAAGAAAGCTTCGAAAGAAGCACCAAAAGCCTGGACTCCACCATCCAGTTTGGATGCACCACCTGCACCGAACGGGTACGCCCACAGATGGATACGTACTAACGTTCAAGGTTTTGAAGATACAGCTAATGTATCGAAAAAATTAAGGGAAGGTTGGGAATTTGTAAGAGCTGATCAAATTATAAGTGAGATTGGCGAAAATAAATACCCTTTCTACTCTGAAGGTAAATACGAGGGGTGTATAGGAATTGGAGGCCTTGTGCTGGCAAGGATACCAGAAGAGATTTTAGTCTCACGTGCTGAGTATTTCAATAGAATTACTCAAGAGAGAATAAACGCGGTAGACAATGATCTTATGAAGGAACAGCACCCAGACATGCCTATCAATATTGATAGACAGTCAAGAGTGACCTTTGGTGGTAGTCGCAAAAAATAATTTTTTTGTAATTGCTGCTGGGTTATTAAAATAAACTGTTAAAGGAGAAAATAACTATGGCAAATCAACTAGAAAAGTTTGGTCTAAGACCTTACAGAAAACTAGACGGTACACCATTAGTAGGAGCTCAAAACAGATATAAGATTGCAAATGGCTATGCTACTGCAATTTACCAAGGAGATTTAGTAAGACCATTAACTGATGGTACTGTTGTTAGATCTGTTGGTAATACTTCTTATGCTGTTGTGGGTGTGTTTAACGGATGTTTTTATAATGATCCAACTACTCAAAAACCGACTTACTCAAATTACTACCCAGGTGGAATTACACCAACTCAAGGGCAGATTACTGCTTTTGTTGTTGATGATCCAGATGCGGTATTTTTGGTTAATGCAGATGCGGTTTTTGCACAGGCAAATCTATTTGGAAACTATTCGTTAAGCGTTGCTAACGGAAGTACAAAAACAGGAATATCTGAAATGCAATTAGATGTATCTACGCAGGGAACTGCTGGTACATTTGCAGTTCAAGCAATTGATATATCGCAAGATCCAGAGAATGATGATCAAACGACTTCAAATGCTAACGTTCTTGTTAGAATCAACAATCATTTCTACCGTCAAGGTGGAACAGGACTATAATAGGAGTATTAAATTATGGCTATATCACGAGCACAACTAGTTAAAGAACTAGAGCCAGGTTTGAATGCACTATTCGGCCTGGAATATAACAGATACGAGAATCAACATGCGGAGATTTTTGTAACTGAAACTTCAGACAGAGCTTTCGAAGAAGAAGTAATGTTAAGTGGTTTCGCTTCTGCACCAACTAAACAAGAAGGTGCTGGAGTAGTGTTTGATCAAGCAGGTGAAACTTTCACAGCAAGATACAATCACGAAACAATCGCTTTAGCATTTGCTATTACTGAAGAAGCAATTGAAGACAACCTGTATGACAGATTAGCTGCAAGATACACAAGAGCTCTTGCAAGATCTATGTCAAACACGAAGCAAGTTAAAGCTGCTAACGTGCTAAACCAAGCACAAGTAGCCGCAGTAACTGGTGGAGACGGAGTATCGTTAATTAACAATGCTCACCCACTTGCAACTGGTGGCACTTTCGCAAACGTTTTAGCAGTAGCTGCAGACCTTAACGAAACTTCATTAGAGCAATCGTTAATCGATATCGCTGGATTCGTAGATGAAAGAGGATTAAGAATCGCTGCTCAAGGTAGAAAAATGATAATTCCAAAAGAATTACAATTTACTGCTGAGAGATTGATGAAATCACCTCAAAGAACTTCGACTGCAGATAATGATATCAATGCAATTGTAAGCATGGGAATGGTACCAGAAGGTTATTCAGTGAATAACTTCTTAACTGATACTGACTCATTCTTCTTATTGACTGACATACCTAACGGGTTAAAACACTTTGTTAGATCGCCAATCAAAACTGCGATTGAAGGTGACTTCGATACTGGAAACGTAAGATTTAAAGCTAGAGAAAGATATTCTTTTGGATTCTCAGATCCAAGATGTATTTTTGGTAACGGTAACTTACCAACTTAATAGCTTAAATACTTAACTGTATTAAATTTAAGGGGCGGTGCATTTGCATCGCCCTTTTTTTTGTGTTAAATGAAAGCATGATAATTAATAAGTATGTTTTTCAAAAATACTTACAACCTTATTTTTTTACAAAAGGCAAGATTGAAATAGATAGTGATTATTTCATAGATAAGATTAAAAAATCTTGTGAATCTAATGAAAATTTAAATTTTAAAACAAATGTAAAAGGGCCGATGACACCCTATTGTTTTTTTAATAATGATAAAAAATTTAATGAAATTGTTCAACAATTTGTAAACCATGTAGATTTTTATCACTCATTTCCAAAATATTATTTATTCAACTCTTGGGGATATGAACTTAAACCTAATCAAGAAACAACCTATCATACTCACTACAGAGGGTTGTGGTCAGGTGTAATATATTTAAACGAATGTAATCAAGAATTACAATTTCCAGAAATTAAAGAATCTGTTAAAGCTGAAAAAGGTGCATTTGCATTATTTAATGGTTTTCTTTTACATGGTTGTAAAAAAAATACTGACAAAACATCGAAATTTGGTTTAAGTTTTAATATGCATGAAATAGAAACCTCTTAGTCTTTACAGTATATATCTTCTAATATACAATCAAAATACCTAGAATAATAATTATTTTGTAGACTGGCTAGGCAGACGGTATAGAGACTACAAAATTTAATGCTATACAAAGGAGAATATTATGGCACAAACTACATTTGACGGACCAGTCAGATCAAAAAATGGTTTTATTAATTTAGGACCAAATGCAGTAGTCGCAAACACTTTAGCAACTAATATGACAGTAGCTGCTAATGCTGGAAGACTAATGCTTATGGATCCAGCTGGAACACCAACTGCAATCACAATACCAGCGATTAATGCTACTGCTGATTCAGCAATTGCAGGACCTGGAAGTGATCCAAACAATCCATGTACTATTGGAACTACTTTTGAAATTCTTTTTACAGATGATTTCACTGGTACAATTCAAACAGCAAACACTGATGATAAATTTATTGGTATGATTACTGCGGGTATTACTGCTTCTACAGCAGGTAAACAATGGGTTCCTGCGGCTACTAACAATGAAATTAATTTGAATGGAGAAGCTGGAGCATCTGTTGCTACAACAGGTGGTTTAAAAGGAACTTATCTTAAGTTTACTGCAGTTGCAGCAAACTTGTATTTTGTACAAGGTTTGACTAATGCAACAGGTACACTTGCAACACCTTTTGACGATCAATAATAAATAATTAGTGGCTCTCTTCGGAGAGCCGCAAACTAGGAGAATTTATGTTTAGAGGAGATATACAAGCTACTCGATCAACTGCTGCTGCAGGAGCTGCTGCAATTATTTCGCAACCAATAAGACTTAAAGGAATTATTGTTGCTAGTGATGGGGGTGGAGCTGGTGTTTTGGAATTGACTACAACTTCAAATGCTGGAACAACCTTATTTATTGCAGACGTACCTACTGGAGATTTAGTTAATTTTTCTTTTCCTGATGATGGGATTTTATTTCCAAAAGGTATTTTTTGTAAAACAAAAACTAATGTTGCAGCTTACACATTATTAACTGATAAATATTCTGGACCTAACCTAACAACAAGTAACGAATAATGGGTGGTTCAAGTTTTTCATCAGACCAGTCGGTAGCACACGCAACAGCTACAGCTCAAATGGTTGCACAAAATCAAAGAGCAAGATTAACTTCTATTCAAGGAAAAGGTGCTACGAATGGATCTATTATATTTAGATCTGGTGGAGCAACTGGAACTATTATTGCAACTTACTTATTTGATACTGAAGGATTAGATATGTATTTACCTGGTAATGGAATTTTATTTGAAGATGGTATTCATGCAACTATAGCTAATACTGCTGGTGTAACAATAACATTTACCTAAAATGGATTTAGAATATTATTCAGATATTCTGGAATTGAAAAGAGGTGGTGACGTTCAACCACCAAAAACAAAAAAATATTTTAGAGCAACAAAATCTGGTGCAGGCATGACCAAAGCTGGTGTTGCAAAATATAGAAGAGATAATCCTGGATCAAAATTAAAAACTGCAGTTACTGGTAAAGTAAAGCCTGGGTCAAAAGATGCCAAGCGTAGAAAAAGTTTTTGTGCTAGAAGTTTAGGACAAATGAAAAAATTCCCTAAAGCTGCTAAAGACCCTAATTCAAGAATTAGACAAGCGAGACGTAGATGGAAATGTTAGACTATGTCTTATCTAAATGCTAATATACCACCTATATATTGTAAAATAAGAAAGGAATATCTTTATGACATGGATGAAAATAAAGGAGAGTTTAGTGAATGCGTTATCTTTAGTATTAGCAGTATTTCAGGAAGGGCTATCCTATTTAACATCATGCTTCCAAATGGTGCGTGTTTTTGGAGACTGCCTATCTCAGCATTTTTCCAAAAACAGTTTGATAGAGCCAAAGTGCCCGATATGCAAATACACGAATTGGAATTGTGGAATTGTTTTAGTTACTGGCCTAGTATTACTTGTTTTGATTGGTTGGATGGTTTAAAAGGTAAGTTTTTAGGTTTAGATAAAAAGTTTTATCATGGAAGATACTTATTTACGATTGACTGGGCTCATCCAGATACTAATATCTTGGATGTTGAGCATTCTGAAATTCCTCAAGAACATAAGTGTGCACATATATTGGAGCTTGATAACGGTAATTTTGCAGCTCAGCCTAATAACCGTATTTTGTGGCATTGTACTAGCTACACTACTGATAACGATTGGCCTGACTATAAAGTCCAAACTACTTATTGGGATGCGGAACACCCTAGCATGGTCACAGAGGATTCTGATAAGATGTTCTATCAAATGGAAAAAGTAAAAGATAAAAAAAGAACATATGAATCATATCAAGAATATGCAAATGATATGTCTTTTGAAAATGATGGTAAAAAATGAGAGATACAAAATTAATTAATAAATTTTCTGAAGAAAATAAAAAAAAGCAACAAGAAATGAAACTTTTTATAAATTTAAAAAAAGAAGTTAATCATGGTGCAAATGGAACTCAAAAATATGTTATTAAACAAGGCTTAAACAAAGGTAAAATTGCGTCAAAATGATTGATAGATTAATTTATAAAATTTTAGGTTCTCTAGACAAACTTATACAGAAAGTGGATAATTTATTTACAAATAAAAAAAGAAAAAGTAAATAAATGAATTTAGCAGACTTATTAAAAAAGAATTTTGTATTGGTACCAGTTGTTGCATCTATATTAGTTGGAACATTTACTGGTGTTCGTTACATTGTTAATCTTACAGATACTATTAACACTAATCAGCAAGAAATCGTAGATCTTAAAAGAGATTTAAAAGTTGCTGAAGATAAAATTGTAGATCAAAATACAAGACTAACTTCTGCAGAGTCTACATGGCAGATGGCAGAAAATTTATACAGACAACTAGCAGATCAAGTCAGAGAACATGATTATGATATTAAAGATTTAAATAGGTAATGTATGGAGGTTCTCAAGATGAAATATTATTTTGCAGGATTAATTATTTTAGCTCTTACAATATTAACATTTTTTGTAGAACCTGCGTATCCTAGAAACGAATATCTTAACGATGGTAATAGTAGATGTGGAGAATTAGAAGTAAGAACAGAAAGACGGGATACTGATTATAACTATAGTGATGGTAGTACCAATGAACAACAAGGTATAATTTTTACATACAGAAAATATTTAGGCACAGATTGTGAGACTTCAAAAGAAAACGTAGCAATCAAACAACAATTAGAATTAATGAAGATGTGTGGTAGGGTTAATAGTAATCCAAGTCTTGCAAACAATTCTAATTTTGATTTACTGGTATCTAAATGTAGGGGTGTAACTCCTTCAAGAGATAACACTAGACCCTCTGATTCACAAAGTCTTTGGGATGATTTGAAAGATGAGTATAAAAAAGAGAACCCAGAGGTTAATTTAATGGGAGATAAGTTTATAAAATCAAAGAAGAGTACATTGAAAGTACCACCAAAAGACTATAAACTACCTAAACCAAAAGATGAGTAAACCTTTAAAAATATCTGAAGAGGCTGCTGTGCAGATGCCAATGAAGACAGTTGCTAGTTTAATTCTGCTCGTTGCAGCTGGCGTGTTCGCATACACCGAGCTGACGGCTAGGTTAGTTTCACTGGAGACATCACGTGAGCTGTTTGAAAATGATTTGCTCAAAAAAAGTGAGCAGGTCCCAACGGATCAGGAGCAACATTTTTTAATTGAAGATTTATATCAGACTGTTGAAAAGATGGAAGAGACTCAAGAAATGAATATGACTAATAAAGTAAATATAGAATTTTTAAGAGAACAATTAGATAAAGCATTGGAAGATATTGAAGGGTTAAAGGACAAAGTGCGAGAAAATGGAAAGTCTTATTAATGACTGAGTTGGTAGTAGCGTTACTTATGATTGTACACGGAGAGATTAAGGAAGCTCGTATCCAGACTTCAATGTCTGAATGTTTGAAAGGAAAAAGAGTTGCTAAGCGTGAATCTAAATCACACATAAAATACCAGTGCATAAAATCTATGGCAGAATTAGAGTCAAATATTGATGGAAGTTTATCAATAAAAAAGCTAATATTAGAATAGTGTCTCAAAATATAAATATTTATAAAATACCAAATTTTTTAAAACATAAAGAAAATTTAATTCATTTAATTTTTAAAATACCACAAACATATGTGCAAAATAATTTTGAATCTATTTCACATACTGATTGGCAGATAACAAAAACTATGAAAAGAGAATATGAAGAATATTTTATGACACATATATTTCAAGATTTTGCAAAAAGTTTTGGAAGTAAATATAAATTTAATAAAATTTTATGTACAAGTATTTGGTTTCAAGTTTATGCTAAAAACGATTTTCATATGACTCATACGCATCCTAAATGTAATTTTAGTAATGTTTTATATATTGAATTACCAAATAATAATTTAATAACAAATATTCATGATTTAAATGATAATAAAATAGATATAAATATTGAAGAGGGCAATATAATAACTTTTCCATCTTTTTATCGACACAATAGTCCTAAAAATACTACAGATAAATCGAAAATAGTTATATCTTTTAATACAGATGTAGAAATCTAATTGACCAGAGTGTATTATAAACAAAAAGGATAAAATATATGAATTTAACACGAAATTTTTCCCTTCAAGAATTAACTAAATCAGATACTGCTATTAGGAAGGGCATAGATAATGAACCTAATGCAGATCAAATAGATAAACTTAAAAGACTTTGTGAGAAAATACTACAACCAGTACGTGATCAATTTGGTAGAGTAAAAATAACCTCAGGCTTTCGTTCTCCTGAATTATGTGTTGCTATAGGATCGAGTTTAAATTCGCAACACTCCAAAGCTGAAGCCGCAGACTTCGAGGTGGTAGGCGTGGACAATGCTGAGGTAGCTGATTGGGTAAAAATGAATTGTGAGACAGATCAATTGATCCTCGAGTTCTACACTCCTGGCGAACCTAATTCTGGATGGATTCATGCAAGTTATGTAGAGTTTCAACCAAGAGCTCAATATATGAGAGCTTATAGAGATCCTGACACCAAAAAAACTAAATATAAACCAATAACAGGAAAGGCTATTGATTTAATATAATGGCAATTACAAGAGGACAAATACCAAGTTTACTTGAACCAGGACTAGGAAGAAACTGGGGTAAAAAAACTAGAAAACAATTTAAAGTAAAGGCTCCCAATGTTAAAGGACTTAGCTCGTACTATGATGACCTTTATAAAAAATCCAATAGCAAAAAAACTAAGGTCTAGAAACTATAAACCTAAAGTGATACAATCTAAAAAGTTGTACAACAGAAAAAGGCTTAAACACTATGACAAAACTATGTGCTAGAGGCAAAGCAGCCGCTAAAAGAAAATTTCGAGTATATCCATCAGCATATGCTAATGCTTATGCTAGTAAGATATGTGCTGGTAAAATTAAAGACCCTTCTGGTGTCAAAAGAAAAGATTTTAAGGGACCTAAACCAGCTGGTAAAGTTTCTGGTGGTGAAGCCAAGGTTAAGAAAGTAATAAGTGGTTTACAGAAAGCATCAAAAACACATGCTGCTCAAGCTAAAACATTACAATCTGTTGTAAAAGCTTCTGATGGACAATTCGCACAAAAACTACAACCATATGATGGAAGCTACATAAAAGGTAATTTAGCTGGTCATAATGTATCAAACAAAAGTTTAAATAATTATTACAAAGGAATGATTGATGAGTAAAAATAAAACTAAAAAGAAAATGCCTAAAGCTAGAGATATGGCTATGGGTGATAAAAATATTTCATATGTAGGAGACCCATTTATAGTAGATGGAGAAATCTTTGATCCTGCAAAAGAATTTCCAAAAACTTATATTAGACCAGAAGGGACTAAAAATTTTATGTGTGGCGGTGAAGTAAGAGGAACTGGAGCAGCAATTAAAGGAACAAAATTTAAAGGAGTCTTTTAATGGGAAAGAAAAAAGGTATAGATATCACTGGTGCATTTGGAGCATTTGATGATGAATATGTTACTGTGCCAAAGGGAGAGTTAGGAATAAAGAAAAAAGATAAAAGTTTAACTTTAAGTCTTGAAAAACCTTTCAGTAAAAAAACTAAAGAAAATATTAATAGTACAATTGGAGCTACCTTTACTAAAGAAGGCAAAGATTCTTCATTATCTATGACAGGTTCTAAAACTGGTAAATCTAAAAATGTAATGTTTTCATTTTCTAAAAGTTTTAATATAGGTGGAGAAGCAAGAGGTGGTGGAGCAGCTATTAGAGGCAAAGGTTTTAAAGGCGTATTCTAATGAGTCTTAAAAAATGGTTTGATCAAAAATGGGTAGATATTGGGAGCAAACGAAAAGATGGTTCATACGCACCTTGTGGTCGTTCAAAACTAGCATCAGATCAAAAACGAAAATATCCAAAATGCGTCCCTGCTGCAAAAGCATCAAGGATGACAGACTCCCAAAAGAGGAGTGCCGTTGCGAGGAAAAGAAGTAAAGCCCAAGGAGTGGGTGGTAAACCAACAAATGTAAGTACCTTTACCAAGAAGTATTATGGTGGTATGATAGAAATTTAAGGAGAATTTATGTCGGAAAAAATAAAAAAATTAAGAGCAAAAACTTTAGCAAAAATTGCTGGATCTCAAATAAGTGAGAGTGAAGCAGAAAAAATTAAAAAATTAATACCTACTACAAAAGATAGTGAAAGTGTATTTGAAGCTAAAAAAAATAGTCTCTTAATGAAAATTGATAGTATGAAAGTTGGGGGAGAAATGTTAAAAGGCAATCAAAAAAAATTAGACAAAAATAAAGATGGTAAAATATCTGGTGAAGATTTTAAGATGATGAAAAACAAAGCCAAAAAAGGCAAAATGATGTATGCAAACATGGGTATGGAAGCTAAATCAACTCAAGGTTATGGTGCAGCTAGAACATCAGGTATGGGTTTACAAGATGAACAATTACCACCGGGAAAAAGTTTAGATTATTATAAAGATATAATGTAATGAATTATGGCAACGTCAGGAACTACAGCATTCGATCTACAGATTGATGATATTATTGAAGAAGCATACGAGAGATGTGGTATTCGAACAAATAGTGGTTATGACATTAGAAGTGCTAGACGAAGTTTAAATCTTTTATTTTCTGAATGGGGCAACAGAGGTGTTCATCTCTGGAAAGTTAAATTAAATCAAATTCAATTTACAGCGGGAGTAGCAACATACTCAGTGCCTACTCAAGTTAATGATGTTTTAGAAGCTTACATTTCTTCAAGTGGTGCAGTAAATGGAACTTTAAATACTGCTCTAACTAATGTTGCAACAAGCGTTGTACTTACAGATGGTACTGGATTTGCATCAAGTGGCACAATTCAAATAGGACTAGAATTTATTACTTACACAGGTAAATCTACAAACACATTAACTGGAGCAACTAGAGGAGCTAGAGGTTCGTTAGCCGTGGCTCATGCAGCAGGTGTACCAGTACAAAATATAACTGGCTCAGGAACGGCAAGTACACAAGATGTTGCTTTAACAAAAATTGATAGATCAGCTTACTCTGCTTTACCAAATAAATTAACAACTGGACAACCCTCACAATATTTTGTGGATAGACAGACACAACCAACAATAAGTTTATATCTTGCTCCAAATGCATCTACTTATACAACATTAAAATATTATTCGATTGATAGAATTGAAGATGCTGGATCTTACACAAATAATCCAGATGTGCCTTTTAGATTTTTACCATGCATGTGTTCAGGCCTTGCATATTATTTATCACAAAAAAAATCTCCAGATAGAATTCAATTATTAAAACAACTTTATGAGGATGAATTATTAAGAGCATTGAATGAAGATGGTTCAAGAACTTCAGTTTATATTTCTCCTCAAACTTATTTTGGAGATGGTGTATAATGAGTTATGCAAGTGGAAAAAGATCATTAGCTATATCTGATAGATCAGGACAAGCATTTCCTTATAGAGAAATGGTAAAAGAGTGGACTGGTGCATTAGTACATATATCGGAGTTTGAACCAAAGCATCCTCAGATTGATCCACCTTATCACAAAGCTGATGCTGTTGCTTTACAAAATCCAAGAACTATGAAGTTTCAACAACCAACAGATATATCAACTATAAATCCACAAGCCCCAAACGATGATACAATTGCAGATTCAGGTGGGATATTTGTAGGGGTTGCTAATCTTACTTTACCGGGAGATTTTGCATTTAGAACTCAAGACTTTCAAGTAACTTCAAATGGAATTACAACAACTATTCATAGTATGATTCCAGAAGACCCTTCATTACAAAATAGAAGAAGAGAACTTATATCATCATTAGGTTCTGTGGAGGTAAGTATTACATAATGGCGATAACTTATGCAAATTTTTTAACCCAAGTAAGAAACTATACAGAAGTAGACAGTAATGTTTTAACTGATGCAATTATTCAAGATTTTATTAAATCAGTAGAATTAGATATAGCTGGTAAGGTTGATTACGATGATTTAAGAAAATATGCTACATCCAATTTTACAGCTGGAAATAGATATGTAATTTTGCCTTCTGATGCGATTATTGTAAGATCTGTTCAAGTTATAGATAGCAGTGATAACAGAACTTTTTTAGAAAAAAGAGACACAAGTTTTATTTCAGAATTTTCACCAAATGATACAGTGACAGGAACTCCTAAATATTGGGCAAATTGGGAAGATAATGTCCAACAAGGGCCAGTGATTTTAGTTGCTCCTACCCCAGCAACTGCAGATACAGTTCAATTAAATTATATAAAATCTCCACCAGAATTTACTAGTACAACGAATACTTTTCTTTCTACAAACCAAGAATCAATGTTATTACATGGAGTATTAACAGAGGCTTTTAGATTTCTAAAGGGGCCTGACAATCTATACAACCTCTATAATTCGAAGTATAATGAAGAAACACAAAATTTTGCCCTACAACAAATGGGTAGAAGAAGACGAGGAGAATATCAAGACGGAGTACCAAGAGTCAAAGTCGATTCTCCTAGTCCATAAATTTAAAGGAGAATAATTATGGCAATAACAACAAATGCAATCTGTGATTCTTTTAAAAAAGAATTACTACAAGGAAGTCACGATTTTGATGCATCAACAGATACATACAAATTAGCGATGTACACAAATTCAGCTACATTAGGTAAGTCTACTACAAACTACACAACACCAAATGAAGTTTCATCACCATCAGGTTATACTGCTGGAGGTAAAGCTTTAGTAAACCAAGGTGTTAAAGTTTCATCATCAGTAGCTATCACTGATTTTGCTGATTTATCATTCGTAGGTGTAACTCTAACTGCTAGAGGAGCACTTATTTACAATACGACTACAAACGGTGGTTCAAATACTACTGATGCTGTAGCTGTATTAGATTTTGGTGGAGATAAAACTGCAACGTCTGGAACTTTTACAATTCAGTTCCCAGCATTTACAACATCTGCTGCTATTTTGAGATTAGCTTAATTTAAAGGAGGAGCCTAGTGGCTGACATTACAGTTCCAGTTCAGTCGCCAGGCTCCGAATATTGGGGTCAATCCACTTGGAGTTCTAATGATTGGGGTGGATCAGGACTTTCAATAACTACAGCTCAAGGCTCTATAACAACTTCTGCAAATGCAGATGTAAACGTTACTGGCATACAATTAACATCATCACAAGGAACTACTGTTGGTGGTACTTCTGCTTTAGTATCAGTTACTGGTAGTTTAGAATCTATGGCTGTTGGAAGCACAGTTGTTGGAATAGGAGTTCCACAAACTGGTATTTCAATGAGTTCAAGCATTGGAGCAGCTACAGTTGATGAATCACAATTAACAGGAATTGGTTGGGGTAGAAGAGCTTGGGGTAATTTAGCTTGGGGTGAAGCTTTTTCAGTAGCAGCTACAGGTCAAACAATAACATCCTCTATTGGAACAGCAACAGCATCAGCAGATTTTACAGCTAGTGTAACTGGACAACAATTAACTTCAACATTTGGTAGTTTTTCTTTAAAGATTGATCAAGACATAACTGTTTTTGCAGCAGAGGATCAACTTGATTTTACTATTGGTACATCGACTTTTGATGCAGATGCAAGTGTAACTGTATCAAGTGCAGGTCAATTAACTGGTTCAATAGGCACAACGATTGCTGGTCTTAAAACACCAGTTGATGTTTCTGGAATTCAAGCAACTATGTCAATTGGTACTATTGCTTTACAACAGTCTACAAATGAACCAGTCACAGGACAACAAGCTACACTATCTTTAGGACAACATGCTGAAATACCAGGTCAAATTATTGGAGTATCTGGCCAACAATTAGCAGGGTCAATAGGTTCAGTCACAGTGACTGGTGTGGCTAATATCAGTGTAACTGGTATACAAATGACTGCTTCATTAGGTAATCCAATTATAACATCTTGGCAAGAAATTAATCCTGGTGTAACTAATACATGGGTAGAGGTTGATTTAGCAGCATAGTTTAAGTATAATTATAATTATTTAAGGAGAATTTTTTTATGACATCTAGTTATTCAACAGATTTAAAATTAGAGCTTATGGTTACTGGCGAAAACGCTGGTACTTGGGGTGATAATACAAACAACAATTTAAATTTAATTCAACAAGCCATTGCTGGTTTTGAGCAAGTAACACTTTCAAGTGGTGGGACTTTAGCTCTTGCTATGACTGATAAAACTATTTCTAATGCTAGAAATATGGTAATTAAATTTGCAACAGCTACAATAGCTGCTAGTACAATTTGTACTATACCAGATAGTATAGAAAAATTTTATATTTTTGATGCAACTGGATTAACTAATCCAGAAAATTTAACAATTAAAACTGCATCAGGAACTGGTTTTACATTAGATGCTGCAAAAATTTATGCTGCATATTCTGATGGAACAAATTTAAACGAAATTTCATTAGACACTTTAGGAGGCACAGTTGCTGCTGCACAAATTGCTGATAGTGCAGTAACCACTGCCAAAATTGCGGACGATGCTGTGACCTCAGCCAAAATTGCGGACGATGCCGTTGTTGCGGCTGCGATTGCGGATGACGCGGTTGGTTCGGCAGCTATCGCTGATGGTGCGGTAGGAACTGCTGCTATTGCAGACGATGCTGTAACTGCAGACAAACTTGCTAACACTGCAGTAACTGCTGGATCTTACACAACAGCTAATCTTACAGTTGATGCACAAGGAAGATTAACTGCTGCTTCATCTGGTTCAGCTGGAGCTCCTTCAATGATTTTAACACACACAAGTTTAACTGATTCTAATACGGATGCAGGTTTAAGTTCAACATTTACAGCTAATCCAGCTACAACAAAAATTAATGTTGTATTAATTGGTGGAGGAGGAATGGTTGGTAATTTTAACAGACCTTCTTCTCAAGCTACTGCAGGAACTGGTGGTGCAGGATTATGGAGCACTACAATTACACAACCTTTTACAGTTCCAATTTCAGTAGGAAGTGGTGGAGGCCCAACAGGACCAACTACAGGAAATTCAGGAAACCCATCAGTATTCGGTAACTTTGTTGCAAATGCTGGAAACGGTGGAGAAACTGGTAATCCAGGAAACGCACCAGGAGCAACTTCAATTTACACAGATTCAAATTTAACAATGCCAGCAACTAATATAAACCATGTTTGGCTAACTGGCCAAGGACAATCTCCGGGAGCTGGTTCTGGAAGAGGTGGTTCGGGTTCAGGTTCGACTAATAATCCAAACCGACCTGCTGGAGGCGGTGCTATTTTAATTTATGAAAATTTAGGAGATTAATATGGCAAAATTATTATTTATTAAAGACCAAAATAAAAGTGAAGGTTCGTTTGGTTTAGCTTTAGCAGATGGGGAATCTGTAGCTAACGAATGGACATATGATGTTGAGACAATTACACAAGAACAATATACACAGTTAGTAAACGGGTCTAAAATAATTAATTCAGATAACGGAAATATTACATTTGTAGATGCTCCTATTTGTCAAAATAAAGAAGAATACGATCAATGTTTGAGGGCTTTAAAATCTAATCTTGCAGAATTAAGTTGTAGTTACACTTACGCTGCTAAATACCACACTGAAGGTTTTACAAATTATGTAAACCAAGTAAACGAAATAGATTCATCTACTATTAGCTTTCCGTTAGGCACATCTTTTATAAATGATATAAGTACAAGATGTCCAGATTTTGTAAGTTTTATTACTAAATAAAATTTACAAACAGTTTAAAAAATGTATATATAGGTATATGTTTTCAAAGGATAATATAATTCAATTTAAAGCAGATAAATTTTTTATAGAAAATAACAAAGATATTTATCCTGTTCCTTCTTTAATAAATATTCCAGATTGGTTTAAAAAACTAAAACATCAAAAAGGACATGAAACAGTAAAAGGGTGTATGCCTTTTTTAGATGCTATTTCAGCTGGTTACATACTTAAAAATTCAACTGATTTTTGTATTAAAAACGAAGATGAAAAAACTTATATAGAATATTCTTTAGGTCAAAACCCAACAGATTATAATTTAAATGCTGCAAATAATCACTCAGCCCATCCTAAAATGCAAATGGAAGGTTCTCCATTAGTAAAAAAAAATAATATGCCAGCCTTTTTAAAAATACTAAATCCTTGGATTATAAAAACTCCTCCTGGATACTCATGTTTGTTTGTAAATCCCTTAAATAATTCTGACGATAGATTTGAAGCAATAGCTGGTATTGTTGATACTGATATTTTTAAAGGACAAATTAATTTTCCTATTGCTTTAAATAGTGATAAATATAAAAAAAATTTTGAACATTTTGTAAAAAGAGGATCGCCCTTAGTGCAAGTAATTCCTTTTAAGAGAGAAAGTTGGAAAATGAAAATTACAGAGGAAAAAGATTATACAATTAATAAATTTTTAACAGTATGGAATACAAATTTTTTGAGACAATATAGAGATAGAATATGGCAGAAAAAAAAATGGAAGTAAAAGATTTAATTGATATTCAAGACAATGCTATTGATATTAGAATGGTAGCAAGAATAGTAGAAGTATATGCAAAAAGAAAAAATATTTTTGAAGATGCAAAGGTAGGTCCTACTAAAGATGAGAATGGTTTATTAAAAAAACACATAAGAAGTGCAAAAAGTGTGAACTTAAATAGAAATGCAAAAAGTTTAACAGATGTTCGATGGGGAAATAATTTATTGTCTGTGTTTCTAAATGGGTTAGCTAGATATAAGGAAAATAAAAAATTAAAACATTTAGAAGGTATTATGGTAAATGATATTCAATTACTAAAATATAATGAAGGTGATCATTATATATACCATATTGATCACGGCCATTTTACACCTAGAACTTTAAGTTGTATATTGTTGTTAAATAATGATTATGAAGGTGGTGAGATTTCTTTTACAGATCCTCAAGGTAACAACGAATTTAAGGTTGAGACAAAACCAGGTAGGTTAATTGTTTGGCCTAGTAATTTTATGTATCCACATAAAGTAAATAAAGTAACGAAAGGAACAAGGTATTCAGTTGTATCATGGGCACTATAAGAGATTTTAAATATAAAAAAATAGAAAATTTTTTAAGTAAAGATGTTTTAAATTTAGCAAGTACTTACTGTGAAATTAAACATAGACAAACCGATGTTATAGAAAACCCAAACAGAGCTGAGCTTGAAGGTAACTATGATACTGCATTTTACGCAGATTATTTTTGTGAATCTTTATTAATGCGAAGTGTTAATAAAATGAATGATTTAACAGGTTTAAAATTATCACCCACTTATTCTTATTGGAGAATGTATACTTTTGATTCTCAACTTAAGGAACATACAGATAGGCCTGCTTGTGAAATAAGTGTTTCAATTAATATTAGTAATAGTGGGGAAGAATGGCCAATTTATATAGATGGTAATCCAATTATATTGAAACCAGGAGATGCAGTAATCTATCTAGGTTGTGAACTTAAACATAAAAGAGAAAAATTTACTGGAGATCATAATGCACAAATTTTTATGCATTATGTTGATAAATCTGGTCCTTTTTCTAATCATATTTTAGATCGAAGAAGTTTACCTGGAGAAGCCTTAGTTGGGTTTTAAATACAATCTTAATAAGGTATAATACCCATATGCCTTTAACAAATGTACAAATAAGACCTGGATTTAATAAACAAGTAACCCCTACTGGAGCTGAAGGACAATGGACTGATGGGGATTTTGTTAGATTTAGATATGGCCTTCCTGAAAAAATAGGAGGCTGGGAACAAATAACTTCAAATACACTAGTCGGTGCGGCTAGAGATCAACTTGTTTGGGCTGACTTGGATGGTAGAAGATATTCAGCTATAGGTACTAATAAAGCTTTAATAATTTATTTTGAAAATTCATTTTACGACATTACACCATTAGACGCTGCAATTGCTGGAGCAACCTTTACAACAGCTAATACTAGTCCAACTGTAACAGTAAATAAAATAGCCCACGGACTTTCTGCTGGAGATTTATTTACATTTACATCTGTTACACCTCCATCAGGAGCTGGTTATTTGGCTGCAGATTTTACTACAAATACTTTTGAAGTTGTGACGGCACCAAGCCAAGATACATTTACGATTACAATGGCAACTAATGCTGGAACAACAGTTGCGGCAAGTGGAGCAGCAACAATAAATCCTTATGTTAAAGTAGGACCACTAAATCAAACTTCTGGTTTTGGTTATGGTACCTCTGGGTGGGGTGGATCATCTGGAGTAATATCAACACTTAATGGTTTACTACAAGATGATACTGCTGGAACTGGAGGGTCTGGTACATCAATTACTTTATCTTCTGTTGTTGGTTTTCCAACATCTGGAACTATAAAAGTAGGCACTGAATTTATTTCTTACACTGGTATATCCACAAATGATTTAACTGGTATTACCAGAGGAGTTGCAGGAACAAGAACTGCTCATTCTACTGGTGCTTCTGTTGAAGTTTATCTTGGATGGGGAACGGCATCATTAACTGGTGGAGTGACCTTAGAGTCTGCATCATGGTCATTAGATCATTTTGGTTCAAAATTAATTGCAACAATAAAAGATGGTCAAACTTTTGAATGGGATACAATAAGTAATGTTGCTGCTGCTTTAACAACTAGAGCAACTGTAGTAAGTGGGGCACCCACAAAATCTGTTATGTCAATTGTTTCTGAAAGAGATAGACATTTAGTCATTCTTGGAACAGAGACTACGATTGGTACTTCAAGTACCCAAGATAAAATGTTTATAAGATTTTCAGATCAAGAAGATATATCTGATTATGCTCCAACTTCAGTCAACACTGCGGGTACATTTAGAATAGATTCAGGAACAAAAATTGTGGGAGCTGTGAGAGGTAAAGATTATATTTTAATTTTAACTGACACATCTGCATATGTTATGCAGTTTGTTGGTCCTCCGTTTACATTTTCAATTAGACAAGTTGGTTCGAACTGTGGGGCTATAGGACAACACTCTATCAAATATGCTAACGGAGCTGTTTGGTGGATGGGTCAAGCTGGAGGTTTTTTCGTTTATGATGGTACTGTAAAATCTGTACCATGTTTAGTTGAAGATTTTGTATTTACAAATAAAGGAGACAACCTTGGCTTAAGTTATGCTAATGGTGAACAAATATATGCAGGACTCAATCATCTTTATGAAGAAATAAGTTGGTTTTATCCTAAAAATGGTTCTTCATTAATTGATAGAGTAGTCACTTATAATTATTCTGAACAAACGTGGACAACTGGTTCATTATCTAGAACTACTTGGTTTGATGCCACACTATATGATAATCCTTACGCAACAGAATTTTCATCAACAGGCACTCCCTCTTTTCCAACAATACAAGGAGTAACAAATCAAAATGGTGCTTCAACTTATTATGCTCATGAAGTGGGTAATAATGAAGTAGATTTTACTGGAGCAAAAACAGCTATTCCAGCTTTTATTCAATCTGGAGATTTTGATTTATCTCAAGGTGGAGATGGACAATTTTTTATGAGCTTAAGAAGATTTATTCCTGATTTTAAATTAATTACTGGTGACGCACAAATAACTATTAACCTTAGAAAGTTTCCTTCTGATACTTCAACATCCTCGCCTCTCGGACCTTTTACAGTAAATAGCACAACTGAAAAAGTAGACACTAGAGCAAGATCTCGATTTGCAAGTATTAAAGTTGCGAATACTTCAACAGACCAAAACTGGAGATATGGAACTTTTAGAGCTGATGTGCAACCTGATGGAATGAGATAATGGCAAGAGTAGATATTATAATTCCAGAGCCAACACCAGTTTATACTGAAGATAATCAAAGACAAATAGCTCAATCTTTACAAACTCTTAAAGATAAGTTAAACACTTCTTATCAACAAGAAATAAAAAATGAACAAGATACTTTTAATTGGTTTTTATTATGACAATCAGATACAAAAGTGACACCTACGATTTAACAACAAGTAATATTACAACAATTTTAACTTGTCCTGTTGATGGAACAATATTAGTTAAATCATTACAAGCAAGTCACCAAAATGCAAGTAATGTAGATGTTGATGCATATTTACAAAAGTCTGGTGGATCAAATGTAGAAATTAGTCATGCACAATTAAATAAAAGTTTTACAAATATGGTAAGTGAAACTTTAGCGATGGAAGCATCTGATGTTCTAAAAATTCAAGCAGACACGGCTAATGAAATTACAGGTGTTGTAAGTTATGCTCTTATAGACAGATCCCAGGAAAATGGCTAGACAAAAATTTGTAAGTTTTACTCCCAGACCAAAACCTAGGAAAAGGCCTCGAAGACATAAAAAAAATCTTTGCAAAGCGGAAAAAAGAAGTTATAAGAAATATAACAGACAAGGCAGATAATTATGAATGATTTACCAAAAATACCAGCTGAAGCTAAAGAAGTAATAAAACATAAAAGAACAGGAAAAGTATATGCTAGTAAAGCTGAGTTTGATTCTGATGTTGCTGATCCCAATACTGACACTACTGTGGATGACTTTAGACAAGACCTCGAAATTAAAGTTACTAAAATTCCAATGGGTATTGAAACAAAAAAATAAATGAAACCTAGAGGTGCAACTGAACTTCAAATGGAAATGCTTAATAAGCATGTTTCAAAAGAGCTTTTAGAGAAAGTACAAATTTGTACATCAATACCAGGTAAGGTTCCATTAGACCCTGACAAACTTAATATATTGTGGCAAAAAAATTCTTATGATCAACCTAATCTTCAAGAATTTTTTAAAAATAAAGAAAGACATAAAGAATATGATTGGTATGTTTTTAACAGCCATTGGAATTATGAAAAGTTTAGATATTTTTTTGGAATACCAACTGAAAGATGTATCGTTATAAAAAATGGTATTGATGAATTTCCAATTAGAAAAATATATCAAAAAGGAAAACCGATAAAATTAATACATCATTGCACACCTTGGAGAGGTATAAATGTATTATTGTTAGCTATGCAACAAATAACACATCCTAACATATCTTTAGATGTTTATTCTTCTACTCAAGTATATGGCTCTGATTTTAGTAAAGTGCATGATGATGAATTTAAACCACTATACGATCAAGCTAAAGAATTACCAAATGTAAATTATATTGGATATAAACCTCATGAGTACATAAAAGAAATGATGCCTAATTATGATATGTTTGTTTATCCTTCTATATTTGAAGAAACATCATGTGTGTCAGCTTTAGAAGCTTTAGCGTCTGGGGTTCATGTAATTACAAATAATTATGGAGCCTTGTATGAAACTTGTTCAGAGTGGCCTGTCTATGTAAATTACTCAACTAATTATGAACAGATGGCAACAGATACTGCAAATGCAATCATGACTGCTGCAGGATATCTCCATGAAGATAGTATTCAAGAACATTTATCAGAACAACAAAAATTTTATAAAAAATTTTATAACTGGAAAAGCAAAGGACAACAATGGACTACTTTTCTTACTGGAGCTTTAAAAGATAAAGGTTTATAATTTTTTATGTTTGAGTATGAAAAACTTAATGAATACATTATAAAAGTAAAACTACCAGATTTAATTTTTGATGAAATAAAAATATGGAAAAAAGAATGTGATAAAATTAAAAATCACAAATTATCTTTTTTAAAAACTATGGATAATGCTGGAACTGAAGGCAATAATTATCAAGTAAGTGTTTCTAAATTTTTAATTTATGATGGATTTTGGTTACCTTACGTTTTAAGATTAATTTCAAAACTTTGTGGAGGCCACCATAGAGATTATTATTTAAGAGAATGGCCTGGTCATTTTGAATCTGACGTTTGGATAAACTATGCTTACAAAAATAATTATAATCCAATACACAGCCATAGTGGTTTTGTCTCAGGAGTTATTTACTTACAAAATCAAAATGATTTAACTATTTTTCCAGATCAAAATTTTAGTGTACAAGGTAAACCAGGGGAGATGATTTTATTTCCTTCAACATTAGAGCATCAAGTAGAGAAAATAAAAGATAATTATGAAAGAATAACTTTTGCATTTAATATAAATCTTGATAAAAACCATGAAAGAGTAAAAGGGCACCATGAAAAAAAATAATGAATTTGTAAATGAAGATACTTATCAAACGTTAAAAGAATTTAGAGTTGACCCACCCTCTCAAGATTTAGCTGTTAAGCCATTATGGAAAAATAAACCAAAAACAAAACCAAAAAAAGATTATTCTATATTTGTTGCTACTCCAGTGCATAGTGATGTATCTTTACATTATACACAAGCATTACTAGAGTTTCAAAAGTACGCAAATGAACAAGGTGTAGAAACACATTTTCAATTAATGAAATCTTCATTAGTTACTCAAGGAAGAAATTTATGTGTATCAAGTTTTTTGGAATCAGATCAAACTCATTTGTTATTTATTGATTCTGATATATGGTTTCATTCTCCGTCAATACTTAGAATGGTAGAAAAAGATAAAGATATAATATCTATACCTTACCCGTTAAAAACAATGATGTGGGAGAAACTATTTCAAAAAATACAAGATGGTGTAAATATACAAAAACCTTACGATTTAAAAAAATATTTAAATACTTATCCTATGAGAGTTGAAAACCCTAAAAGTATAATTATGGATAATGGTGTAATTGAAGTTACCCATAGCCCTACAGGTTGTATGTTAATTAAAAGAGAAGTTTTTGAAAAGATGATTAAGGCTTATCCTGATAAAAGTATTGTGCAAAAAACTGTTATTAATGGGAAGTATGTAGATAGACCAAATATGTGGAATTTTTTTGACACTTTACATGATCCAGTAGAAAAGGTTTATTTAGGTGAAGATTTTGCTTTCTGTAAACTTTGGAAAGATTTAGGTGGCAAATGTTATGCATTAGTGGATGCTCCAATAGTTCATGTAGGTGATCATACATACGAAGGTCGATTTAGTGATGAGTTGATAAGCAAACAGTAAAATGGTAATATATGCTATAATTAGGAAATTACTATATGGACCCATTCACAATAGCACTAGCCACATTTGGCGTACAAAAACTTAGAGGAAAATCTACAAAAAGATCATTACGAGATGCATTCTTAGTAGGAGGTGGTTCTTATGCATTAGGACAAGCGGCTCCCCAATTAGGAATTGGACAAGGTTCAGCTTTCTCAGGTTTAGGTTTTGGTCAGTCTGCCAAAGGTGCTTTACCAACTTTACCAAACGAAGCTGTAGCAGGAGCACAGTTTAGAGACAAAGGTTACCAAGCAGCTTTATCCCAAGGTGCAGAAACTACTTCTGCAGAACCAACTGGTATTATGAAATTATTTAAAAAAGCAAAAGATAATCCAGTCGAGTCAGCTTTAATTGCTTCAACAGTTTTACCATTATTAGCTGGAGAGGAAGAAGCTCCTAAACCAATGTTTACTGAGGATGATTACAAACAAGCTTACAAAGAACAATCTCAAAAACTTCAAGGTGGTTTTGAACCAGTAGCAGATGCAATGCCTTCAAGATCAGATGTATATGGTTCAAATATGTTTTATGCAAATCAAGGTGGACTTGCAACTGCAATACCAAAATACAATCAAGGTGGTGTAAATTATTTACCATCAAAAATAGACCATAATGAAAATGATGTTAACAATTATGTTAGAGCAGAAGGTTATGTAGAAGACGGAGCTGGAGCTGGAGACAAAGACGAAGATACAATGTTAGCTCAACTAGCTGATGGAGAATTTGTATCTAGAGCTGATGCAGTTTTAGGTGCAGGTATTTTATCTGGAGCTGACCCAAAAAGTTTTAAAAATATGAGAAAAGCAGGTGCTGACTTTTTTTATGATCAACAAAAAAAATTTAAAAGAATTTACGATATAGTCAATGCAAGTAAACAAAACTAAAATAAAAAAACAAGTAGAAGTACTTGAGATATTTCCAAAATTACTTGATGAGTATTGGAACTTAGTTGATTTTATGTTGAGAGAAGGTTTAAAGTATGATGGTGATCCAATGAATATTAGTGATCTAAAGAAATTAATTAAAGAAGGCCAGATGCAATTATTTGTTATGTTTGGTTCTGATGACGGTATTCAATACAAAGTGTTTGGTGTATGTGTTACACGAATCACGGCTCTTCCTAACTTTAATCAATGTGAAGTAATTTTATTAAAAGGAAGCAAGAGAGAATTGTGGCAAGACGAACTTGCTGATACAATAGAAGGACTTGCTAAATTAAGCAGTTGTAAAAGAATAGCTGTTCATGCAAGACCTGGTTGGGAACCTTTTTTAAAAACAAAAGGCTGGGGTGTTAAAAGATATTTATATACAAAGGAGATTAAGTAATGAGTTTTATATTTGGAGGCGGTGGAGGTGGCGGTGGCCAGACACAATCTGGTTCATCAGTTGTTACACAAAGAGAAGCTCCTGGAGTTGAGGCTAGAAAACTATCCTTATATGATCAAGCTGCTAAATTAGCATCTACTCCTGTTTCATTACCCGCAGTACAAGTTGCTCCACTTTCTGGATTAGAACAAGCTGGAATAGCACAAGCTGGTCAAGTTGGTGTTGGAGCTGGTACAGTAGGACAAGGTATAACTGCTTTACAAGGTGCACAAGCTGCTCCAAACATATCTTCTTTTTTAAATCCTTATCAGTCTTATGTTACTGATGAAATTACACGTCAAGCTGGAATAGCAACAAATAGATTAGGTGCACAAGCTGTAGCTAGTGGTGCATTCGGTGGTGGCAGACAAGGAATTGCAGAAGCCGAAATAGAAAGAGCAAGACTAGCTAATATTGGTCAAGCTCAAGCTCAAGGTTTTCAAACTGCATTAGGTGCAGCTCAAACTCAAAGACAACAACAATTAGCAGCTGGTGCTACTTTAGGATCATTAGGTGCACAACAACAAGCTATGTCACTTGCAGATATTCAATCTCAATTACAAGCTGGTGGTGTTCAAAGAGGCATAGGCCAGGCTGGTTTAGAAGCTCAAAGACAAACTGCATTACAAAGACAATACGAACCTTATCAAAGAATAGAATTCTTAAAAGGTATTATGACAAATTTACCAACAACACAGAGTACACTTACAGCAACCACGGCTCCCGGTGCTAACCCAGTTGGACAAGCATTAGGTGCAGGACTAGGTGCATACTCTGCTTACAACTTGATGCAACCGAGGTAGTAATGGATAAAGTATTAACTAGAAAATTATTTAAAGATAGATATTTCAAAACTTTAAAACCAACTATCAAACATTTTCAAAATGGTGGTATAAGTTCTTTATCTCCAAAAGAAAAAGCTATATATGCTGCAACACTTGCTGCTCCATTATTACAATCTAAAGGCAAAGGTTTAGGACCAGTCTTTAGTGCAATAGGCGAAGGTGTTGGAAAATTACCAGCAACTATTTTATCTGTTGAAAAAGCTAAAGGAAGTGGCAAAGGTGTAAGGACTTTAGGAGAACAAGAATTAAAAGCTTATAATTTACCAAAAGGAACTGTAGCTCAAGTTGATGGAACTGGAAAAATTACTGTTGTATCTAAACCCTCTGCTGAATCTATTAAACAAATTCAAGGAAGTAAAAGAGTAAGAACTATTTTATCAAGAATTGGTGATGACTATTATAGATTAGGTAAGCCAGTAGGTTTTGGAGATATGGGTAGAATAAGAGCATCACTTGGTAAAGTAGGTGGATCACAGTTTTCAAAAGATTATGGTGCTTTTAAAAGTAGAATTCAACAAGCAACTTCATTTGTTACACAAGCAATCTCTGGTGCTGCAGTATCAGAGCAAGAAGCAGAAAGAATTACAAAACTAATTCCACAAGTAGGAGATACTGAAGCTACATTCGAAGCAAAGCTACAAGCATTAGATAGTTATTTTGCAGATGCAATTGCAATTGCAGAAGATAACAATGCAGACTTTACTACTGCTTTAGAAATTATGGAGGCTTCAGGAAAAGGTGCTTCAAATTATATTGATTTAAGTGAAGGTGTTACCATAAAACAATATGATGGTAATAAATATGATGTAAGTGCAAATTAAGGATTTATATGGCAGAAATAGTTGTACAAAACGAAACATTCAAAATAAAAGGTTCAACTCCTACACCTAAAGAGCAATTAGCTATTGACTCAGTATTAGCTGCAAAAGGAAATACTAAGGGAGGTGGTTTAAGTTTTGATGATGAGATGAAACTTATGATTACACCTGAAGAAGTTTTATCAGATGCTGCTAAAGGTAAATATAATAAAGATACAGAAAGTTATTTATCAAGTCCAGAATTTATGAGAATAGTAACAGAGGTAGGATTATCAATAGCTGGTGGTATTGCTGGTGTAGCTGCTGCTCCATTTACTGGAGGTTCATCTTTAGTTGGTACATCTATCGCTGCTGCAAGAATAGCTAGAATTGCCAGACCACTTTTAAATTTAAGTAAAAATAAACAAAAAATTTTAGCAGGTGTTACTGGAGCTGGAATTGGGGGTGGAGCTGGTGCAGCTATATCTCAAACATTTGATCCCAAAGAAAGTATTGTAAGAGAAGTTGCTAGAGGTACAGCCCAAGGTGCTTTTGGAGAAGTACTTGGTTTTGGTATGGCTGGTGCATTAGCAAAGATATCTAATAAAGTTACTGGAGCATCTATTAAAACTATTGATGGTGCTAGGGATGTAGTCAAAGGATTAGATGCTGATAAATTATTTTATAAAGAAATAGCAAAAATTAAAGAAACTGGAAAATTACCTTCTAAAGAAGTTTTAGATAAATTAGTTGGTAAAGAATTAACAGAAGAACAATTAAAAACTGCAGTCACACTTAGTCCACAACAAAGAGCTATTTTGGAAAGTTTAGAATTAAGTGATGAAGCATATAAAAGTGCTCAACAAGCTAGACCAGATTTTTTTGATAAAAAGAAAAGATTGTTAGGCAAAGGAGAAGAGTTTGTTTTTGAAAGAGGAAATATTGTAGCTGGTAAATTAACAGATCAGTCTGGAGTAGAGTTAGCTTCTTCTCTTGCTGCTGCTTCTATTGGGGGTGGTGCATTTATAAGAAATGCAGAGGGCCTAGGAAGAATAACAACAATTGAATCTATCGATCAATTTACAAAAGTATTAACAAAAGATTTACCAAAAATAGATTATGATGCAGCCAAAGATGGGGTCACTCAATTTTTAAACGCACAAATAAAAGGTAATTATACAGATATCTATCAAGGAACTAAAAATAAATTATGGAATGATCTTACTGCTGATATAAACGCAACAATAAGAAGAGCAGACGGATCAATGGACCCAGCTTATGATGTTGTAATTAGAAGTCCTGAAGTACCAAAAACAATAAGAGTAAGAGAAAGACAACCTAATGGTCAGTATCAAAATAAAGATGTTACAAAATTAGATGACTATGTTTATGAGGCAATGGGAGACAACGCTATTGTAAAAAATGGAGACATTACAGAAATGTTATCTATGGTTGGAAGACTGAAAGAGAGAGTTGATTACAATCAATTTAAAAATGTTTACACTGCTATTGGAGACATGAAAGGTCTTACTGGTAAAGCATCTTCAGTAAGAGCAGAACTTTTAAAAAGAATGGAATCCATGTTAGCTAATTCTCCACTACCAGCTGCCGTAAATGCAAAAAGAGTAATTGCTTCTGGTTTTACTAATTTAGGTGCAAAACCTTTTCAACAAGAAACAATTAAAAAATTATTAAATTCACAGATGGGGCAAGAAACCTTATATAAAAATATTATAGGTGCAGGTAAACCAAGTTACTTTAGATCATTTAATCAAAGTTTAGAGGATGCAAAATTTAAAGTTGCTGGAAAAGAGTTTGATGTTTTTCCAAATAGATTAGCAATTAGAGGTGCATTACAAGGACAGTTTGTCAAAGATTTTTTAAATAATAGTGTAGATAAAGCTGGACAATATTTTAACTTAAATAAAATTAAAGCTGAAAAATTTTTAAAAGATTATGATTGGTTATTAAAAGAAGATGTAGGTTTTTTAAATAAACAACAAATAAAAGGTATAAGAGATTATACTAGAAGAATCCAAATGGTTGAAGGTAAAATTAAACCACCAGGCTCTGCTGGTACAAGTGGAGAAATGCTAGTACAAATGAAACAAGCTGGAGCTATTTCACAAATTGTAGGTGTAGTAGGTTTTTCAACTGGAACAATTGATCCGGGTGCTGCAACATTTTTTGTATTAGGCCCCACTGCTTTAGCTTATGCTCTATCAAGACCTTCTACTACAAAAGCTTTAATAGATGGCCTAGGAGGTGTGAGTAAAGGTATTGGTAAAGCTGGTAAAATTGATAGCTTTCCAAAACTAGAAAGATATATTGGACAACTTGGAAGTGCATTAGTTGCTGAAGGGGTAATAGGTGCACAAGAAGCAGAAGCAGCAATCAATCAACTTAACGGTAATAAAGAAGCTTTTGAAAAATATTTTAAAACTGGAGTTATGCCTAATGCACCAGCAAAAAGAGAGTTTGATCCAGAAAATGCACCAGCAATAGAAATAGATCCATACTTAGAATCTGGAATACAAAAACAAGGCTCTGGTCAAAGAGTTGGTTCTATAGTAGGCTCAGACACTAGTAGTATACCTTTACCAAATATTACACCATCAAATCTACCAATGGGTGGTCAACCTAATACTGAATTAGCACAAGCCCTTAACCTTTTTAATAAGGGAGGAATAGTAAGTGCCAAGAAAAACTTCTAAAGATAGTCTAGCTCATCAAAGAATTGATGACCACGAGAAGTTGTGCAGAATCATGCAAGAACAAACTAATAAACAAATTAAAGATTTACACACGGATGTACATAGAATAGAAAAAATTCTTATATCTTCTACTGCATTTTTGATGACATCTATGATTGGAATAATAGTTGCTCTTTTATTTAAAGTATTCTAAAAGACCATGTGCGACTAATCAAAGATAATAACAAATTTCAAATTACCGATCTCAAGTTAGTTAATAAATACAACTACAAGAAGTATACTAGACAAGAGGAGGACGGCTCACGGACCTATAATGTAGGTAACAAAAAAATACCAAGTGTTACAACCATACTATCTGCTACTCAATCTCCAGAAAAGAAAGCTGGACTTGATAGGTGGCGTGAAAGAGTAGGATACCAAGAAGCAGCTAGAATTACCTCTCAGGCAGCCCTCAGAGGCACGGAGATGCACTATGTCCTTGAAAACTACATAGATGGCCGTGGGTATATAAATCTCTCTGAGGATGGAGCTAAAGCAAGACTTATGGCTCATGAGATAGTAAACAATCTTGACCTATTGAAAGAGGTATGGGGTAATGAAGTAAGTCTAGCTTATGAAGATAGATGGGCAGGTGCAACAGATGTAGTAGGTCTTTATGATGATAAGCCAACAATTATTGACTTTAAACAAAGTAATAAACCAAAAAGAGAAGAGTTCGTTGAAGATTATTATTATCAGATAGCTGCATATTCATTAGCACATAAAGAACAATATGGTCCTATAACACAAGGCCTTATATGTATTTGTACCAAAGATGTTTTGTATCAAGAGTTTAAAATGAATGAATTTAAATTAAAAGAATATGAAGATAAATGGTTAGAAAGAGTTAATAGATATCATGAAGAAAAAACACCCAAAGGATAATAAATTTCATAAGGGTAAGAAGAATGGGTTTGAAATACAAAAAATTTTATTAGTTAATCATGGGGCTCAACACAATGATACTATTTGTACATTAGAAACTAAAGCCACTTCTGAACTTGTTCCCCAAGAGTCTTAGCAGATAATTCAATTTTATTTTCTAAATTATGTAATACCATTTCATCAATAGTATCTGTTGCAATAAGATCTATATATGTGACTTGAGAAGTTTGACCATATCTATGAGCACGATCCTCGCTTTGCTGACGGACTTCCAAGTTGTAAGAATTACTAAAATATATAACATACTTAGCAGCAGTAAGGGTAAGACCATAACCACCAACAGTAGGGTTCCCAACAAGGAAACGACATCTGTCATCAGACTGAAAACTTTCAACAGCTTGGTTACGAACATCCACTGAATCTTTTCCGTATATTGAAACCACCGAATCTTTTCCATAGGTCTCTCCTAATTTAGTTTTAATCATCTCTATGTTGTGTACATAATTAGCCCATATAATACACTTGTCTTCACTCTCCTCCAAGATACTCATCAATTCTTTAAGTTTAGCATTTGTTTTAAAATCTACAATTTTACCATCATTAGTTTTAACAAAGCCATTAGCCACTTGTTGTAGTTTAAGTAATTCAGTAAGCTTGTTATTGTAAGATACTTCATCGTTTTGTAGTAATATAATAGCAGTTGCTTTTAATTTTTCGTAAGCAATTCTTTGTTCATCAGGTAATTCAATATGTCTTTGTACATACATTTTCTCTGGTAGATCAAGGCAATCTTTTTTTCTTACCCTATAAGAAAATGTTTTTAATTTATATTCTAACTCTTCAAGATTTACATAATACTTGGGTATTTGTATATTGTACCCTCCTCTTTCAATACTATACATAACTGCATATTTTGATTTAAATACTGTAAAGTTCTCATACCCTAATAATTTTTTATCTAAAAAAGCACATTGAGAAAACAAGTCTAATGGAGACTTAGTAATTGGAGAACCAGTTAATATCCTCTTATATCTAGCTAATTGTCCTAATTTAATAATAGCTTTTGTTCTTGAAGCCTTAAGATTTTTTATAGATGTACTCTCATCTAATATAACCATACTCCTCATTCCATGTTTAAGTAATTTATACTCAAGCCATTTCTTACCTGATGCATGAGATAATGCTTCAACATTCATTAATATAAATGTAAGTTTTTTTGGGTCTAATTTAAATGTTTTATCTTTAGTGACTTTCCAAATATAAATATTAGTTTCTTCTGGACAATGAAAGTCGATTTCTTTTTTCCAATTTTGATAAACAGAATTAGGTGCAATAACAAAGGCAAAATCTATCCTTTGTTCTTGGAATAAGTATGCTGCATTATCAATAGCAACTTTAGTTTTACCAGTTCCCATCTCCATAAAATAAGCAAAGTTGTAAGGTTTGGCCCCTTCAATTAATGATTGCCTTTGATGTTTAAATGGTTTTGTTTTATAATTATACACGCAGAATTATTTAAATTATTTGTTTGCATTAATCAAATTAATAATATATTGATTCTTGCACAAGGAGGTTCTTATGGACTTAGAAGCAGAATCTATCATAACGGTAGATACTGGCATGTCGACAGACATTGCCAAATCTTGCAACAAGTTATTGGAAACTCAGAAAAAAATATTAACGACTGAAGAAGAACTGAAAAAGTTAAAAGAAGTCGAGACTACTCTTTCTGAGCAAACAATTCCAAACTTAATGCAACAAGCTGGTTTATCTCTGTTAAAATTAGCAGATGGTTCATCCGTTGAGGTTAAACCATTCTATTCAGCTAGAATACCAGCGTCTAAAAGTGATGAAGCTTTTGACTGGCTTAGAGACAATGGACATGGAGACTTGATTAAAAACCAAGTGTCTTTGGAATTTGGAATGAAGCAAGACAATGAAGCTAAATCAATTATAGAAGAGCTGAAAGCAAAAGGTCTACCAGTGAAGCAAAAAACTTCTGTTCATCCAAGTAGTCTTAGAGGATTTGTTAGAGAACAAATTCAAGATCTTGGTAAAGATGTACCTGCTGAACTGTTTGGAACTTATGTTGCAAATAAAACTAAAATAACCACGAAGGAATAATCATGATCGAAAAAAAAGCGATGACGACAAAAAAAGAAAACCTTCCAGCTGCTATTAATTTAGAGCAGATGGCAGGTCAAGGTCAAGAGTATGTGACGGCTCGAGATCAAAAACTACCAATCCTAAAAATACTTTATGCTAACTCTCCAGTCCTAGATGAGACTGATGGCAAACATGTTGAGACTGCAAAGCAAGGAGACATATGGAGTGAAACATCAGGTAAAGTTTGGAAAGGTAGACAAGGATTAATAGTAGTGCCTTGTCTTTACATAAACACTTTTAATGAGTGGAAAGACAAAGGGGATAGTCCAGGAAGACCAGTAGGTATTCATACTGATCCAGCTATTATGTCCCAAACAACTAGAGGTGCCGACAACAAAGACCGATTAGAAAACGGAAACTATGTTGAAGATACTGGTAATCACTTTGTTTATATTTTGGATGAAAATTATAATCCGATGGAACAAGCTTTGATTACTATGAAATCTACTCAAAAGAAAAAATCAAAGACATGGAATTCAATGATCATGTCTAGAAGAGCACAAGGTAAGAATGGTATGTTCAATCCACCATCATGGTCGACTGCTTACAAGTTAAGCACAACCAAAGAGTCTAATTCACAAAACTCTTGGTATGGATGGGTTGTTGAGTTTGATAAGTTTTTAAATACTCAAGAACATTTAAAAGTATTGGAAACAACTCAAGCTTTCTATCAAAGTGCTATGAAGAGTGATATTTTTGGTAAAGTAGATTTTGCACAAGAAAATCAAGCTCAAGGAAATAATAGCCCAGATAAAACTAACGTTCCATTTTAAACCATGGAACAGGAGCTCTTAAAAATATTTGAGGGTAATTCTGAACTGTTCATCACTACCTCTCTAACTGGAGAGGTAGATGAACGGGGAAAGACAGTAGGCCAAACACTCACGGTCCACGAACCAGTTACTCTTAAAATCTGGAAGGAACATTTAGAAGGTACGAAGCGTATAGGTATCAAACCTGAAAAGGATGATATGTGTAAGTGGGGATGTATAGATATTGACCCACAAAGTTATAAAGATTATTCACAAAAAAAAGTTATAGATATTCTTAGGGACAATCAATTACCATTAGTACCAGTAAGATCAAAATCAGGTGGACTTCATTTGTTTTTGTTTTTAGATAATTGGTATCCAGTAAAAGATGTTTTAAAAAAATTACATGAATGGAATAAAAATTTCTTTCAAGCATTAGAAGTATTTCCAATGAATAAATGCATGAATATGCCTTACTTTAATATGAATGCTACTACTGAGTTTGCATACAATGAATCCAATACTCCAGTTATGATTGGAACATTTATTGAAATAATTAGAAATAAAACTTTATCGTTAGATAAATTACAAAATATAAAAGTAAAAGAATATGAACCTGAAGAGGATTGGAAACACTATCCACCTTGTGTTCAAAAAATGATTATGGATAAATGGTCTGGTAACCATCGTAATGATTTACTTTACAATGTGGGTGTACTTGAGATGAAGAAGTCTGATGGCAAAATTACAATTGAAGAGATGAGAACAATACTTCAAAAAAGAAACCAAGAAATATTTGTAACACCAATGGATCCTAGAGAGATAGATAACTCTGTAGCAAAATCTGTAATTAAAAAAGACTACAACTATAAGTGTCCACCAAAGCTTGGTGCTATTACTCCAATATGTAACAAAGATTTATGTAAGTTTAGAAAACTTGGTATTGGTTCACAAGTCCCAGATTTAATTGATGACTTTGAAGAAATAGAATTTATTAGAAGCACAAAATCAATTGAATATTCTTTTGTATTTCAAGGAGAGAAAATAGTAATTGGTCCAGAAGATATGAAAGATGAAAAATCATTTAGAGTAAAACTTTTAAGATATGGAATTTATTGGGTCACTTTACCAAGACCTAGAAGTGGTCCTTCTCCTTTTGAAATGCTTATATCAACTATTGTTAAGAAAGCAGTAGAGAATGAGAAGATGAAATTTGAAGATACACTAGGAGAAGAGAAATACAATTTTCTTAAAAAATTCTTTGAAAGCCATATTGAGGAAGATGACTTTGATAAGCTGCAAGATAACTATGTGGTCTTAGATTCTAAAACAAATGTGTGTTACTTTAAAAAAATTACTTTTGAAAAGTTCTTAGGTAATGATAAAACATTTAAGAGTGCAGCAGAGGCTATGCACTTATTAGGTTGTGAAAGAATAGATTATCATGAGGGTGTTAAAAATGTATGGTCTGTCGAAATGCCTAAGTTCGTAGATTATAAAAAAGCAAGTAAACCAAAAGAAAAGAAAACAATATCGGAGATGGATGAAGAATTCCACACAGGAAAGTTTAGAACTTAAAATATTAAAAGAACTTTATCACAAAACCATAAAGATCTTTGGTCCTCCCGGTACAGGCAAAACATATACATTAATAGAAAAAGTTTTAAAAAGTTATTTAAGAAAAGGTATTAGACCACAAGAGATAGCCTATCTATCATTTACAAATAAAGCAGTTAACACTGCAGTAAGAAGAGCTATGGAATCTTTTCCAAAGTATAGCACTGAGGATTTTTCTAGATTCAAAACATTACATACTTATTGTAGAAGATATTTTCCTGAAGAAGTATTTGACCCTAAAGATTGTACAATTGATTTTGCTTTACAAACTAAAGTAATTAAATCTAGTGATAAAAGATTAGCAGATGATAACTTTATGTATAAAGACTGGTCATTAGGAGTATACAGTAAAGCTAGAAATTTATTAATCGCACCAGAAGAAGCATATAAACAAGAAGCCTATAAGAGAGATTCACTTACTGTATTTTTAAGAAAGATAAGTACCTATGAACATTACAAGGTCGGTGGAGGAGAAAGATCATTTATAGATTTTGATGACATGATTGAAAGAGCTATCAAAGAAGTAGACTTTCCTTCATTAAAAGTTTTAATATTAGATGAAGCTCAAGATTGTACACCTCTTCAATGGTCTGTTATTTATAAGATGGCATCTAAAGTAGATAGAATATATTTAGCAGGAGATGATGATCAAGCCATATATAAATGGAATGGAGCTGACCCAAAATATTTTACTCAATTCTTTCCTGGTCGTAAAGTAAAGTTAAGAAGAACTCAGAGATTCGGTGAGGCCATACATAGATTTTCTCAAGTAATTAGAAGAGGTATTAGTGACAGTGAAGAAAAAGAATACCTACCGGGAGGAAGTAAAGGATTTGTTAAAGCTTATCTATCATTTAAAGAAATACCTTTTGAAACATTTAACGAGGATTGGTACATATTGGGACGTATCAATGAAACTGTAAATGAACTTAGAATGTTAGCAAAAGATGCTGGTCTTTATTACAAAGATAACAAAGGTACAAAATGTTTTGACCAGAAACAATGGGAGGCTATCAAGGCATGGACTGCAATTACCAAAAATAAAAAGATTGATAAAAAAGCAGCAAGAAACATGTATAAATATATTAGAGAATTAGAAGACCCTAATTATAGGTTAGATAAATTTTGGAGAGCAGAACCTGATTTAAGAGATTATGATTTTCAAACATTAAAAGAATGGTGTGGACTTACATTAGAAGATAATCAAAAAGATAAACCTTGGTATTGGATATTAAGAAGAAATTTTAAACCTAGACAAGTAAGACATTTTATAAGATTACTAAGAAGATATGGACAAAAAGAATTAGATAAAGATCCGTTAATAACTATAGATACAATTCATAGTGTTAAGGGTGGAGAGGCTAATCATGTTGTATTGTATGGTAAGGGAAACTATCCATCTGACTATAAACATAAAAATAAAAAAGAAAAAAGTGATGAACGAAAAGTTTGGTATACTGGTGCAACTAGAGCAAGAAAAACTTTACATTTACTAAGATCTGACTATAAGTTTAACTATCCGATTGGACAAGACTATTTAATATATATACAGGAGAAAAATGACAAATAAAGATTTATTCGATGAAAGTTTTCCTAATGATAAGCAGATTGGAGGATCTCACTACAAGCAGTTTTTGATTCAGCCCTGGACATTTATAAGAAAGAACAATTTAAATCCATTACAAGCAAATATAATTAAATATGTATGTAGATATTTATCTAAAGGTAAACCCTTAGAAGATTTAGAAAAAATAAAACATTACTGTGATTTAGAAATAAAACATCTAAAAGATCGTAAGGATGACAAAAAGAAAAAAAATTAAATGTTCAAAGTGTGATAAAGATGCAGTCATTATTGAAGACAAGATATATTATTGTGGTCCTTGTGCTGTTAAGCAGTTTATTACAAGGGTGCACAAAAGACTTCGATCTAAACCCAACATCAACAATAGTCAGAACAATGTTAAAAGGAAATAGCAAATGAGTAATGGATTACAACTTACATTAACTTTTAAAAAATCAATGTGGAATACTCCTAGTGAGTACAAAGACTTATCTCAATACAAAGAAATAGCGATTGATTTAGAAACTAGAGACGATGGTATTAATGAAAGACTTGGAGCTGGTTGGGCTTTAGGTAAGGGGGAGATAGTAGGATTTGCAGTAGCAGTAGAAGGATGGAAAGGTTATTTTCCTTTTGGTCATCTAGGTGGTGGCAACATGATACCTGAACAAGTAAAGAAATATATGAAAGATGTATGTGCTTTACCGAATACTAAAATATTTCATAATGCTCAATACGATGTAGGTTGGTTACAAGCATCTGGTATCACGGTCAACGGACCTATAGTTGATACAATGATTGCAGCTGCACTTATAAATGAGAATAGATTTTCGTATTCATTAAATGCATTATCAGTAGATTACTTAAACGAGATAAAAGCTGAGACAGAACTTAGAGAGGCTGCAGCAGCACATGGTATTGACCCTAAGGCAGAGATGTGGAAGTTACCAGCAGAGCATGTGGGTTATTATGCAGAACAGGATGCAGAACTTACTTTAAAATTATGGCAAAGATTTAAACACGAAATAACTTCACAAAGTTTAATTACTGTATGGGAAATGGAGCAGCAACTGCTTCCGATATTAATAAAGATGCGTCAACGAGGAGTGAGAGTCCAAGTGGAAAAAGCTGCAGAATTACAAAAAGAAATGAAGCTCCAAGAAAAAGAAATACTATTGGATATACAGAAAGAAATAGGAATAGAAATAGATATTTGGGCACCCCGCCAGATTGCCAAAGCTTTTGACAAATTGAAGTTAGAATACCCGCGAACCGAAAAAACAAAAGAACCTTCCTTTACACAAAATTGGTTGATTAATAATAAAAACAAAATAGCACAACTTATTGTAAGTGCAAGAGAAGTTAATAAATTTCATGGAACTTTTTTATCATCTATTATGAAATACCAAGTTAATGGGAGGATACACGGAGAGATCAATCAGTTGAGAGGAGATAATGGAGGTACAGTTTCTGGTAGACTTTCAATGAGTAATCCAAATTTACAACAAGTACCATCTAGAAATAAAGATTTTGGTCCCAAGATAAGAAGTCTATTTATTCCTGAAGAAGGCCATAAGTGGGGTAGCTTTGATTATTCTCAACAAGAACCAAGAATGACAGTGCATTATGCAGCTTCAATCGGAGATGGTTATGAGGGTTCAAACGAATTAGTGGATGCTTATCAAAATGCCAGTGCAGACTTTCATCAGACAGTTGCTGACTTAGTTGGAATAGATAGAACTCAAGCAAAAACAATTGGCTTAGGTTTAATGTATGGAATGGGAAAAAACAAATTAGCTAATTCTCTTGGTGTTAGTAAAGATGAAGCCAATGAATTAATTATTAAATACAATAAAAAAGTACCCTTTGTTAAAAAACTTTCAGATAGATGTAAGTATGCAGCAGATGAAAAGGGAGTTATCAGAACTAAAAAAGGTAGAAAATGTAGGTTTGATATGTGGGAAACTAGAGACTTCGGCTTACACCAAGCAGAAAAATATGAAGATGCAGTAGCCAAATATGGTAAAGATAATATTAAAAGAGCATACACATACAAAGCTTTGAACAGATTAATTCAAGGATCTTCAGCTGATCAAACAAAACAATCAATGTTGGATTGTTATAATGCTGGTCATTTACCTATGTTACAAATACATGATGAGTTATGTTTTAATATCAAAGATGAAGCTCATGCAAAAGAAATACAAAAGTTAATGCAAAACACAATTGAATTTAAAGTACCAAGTGTAGTTGAATACGGCCTTGGAGAAAGTTGGGGAGATGCTAAATAAAAAAAACATACCACACAATAACCAAGATATGATTGCATATGCTGCAGGATTATTTGATGGTGAAGGTAATATTAATTATGCTCAATACAATTGTAAAAATCCGTCTGGTAAAATTTATAAAAAATGGAATGTAGCTATGGAAGTAGCAATGACAGATTTAGATTGTATTAAAAATTTTTATGATATTGTTCAAGTTGGGTCTATACATTTTAAAGGTATTGGTAAAGGTTCATTAGGTAAAAAAGATCAATGGAGATGGAGATGCTCACATCAAAAAGCATTACATTTAGCAAAATTATTTTTACCTTATGCAGTAGCTAAAAGAGAAAAGTTATTTAAAATTATAAACCATTATGAGTTTAAAAAGCCGACAGAAGCCCTAAGTAAAAAGTTTCCTTTTTTAAAACTTAAGAAAAGTTAACTAGCTTGAGCTAAATTTTCTTGTACATCCTGATACTTAAGACTGTTTCTAGTAGACTTAATATCAGATTCTATTTTAAGCATTTCAGTGTTACATCCACCATGGGTCATTAATTCTGCTGACCATCTATGCTCAAGGTGTTGAAGTTTTTTCAACAACTCTATCTTTTTCGGACTCATTTTTAAGTTCCTCATAAGTTATGTGAACCCTAGTATTCCCGGTGAAACCATCTTTAGTTATTTCAACCTTACCTTGGTCCACTTGTTCCGACAGATTTAAAATCGCTTCATTGCAGTTTGCAGCTTCAACAACATGGTCTAATTGCTGCCCTCCCATACTAGCTTTGATACGATAAGCCGTCATAAGATATTATAAGATATTTTAAAGGATTGGTCAACATTGTAGCCCTCAGGGTCAATAGCTATACAATGTACCTCGTAATAGTCCATAAACCCCCCTAATTCTTCGATTTGCAGTTTTTGAGACCTTCCGACACTAATAGCTTCTTTTCTGCATATAGTGGCATCTGAGAGATTATCTACAAGATATTGTGTGCACTGAGTACCGACATCATGAAAATTCCAACATATGCTGCCTAGTAATATAAATTTTAAGATCATATTGAGTTTATTTGTTTACATGCAAAAGTTGTATAAATTTTAAATTCATTTATTCTATCACTACCTATTTCTTCTATTTTTTCAAATGCTTTTTTATACCCATCCAATTGGCAAGTGTATAAATCATTATAGACATTAGAAAATGTATAAGGCTTTACACATACATTTTCAATCATTGAACACAAGGTAATAGTTAAAATATATTTCATAATTTATTTGACTTTACTTTCTATCCCATATATTTAAGAGTTTATGAAAAACAAAAAGAGCAAAAGTCTTATACTCGATAATATCATGACTGAAGTAGATGAACAATTGGCAGCAGTTCCAACAGCTGATTTTGATGGAAGCCCAATTGAAGATTCACTTCATATGGATATGTTAGTTGATGGTATTGCAGCAATTCACTTTGTTGATGGTATAGGCAGAAAACATTATCCATTTAATAAAACAGTTGCGACAATTTTAATTGAAGATGAATTAGAGTGTCGTAATTTAGAACCAACATCGGAGGATATAAATGTTAAATAAAGTTGAAGTAGTGTTGAACGATATTATTGATAATAGAAAAGAAGTATTACCAATAGGAGAACAACCAGAAGGAAACTTAGATCCTTTAGGTAAACTAGAAGCAGTTATGAAAAGTTTATTTAAGAATATAGATTTGCTTCAAGAAAACATAAACAAACTTAAAGCAGAAAACCAAAAATTAAAAGATGCATTAGGTATTGTAACTACAGAGGAAAACTCACATGGACATTAATAAATGGAAATCAGTCGCAATCAAAAAATATGATTACGATTTATTAAAAGGACTTTGTAAAGATAAATTCAGAGCTCCAGGTGCAATGATATCAAAAATATTAAGTGATTATGTTGATCATCAGGCTAGGAAATTAAAAGTTCCTAATGCAACATACCGTACAAAACTTTTAAATGGAGAAGCAAATGTCGGATCCAAAAGAAATAAAAGCTAAAGAGTTTTTTACAATAGAGCTAGATCACCAAACTAATAACATAACCTTATATGTTAATGGTGAGATTAGAAATAAAATACATTCTATGAAAGCAGAATCTTTATTTGATAGAATGCTTAAAATAGCAAAACAAAAGTTCTTAAAAATGAGAGAACGAATTGAACAATAAACTTAAGGTATTAGATTTATTCAGTGGGATTGGAGGCTTTAGTTTAGGTCTTCACTCCACTGGTATATTTGATACAGTAAAGTTTGTAGAGTTTGATAAATTTTGTCAGAAAGTTTTAGAAAAAAATTTTCCTGATGTACCAATAGAAGGAGATATAAGAGATGTCAAAGGAGAAGAATTTGAAGCAGATGTCATTACTGGAGGATTCCCATGCCAACCATTCAGTGTTGCAGGAAAACAAAAAGGAACAGATGACAACAGATATCTCTGGCCAGAAATGTTTAGACTCATTAAAGAAATTAAACCAGAGTTCGTTATTGGGGAGAATGTGCAAGGTCTTATTAACCTCCAAAACGGCATGGTACTCCGACAGGTGCAAAACCAATTGGAGAGTGAAGGTTTCGAAGTCCAATGTTTCCTTATTCCAGCTTCAGGCATCGGTGCTTGGCATCAAAGGAATAGAGTCTGGATTATTGGCCACTCCAAACACAATGGATTACTTGCCTCCGAGAAGCGTTCAAGGGACAAAGAAATTAATGGAGGGACACAGAAAGGGCAGAACCAAACCATCGAATCTGAGGGAACAAGTGGATCCAATAACAATGGCAATGTATCCAACACCATCGGCCAGTTGTCAGATGGATGTAGTAGCCCCACCAGAAACAGTAAAAAAGAATTCATCAGGTTGGAGTGTAACGAGGGTTGGGACTGGCAGAAAGTTCGGAGCCAAACTGAACGATGTAGTGAACAAGCTATGGCCGACACCGAGACAGAGGGATTACAAAGATGCAGCATATCAACCGACTTGGAAGGAAGCCAGAGATCAAGCAACAATATTACCGAGGCAAGTACTGAAGAACAATACACCTGGTGGCAAACTCAATCCAACCTTTGTGGAGTTCCTGATGGGATTTCCAGAGAATTGGACAAAAATCGATCCAACAGAATAAAAAGTTTAGGTAATGCAATCGTCCCACAATGTGCAAGAATCTTAGGTCTAGCTATTAAAAAAGTTTTAATTGAAGAGGGAAGAGAATGAGTGCCACTTATGGTTTAGGTATGTTTGCATATAGTATGATATGTTTTTTTATTGGTTCATTAATAATTTATTATGTTATAAACAAAAACAAATGATGCTCAAATTTTATATATGGTTGATGGGTTGGTCAGGTACTCTAAGTGCTTGGGCTTGGAGAAAACATGCAAAAATAATTAGGGGTAATAGAAGATGACTTTTTTATTTAATGTTTTAATAATTGCATTAATATTTGGATTTATTACTTTACTATTAATGTTTTGGAATAATGAGGATGTATGAAATATAATAAATTAGCTTATAAAATATACAAAGCTTTAGATGAAAAGACTCAAAAATGTTTAGGTGTTGAGTATGATATTGAGAGAATAGATAACACTGAAAATAAAAAATGGAATGATAGATTTCTTATGTCTTTCTGCAATTGGTTATGGATGAAGAAGTTTAAAAAAGATAAGACTGTATGGATACCACTTATGCAGCAGATGCAGAAATTAAAGAATGAACAAATAAAACTTATGGCAGAGGGACCTTTCTTTAAAGATAGTCCATTTAAGCATTTAAATAAAAATAATAATGCAATTAAACACAAATAAAATTCATTATGGAAAAATTGATGAAGTTTTGTTTTCTTTTAAAGATTTAGAAAAACTAATTAACTTTAAACCATCGACTACTACTAAGAACTTCAAAGCTACATTTTTTGATAATCCATCTGAGGAGCTTAGTTTTAATTGGCCTATTCCAGTTTGGTCAAGTGATAAGGACTCTTGGCCTATTAAAGAAATAAAAAAATTTATAAATAGTAGTGCTTGTCATTATAAGGATTGTAGTAGAGTAAATAAGAAAATAAATTTATTTTGTAAAAAATTAGAAGAAATTTATAACAAACCAGTTGATTGTCATATTTACTTTTCTCTAAATAAAAAGCTTGAGAGTTTTAAATATCATAATGATGATTATATGACTTTTATAATAGTGCAAGAAGGTACTTTAAAAGTAACTGTTGATAATAATACAAAGATATTAAAAGAAAAAGAGTTTGTTTTTATACCGAAGAATATAAATCATAAGGTTGAATCATTAAGCGAAAAAAGATTATCTCTTAGTTTTGTTTTGTATGAAGGAGACGGTAAATTTGAAGAACGAGACTGGATAACTATTTAATCTATTTTTTGTCGTGGGTTATAAACCCTTGGCATTGATCCCATCACAAATAATCTTTACAATTATTACTTGCGTTAATAAAAAATTTTTTATATGAGTGATAATAAGTACAACTACAAGAAATGTATAGAGTGTAAAGGAGAAGGTTTTATCTTTGCAAAATTCTCTAGAACCATTCATTCTTGTATTCATTGTAACGGATCAGGAAGCACGTCTCACGGACCAAGGTCAGAAGCAGACCAAGTATTATTATTTAAAGTAGCGTGGGATTATTTACATGGCAAAGAAAAAGGATGGTATCACTGATTTAACAAAGCTGAGTGTAATAGCAGCAGAGAAGCTTACGCCTAGTCAATTCAAGTTATTTCAATCAACTATATTTGCAATGCTCAATGGAGTTCAATATGGATACATTGAAATGGGACCACAATTCCTTCATGATACCAATGATATATACGCTATTCATAGCAAACCACAAAAGCCAACAAAGACCAAAAAAGTAATAGTCAAAATTAAAAACAATAAGTCAAATGTAATAGATTTCAATTCTTATCGTAAAGAAGATGTTATTGTATGAGAATGGATAATTATACTAAAAAAGAAATGACTCAAGACTTCAAGGATATAACGGACCATATATCTTATGAAGGACTTGAAGGTGCAGCCATCACAATATTAATTGAAGATGTCCATGAACATTACGAAGTCGCCAATCGTTGTAATTTTAAAAACTCGAAAGGCCATTATCGTGATCTACTCTCCAGACTTGTTAAGACTTATGGGCACTAGTATTGCTCAAGATATTATCTCTGAAAGTCATGTTTGTAATGAACAAAAGTTGTGGAGACACGTAATACTTAATGCATTTGAAGATGTAAGAATGTTATCAGGGGATAGAAAGAGCAGCTTAAATAAGTGTGATGCTCATTTCTGGATATCTGAATCTAAAGACTTTGAACAGATTTGTTGGTGGGCTGGTTGGGAGCCTGATAATGTTAGGTACAGATATTCTAAAGCTTTGAAAGAGGGATTAATAAAATTTAAAAGAAGGCATTTTTTGTGGCACGAATATTCTAAACTATTTGAGAGGTTAAAGGAAGAAGCTGATAAAGAAGTAAGGAAAGAATTAAGGAGACACATTGAGAATAAACGAAGACAAATCATGGATGCAGATAATGTCTACGTTGATCATAGTATATTAGAGTAGTCATGGTGGGTAAAAGAATTTTAACTTTGAGGGCAGGGAGCAATCGCCACCCTCAAAGCAGAAAGGAATCATATGAAGTATATGAAACATAATATTGTTATAGCATATTATGAAATTAAATCAAAATTTATTTGAAACCTTAATTGATGTAGGCAGTGGCCTTATATTATCAACATTAATACAGCTCTGGATATTCCCTATATTTGGTATGTATCCAACAGTATGGGAAAGCTTTCATATAGCAGTTATCTTTACAATCATTAGTATATGTAGATCTTGGTTATGGAGAACCTTTTTTAGATCTAGGCCACATAAGAAACAAATAAAAAGTATGTAGCCTAGACTAACTAACAAAGAGGCAATAAATGAAAAACTTATTGCTTAATTTAGTAGTAATCATTTCATCTGTATTTGTCAAACCCAGCTCCGTGAACCTTGGTAATAATTGGTAAGAATGATTGTCTAGCGAAAATTTTTTTTTGGTAAAAGGGTGTGGGTTCTGTGACCTAGACTCTCGGACCACGGCTCTCGGCTGCCGTTTCCTAGTACACTTCCTTACAAACATTTTATTTTTTTTTTTTTAAAACAAGCCTTTTTTAGGCTAGTTCTGGGAAAATCGTTGATATATAACAATTCTAGAGCATTTTAGACCAGGAAAACACCAGGAATTTCCCAGGAAAAAACCTTCAGTTTTAGGAATAAGGCAGAAATATGAAACAGAGAGGCCATTTTGTGCTAAAAAAATTTTATTATTTTGTTTCTAAGAAAGTGTATTGGGAGAAACTTGTGGTAGTATCTGGTCAAGAAATGACCAAAAGAAAAAATACATTAAAATCTACTGCCGAACTAACACTTAAACAAAAAGCTTTTGTTGATATATATGTTAGTAATTGGGGAGAGATTACTAAGGTTGAAGCTGCTAAAAGAGCTGGATATAAATCAAATAAACCTGAAGGTCCCACAGAAATTGCAAGTAGATTAACTGATCCAAATAAAAACCCACATGTAGTGCGTTATATGGAAATGAAGTATAACCAAGAATTAAAAAAACATGAAGGGGACAAATTAAAAAAATATAAAAGATTTGAAACTTTAAGTAAAAAGGCAGAAGATAAAAAACAATTTTCTGTAGCTGTTAATGCAGAGTATAGATCTGGGCAAATGGCAGGTATGTTTGTAGATAAGAAAGAAGTAACACATGTTGGATTGGAGGGTATGAGTCGTGAACAACTTGAAAAAAGATTATCAGAGCTCGAAGGTAAAATCGGAGAAGCGAAAGATATCATTAACGTCACGCCAACAGCAATTAGTTCGGAGTAGCCATTGGATGGTAGCATTTAATGAAATTCATAATGCTCATCTTAATACTTCGATTGGTATTGTTTCAATTTTAACTGAGGATGAAAAATGAAAACTTTGAAGCTGCATGTGAAAAATATTTTCAAAACTTTGAAGTCATATGTGAGATTTTTTTAGTAGTATGAAAAAGAAAAAAAATAAAAAAATTCAAAAATCAAAAATTCTAAATTTTAATTTTAAAAATTTAGGAAATGATATAACTCAATACCCATTTGTTGAGATAAAATGGTTAGATATTGAGGGCGATAGTGGTTGGCAAGATACAAAAAGTTTAAAAAATTCTAAACTTCCAATATGCGTTTCAAAGGGTTATTTATTAAGTCAAGCCAAAGGAATAACTAGAATATTTACTGATTTTATAGAGACCAAAGATAAACCTACATTTGATAATATTGGAAATACGACAATAATTCCAACATCAGTAATTGTATCAATAAAAAAAATTAACTTGTAAAAATTTTTATTAATGTATATAGAGTTTTTATGGACAAATTTTTTGCATTTATTATAAGATTAATCGTATTTTACCCTATTCCCACACTAGCTGTATTGGTTTTATTAGCCTTTTTAGGCATTAAATAAACATTTGACAAATAGATATTTATCCTATATTCATGGGATATGAATAATAAAAAAAATAAAGGTGTTTTACTTATAACTTTAATATCTAGTGAAACTTCTATTGAACCAAATTTTTTAATGGAAGATAAGCAATTTGTTAAAAAAGTAAAATCTTTAATAAAACAAAAAATTAATTTTTTTGATATTAAAAATAAAATGGTAGAATGGTGTCAGAAAAATTTTTAAACTAATAAAGGATCAATAATGGGATACACTAACTATTGGCACAAGTATAACGATTTCACAGAAAGTGAATGGAAACAAATAAAAGAAGAATTTAACTATATCAAAGAAGTAGTTGGTCATTTAATTAAAGATGAAAGTACAAATGATATTATCAAGTTTAATGGTATTGGTGATAATGGTCATGAAGACTTTTATTTAAACAAAGAAGCAAAAACGCCATTTGATAAAACTTATGAAGGTCAAGATATTTCATTTGATTTTTGTAAAACTAATGAAAAACCTTATGACATTGCCGTTTGGCACTTACTAACGTTTATTAATAGAATTTGTCCTAACTTTGCTATAAGTAGAGACAGATAACAAAAACAAAGGAACAAAAAATGAATGCATACGAAGTAAAAAAAGAAACTGAGAATAATTATAATCTAGGGAAGATTAGACAATTAATAAAAAAAAATAAGTATCTTTTTAAAAAACAAAATAATAGATATTTTGATATAAGTAATTTTGAAAAAAACAAACTTTCTGTCTGTTCACAAGGTGGTGGCTTTGTTCAATCTGTAGATATTACTGAGCAAAAGTTTATCAACGATTTTAAGAATGAAAAAATCATTTTTAAAAATGAACTTCCATTTGTTTGGAAGAAAGTTAAATTATATCATGATCATTGGATTGCAGACAATAGAACTGACCTTGAACATTTTATTGAGGGTTATGTAACTGAACATAAATGGAATGGATGGTCAATCCCTATGGTTGAACTTGATCAGATTAAAAAGTTTAATGAAATACAAAAAAAGACTTTGGATAGCGAACCTTCATCTATTTTTAAAATTATAGATAACGACAGTATTCAAATAAAAATGTTTGATGAAGATGAATGGATCACAATTGAAAGATCAGAGTTTGTTGTTAATGGTAAAACAATTAAAGCTTTTGATGTGTCACTTGGTTGGACATGGTCAGAGGAAAATTATAATGATTAAAATACTAACAGATCAAATTGGTAAAAAAGGATTTATTGTAGATGGAATATTTATAACTAATCCGTATTATCGTGAAGATTTACAAGTTGAAGTAGACCCATTTGAGTATTATGGATTAACCCCTAGTGAATTGATACCTTTCAAAAATTGTAAGCCAGAACCCAAAGAAATTGAACCAAAGTATGAGGATTTAATAAAAAAATTAAAAGGCATGAAATTTTTTATTGTTCGTTGGTGTGGGGACGAAAGTTGTCCTTGTTCTCAAACTGTAAAAGACCCAATTAAATTTTTTAATGAATTTGTATATGATAATGATACCATTAAAGATCTTGCAGAAATGGAAGTTGGGCAACGCTATAATGTTGATGAAATGATGCAAGACATAGAAATTTTGAGGTATGAATAATGTATCCTACAATTAAAATTTATGTTGAGGGTGGTGCAGTAATGGAAGTTGATAATCTGCCAGATGGTTTTGATTATGAAGTGATTGATCGTGATGTTCTTGAAATTGAAGGGACAGAACAAGAAAAAGTTATCAAAGAAAGTCCATTAAGTGACATATGAATAAAGAATTGTGGTAAGTCGTTAGTGGTAGGCTTTTAAAATTAACCAGATTGACATTTAATGTCATTACAAGATGCCACAATAAGACCCCTAACAAAGCGAGAGTAGAGTTGGGGGTTTTTTTATGTTATTGACTTAATAAGTTAATGGCAAAATCAGAAAAAAATCTTTGGCAACGAATAAAAAAGTTAAATTTAAAAGGTCAATTATTTCGTATAGAAAGTAACACTATCAATGGAATTCCAGACGTTTATTGGTTGATAAATAACAAAAGTATTTGGATTGAACTAAAGTCAAATGATGTCAAGAATTGTGGACTTACAAAGTTTCAAATAAATTGGCACTTAACACATTATAAGAATGGTGGACAATCTTTTATCTTGCGAGAAGACCTCTCGCAGAGACCCTCTCAAAATTTACAAATTTTCGTGGTTCGTGAACCGAGACGCTTGGTTCGTGCCTACTCATCACTCAATTTAAAAGATGCAATTCAAAAAATCTTGACGCAATAACCACGCCTCTCGCATCTCTGTTTGACAAACTATGTTTGTCAAACTTTGAGATTGCATGTGGGTTTTTTTCTTTAACCATTTACCTTTATACATGCGTAAAGTTTGAGATTGCATGTGGGATTTTTTTTCTTCCTATATACCTTTACATGTGCGTAAACTTTGAGATTGTATGTGGGATTTTTTCCTAAAGGTATTTACCTTTATATATAAAAAAATTTATTTTTTTAATTGGTCCTGGATAACTGGCCTGGCCTAGAGTCTTATTGGTCCTGAGTCTATAGCAGCATAAATAAAAAGTTGACAGCTCTTAGCGTCCCATGATAATAAGATTCATTAATTAACAAAAGGAAACATATGACTAAAAAAATAGATGAAATAAAAAAAGAATTGTCCGACGTAACGGACAAAATTGAGAGTATGATTGAGAAGGGGGTTAGTGAAACAAACCCTAAACTAGATAAATTAAGCACTAAGCAGCATCAATTAGAAATTGAGCTTGATTTTGAAACAAATGTAATGGGGGTAACTAATGACTAAAAAAATAACACCGCCTAAAGGATGGCCAAAAGATAAACCATGGACCGAGAAGGATGCAGCAGAAGCAACGGCTGCCGCTGGGCTTGGCTTGAGTCGCAGCGATTTCTCAGATGATGGTGCAGACCTTCAGGATCTGAAAGAAAGCTTAGAGCTGCTTAAAACTAATGAACTAGTTGAGATAGTAATAGACCAAAGTAAACAGCTAGAAAAAAAAACGGGGGGTAACTAATGCCTTTATTAAATTATTATTCTCAAACCAAAATGGCTAAGGGGGAAAAATTCGGATATAAAACGGCTATCCTTCATTTGGCCCCTTTTACACTAAGTGGAAAAAACGTCTGTCCCAAAGCATCCCCTGAGTGTGCTGCAGCTTGTTTAAATACATCAGGCCGTGGCCAAATGGGCTCGGTTCAAAAAGCTAGACTCAATAAAACTAATTATTTTTGGACTAATAAAAATGGTTTCTTATGGGATCTGAGTCGTGAAATTGAGCAGCTCAAAAAAAGAGCTGCTAATCAGGGCTTTAAGTTTGCAGTAAGATTAAACGGGACCAGTGACCTGGCCTGGCATCGTATGAAAGTTGAAGGCGGTTCCAATTTAATGCAGCTACATCCTGATGTGCAATTTTATGACTACACAAAAGTCTTAAATTATATTGATCATGATATTAAAAATTATCATGTTACTTTTAGCGACTCAGGCAGAAACAATTCAGACATTGCTGCAGCAATTGAGAAGGGCTCAAACGTGGCTGTTGTGTTTCAAGATAAGTTACCCAAAAAATGGCTTGATAAAAAAGTCATAAATGGTGACCTTCATGATCTTAGGTTTAAAGATCCGAGAGGCGTGATTATTGGGCTCGTTGCTAAGGGTCAAGGCCGTAAAATCAATAATAAGTTTATCAAGGCGGTAGCCTGATGGATAAATTTTTAGCCTTTATAATGCGACTGGTTATATTTTTTCCAGGTACTATTGGAATTATACTCTTATTAGTACTTCTTTTTTAGAACGATTCTAAATTACAACGCCAGGCCAGGACAACCTGGCGTTGTATTAAATTTAAATAAATCTTTTTCTTGTATTATCTTTTTAAATCCCTTAATAATGGGACAGTGATAAATAAAAAACAAACTAACAAAAAGGAAGGTTAATTATGAAATCACTTAAACAAATGTTAACAATCGTTAACAATAAAAAGATTGATTATAAAGCTTTAGTTTATAGTCAATTTACCGACACAATAAAAAACTACACTAAGGTCACTAAGTTAATAAAACCTGAACTAGTTGAACATTGTGAAGCAAACGAGAACTACTTTCAATTTAAAGAGCCTAAAACTACTGGTAAAAAAGGTCTTTATATTGGATCGGTTCAATTAGTCACAAAAAATACAAGTAGGTTTGACGTGACACAATTCAAAAAAGATAACCCAGAGTTATACGCTAAGTATTTAGTTGGTGGTGTCTCTAATGAATTAAGAACTAACTACAAACTAGAGGTTAAATAATTATGAATATTGCATTACATATATTTTTAATCTTAATTAGTTTCTCAATCGCATTTTTTGGCGTGATTGTTTTATTCACTGTTGACCCTTGGGTCGGTTTAACATTGTCAGTGGGTGGGATTGTATTAGCCATTAAATCAATAGAGGTTTAATTATGGCTAAATTAAATTATAGAAATTGGTTCATTAATTGTAGACCACTTAAAGACAACGAGGGAAATTGGCAGTTAGAACTAGAGAAGGGGGAAATAGTCCACACCTTCACTATGGCTAAGTCAATGACAGTTGGGTCAATAGAAAACTTTGCATATGATCGCATTGACGAATATGTTGAAGACGAAATAAAAAGTTAATCATACGAATAAACGCCCCCTATACTTGGGGGCGTTGACACCCATAGAGGTACCAACCAAAATCCAAAAATAGAAATTTTTTTATTTCTATTTTTTTAGGATTTTTTATCTATATTTTACTAACTTTACCTTTACTTGCTATGACAGATAGAAGTACAAAGGCCTTAAATGAAAGGGGTTTCTTTTTTGGGGACCCAAGGGTATAGTAAATATATATGACTAATACAGATTTGATGACCACCGATCAGCTACGAAAGAGGCTCGAAAAAGTGTGGCTTCAACATATAAAATTATGTCAAGATAACTTCTTGTACTTTGTAAAGAATGTTTGGCCAGATTTCATTTGTAGAACTGACAGTAATCCAGATAAATGGGGACATCATCAACACATAGCACATGAGTTTACAAAAATTGCTAAACACAAAAAAGGAAGGCTTATTGTTAATATGCCTCCTAGACACACTAAATCTGAATTTGCATCTATATACTTTCCAGCATGGATGATTGGAAAGAATCCTAAAATGAAATTAATGCAAGTATCACACAACGCAGAACTTTCTGGTAGATTTGGTGCTAAGGTAAGAAACTTAATTGATAGTCCAGAGTATAAACAAATCTTTGGAGATGTTAAACTAAGAGAAGATAGTAAGGCAAAAGGACGTTGGGAGACCAATCAAGGTGGGGAATACTTTGCAGCGGGTGTTGGCGGTTCTATCACAGGACGAGGGGCGGACTTACTTATTATCG